>ERZ1740059.409-NODE-409-length-23181-cov-6.055998_pt1 | contig 23181 bp, 22 predicted proteins | sample MGYA00581744_ERZ1740059 | MGnify/ENA primary metagenome ERZ1740059 (study PRJEB43018, sample SAMN04849738) | marine metagenome | isolation source: floating plastic debris | place: Pacific Ocean | collected 2008-08-28 | study: EMG produced TPA metagenomics assembly... | reverse complement strand
AGTGGTCCCACCTGGGCTCGAACCAGGGACCCCCTGATTATGAGTCAGGTGCTCTAACCAACTGAGCTATAGGACCTCCCTTTAAGGGGATGCAATATTAGCATTTATTTTGCTACACCGCAAGGTTTTATTGGTCTATGAAGCCTTAATATCTTGGCAAAGTTCTACCAATACGCCATTTGTGCCTTTGGGATGTAAGAAAGCAACTTGCTTATTATCTGCACCTTTTTTAGGAAATCCAGGTAAAATCACAAAGCTTTCCCCTTCCAGCCGCTTTATCTCAACTTCCAAATCTTCTACAGCAAAGGCTATATGGTGAATTCCTTCCCCTTTCTTGTCCAAAAACTTGGCTATGGGACTCTTGGGGTCTGTGGCCTCCAACAATTCTATCTTATTCGGTCCCGATCTAAAAAAAGAAGTACGCACCCCTTCAGAAGGAACTTCTTCAATTTTATAATGAGAAACCCCCAGTAACTTTTCGAATAACACGTTCGCGCTGGTCAAGTCCTTGACCGCAATTCCTATATGCTCTATTTTTTCCATTTTGTACCACAACTAGAATTTCTAGGCTTAAAATTACATACTGATGTGGTAGCAATCGATGAGGTTCATCATTTATTCCGTTATTTTGCAGTATGGAATCACAGCGACAACGTAAAATTGCTGGAATATTACAGAAGGACCTCGTGGATATCCTTCAGCGGGCAGCTACGGATGGCGGTATGCAGGGTACTCTTATTTCAGTGACCAAGGTCAGCGTTACCGTAGATTTGTCCATAGCAAAAGTCTACATCAGTATTTTTCCCAATAGCAACTCTGAAGTGCTTCTCGATGGCATAATGTCGAACAAAGTGCTTATCCGACACGATTTAGCGCAGCGTACGAAAAACCAATTACGTAGGGTGCCCGAGCTACTCTTTTTCTTGGATGACTCTTTGGATTATATCGATAAAATTGAAACCTCTCTAAAAGGAGAAGAAAATCCCATCGTCAACCGGAACCTCTTGGACAAACGCAAGAAATCCTGATTTTGAGCTTTTCCTTCTACATTGCCAAACGCTATCTACGGTCTAAAAGCCATCAAAACGCCGTAAACATCATAAACTTTATCACTTTTTTGGTAATTGTAATTGGTTCAGCAGCCTTATTCGTGGTGCTTTCCGCTTTTGCAGGTTTAAAAACCTTCAGCTTGTCGTTCACCAACACTTTTGATCCTGACCTCAAAGCACTTCCTGTCACTGGCAAGCATTTTTCAATCTCTCCCGCAGAAGAACAGAAAATCAAGGAAATTGAAGGCGTGGCCCAGTTTTCAAAAGAACTGGAAGAACGGGCTTACCTCAACTTTAGGGAAAAAAGTACCATCGCCTATATAAAAGGAGTAGATGGAAACTACCGCTCTGTTACGGGAGTGGACAGTACTTTATATTTTGGAAATTGGGGAGTTATCGAACAAAACGCGGTCATCGGAATTGGTATCTATAATCTGCTGGGAATTCCTTTGGATAATTACCAAAATCCAATGTCGGTTCTTGTGCCAAAGCCTGGAAAGGGCGCTTTCTCCCAGCAGAATCCGAACAACAGGCCTTACAATCAGCTCCCGCTCGTGATAAGCGGAGTATACGCCGTGGAGGAAAACCTTGACAAAAAATACGTGATCACTACATTGAACTTGGTACAAAAGCTGCTCGAGAAAGACAGTACCCAAGTCTCTGGGATAAACTTTAAGTTAAAATCGGACAACGATTACAAGGAAATCCAAAACCGTATCTTACAGGTTTTGGGAGACAAGGTCTATGTTCTTGACCGACAACAGCTTAATGGCACATTGTATCGAATGCTGAACACAGAAAATTTGGCAACTTATCTAATTTTTACCTTGGTTCTTATTATTGCCTTGTTCAATGTCGTAGGAGCGATTATTATGATGATCTTGGACAAGCAACAAAATTCAAGGACCCTATTTAGCCTGGGGGCCACCATCAAGGAATTACGACAGGTTTATTTTATTCAAGGGCTTCTGGTTACCTCTATTGGCGGAATTATTGGGGTCCTTATCGGAAGTCTGCTGATTGGAAGTCAAATCCTTTTCGGATGGCTTAAAATAACGCCATCCCTTGCATATCCCGTAGAGTTCAATTTTGCGAATGTGCTGGTAGTCTTGTTGACCATAGTGGTCTTGGGATTCATCTCTTCAAAAATCGCCAGCAACCGGATTTCCAAAAAACTGATAACCGCCTAAGCAAATTGATGGTGCCCAAATTTTTCTTCTACTTCTTCGAAAGCGGCAAAAACATCTGAGGCTGCATCGCTGGTAACCATTTTCATTCGATATTCCTTAAAATGGGGGATACCTCTAAAGTAATTGGTGTAATGCCTTCGTGTCTCGAAAACCCCCAATTTTTCACCTTTCCAATCAATGGCCATTTGAAGGTGCCTCCGCGCTGCTTCAACACGCTCCGACATGGTGGGAGGTTCCATGTGCAAACCTGTTTCAAAAAAGTGTTTTACTTCTTTGAAAAACCAAGGATTTCCTATGCTGGCACGTCCTATCATTGCGCCATCCAAACCAAAATCGTCTCGCATGCGCACAGCGGCTTCCGGGGAATCTACATCCCCATTTCCGAAGACAGGGATGTACATTCTGGGATTGTTCTTCACTTCTGCAATGGGAACCCAGTCTGCAGAACCCTTGTACATCTGCACACGTGTGCGACCATGAATGGATATCGCTTGTATGCCAACATCCTGTAGTCTCTCTGCGACTTCAACAATTTTAATGGAATTTTGATCCCACCCCAAACGCGTTTTTACAGTCACTGGTAGCTTGGTTCGTTTGACCAACTCACTGGTCAATTTAACCATTAGCGGTATATCCCGTAAAATACCTGCACCGGCATTTTTGCAGACCACTTTCTTTACCGGACATCCGAAGTTAATATCGATAATATCAGGGTTTGATTTTTCCACGATATCCACTGCCCGGAGCATTGAATCGAGTTCTGCTCCAAAAATCTGAATCCCAACCGGTCTCTCTTTTTCGTAGATGTCCAACTTGATCACACTTTTCGCGGCATCGCGTATCAACCCTTCTGATGAGATAAACTCCGTATACACAACATCTGCCCCTTGTTCTTTGCATAAAGCGCGAAAGGGCGGGTCGCTAACATCTTCCATAGGTGCCAGAAGCAATGGAAAATCAGGGAGTTGTATGTCGGCGATATTTGGCAAGCTTTTCAAATTTTAGGCCGTAAAAATACAAAATACCGGGAAAACCCTATATCTACTCATCCTCCAAGCGCGCGCGCTCCTTCTTTTCTAAACCTCTTTGATTGTCTTCCAGCCGGAAATTCCCAAAGTTATATGTAAACCCGAATCGTATAAACTGGGTCTCTGGCCGTCTTCTGAAAAAATTATCCTGATTCAAATAGCGAGACCTATACGTGGGTATGTATTGCTCCAAAAGATCCTCTGCCGCCAGAGAAATAGAGGCCCTATTGTTAAAAAGTGATTTTCTCAGTCCCAGCGTGACATTCAATTGGTCATCCGATATATAGGAACCAAACAAAAATTGGGACAAATACGTCACGGTAAGCTCTCCGGTAAAAGTACCATCTTTAGAAAGGGTTAGGTAGTTCGCCAAATATCCGTATACCCCATCGACTTCGGCGGTAAACTCTTGATTTCCGCTTTCCACCGCAACGAAGGTTTCTTCTTCATGAAACACAGAAGTATAGGCATACAAAAACCAAAATGGCATTATTCCCTTACTTACCGTAAAATCAAAACCATACGATTTACTGCGGGTCACATTTTGCTTGAGCTCCCGAAGCGTCAAGTCCTCATTGTCCTGAAAAACCAGGTCAGCAATGTTTTCCCCATTATCCCGATAGTACACATCAAAGAAAAACTCACTGTTCAAGGAGTAGTTTAGGTTAAAATTGTTCGAAAAACTTGGAAACAATCTGGGGTTCCCTTCTTCAAAATCATTTTCATTGAAGAAAAACCGAAATGGGTTCAAATCATTGTATTTGGGCCGTTCCACATTTCTTCCGTAGTCGAACGAAAAACTGTGTTTTTCAGAGGGGGTGTACAATAGATATAAGGATGGAAAAGGTTCAAAAAAATCTTGGGTGTTGGTTTCGTTCAAGGACAAAGATGTTCCAGAAGCGTCCGTCAACTCGCCTCGAACCCCAATTTTCATGGACCATTTTTCCCAATTCTTGACCCAACTAAAATATGCTGCATAAACCTTTTCATCGTACACGAAAACATCGGATTGGGATTCATCAACCGTATCGCTAAACCCAACAAAATCAGAAAAAACAAGCTCACTATCCGAGTTTATTGATGAAACCTTGAGCCCCGCTTCAAGGGAACCTTGTCCAATGGGAGAAGAATAATCGGCCTGCCCCGTAAAAATTTCAATGTCCTGTTGCGCGTCGGAATTAAATCCAAAATCGCGCAAAAAACTACCCGTTTCGTCAAAATAATTTGAATTTAAACTTTGAAAAGATTTTCCATTATAATAGGTGTAATGCCCATTAAAGGACAGTTTGGCCCCTTCTTTTTTCAGCTTGTGTTCGTAGGTAAGGTCCACAGCGATATTGGTCTTGTCCAAATCGGTATCACTTAAAGTGGCAAATGTGGAATCCACTTGGTTTTGGGCATTAAAAATAGCCGTCTCCAATTCGTTCTCGCGATCTTGGCCTAAATTGAAAGAGAGATTGGAGGTTACGTTTAAGCTATTTCTGGCATTGAAATCATAATCCAGAATAACGCTGGCATTTTGAGGAACCAAACGATCAATTTGTTCGTACTCGGTATCCCAAACTGAAAAAACATCCCCCCCGTTATCAATAAAATCGATGCCTTTTGATGTTCTTCGGATTTCCTTTTTTGGATTAATCGAATAGTTGGCAAAGACATTCAATTTATCAGTTTTGTAATAATGACTGGTCCCAAGGCTATACTTTGGGAAAACAGCTTGGGTGATACTTCCATTTACACTCCCTTTATACCCAGGGGTTATCGCTTTGCTGGTCACAATATTCAAAATGGGACCATCCTCTGCATCATATTTGGAGGGAGGGTTCGTAATGACCTCTACGGAGGTAACATTGGCCCCGGAGAAACCTTCCAATAAATCCCTGACCTCCTGTCCTGATAACTGAACTTTTCGTTCGTTCAAATAAATCGTTGCTCGCTGGCCCCTAATTTGTAGCTCTTCTTGGTTGACAATTACCCCAGGTGTACTCCTTAAAATATCCCAAGAACTGCCCTGCGAAACGATACTGTTCTCCACATTGAAAACCAATCTATCCGCAAATCGCTGCACTGTAGGTCGCTTCGCGGTAACCACTACCTCATCCAACTTGGTGCTTGAAGGAATAACCAGCGCGCCCAAGGAAATATCACTTGAAACATCAAGCCCCCGAGGTTCGGAACCAATTCCTATATAACTCGCTTGAAGCAGATAAAGATCAGATTCCACTCCCTTTAAACGGAATTTTCCCAAATCGTCAGTAGAGGTCCCCAGAACGAAAGTAGAATCTGCGGCCCTAAGCAATAGAACATTGGCAAAGGCGATGGGATTGTTCGATTCATCCACGACTTTACCACTAATTTGATGGGTCTGCCCCCAGGATAAAATTGAAGTCAGGAACGCTATAACAAAAGTTGAGGTGCGGTGGTTCATGAACGTGTGGGGTTGGGTACCAAATCTAATAAAATATTTTAGAGCCTTTTGCCAACCTTGTCCCAAGGGTGGAAAAAATCGATGTTTGGGTGTTAAAAGAACTATATTTGCAACTGATACGGAACGGCTGTTCTGTTGTTGCCCATTGATATGAAAAGGATTCGAAATTTTTGCATAATTGCCCATATCGACCATGGAAAAAGTACTTTGGCCGATCGCTTGTTGGACTTTACCGGTTCGGTTACCGAACGTGAAAAACAAGACCAGCTCTTGGACAACATGGATTTGGAAAGAGAGCGCGGCATTACCATAAAAAGTCATGCCATACAGATGGAATATCTATATGAGGGCGAGACATACATTTTAAATCTGATCGATACTCCGGGACATGTTGATTTTTCATATGAAGTGTCCCGTTCCATTGCAGCCTGTGAAGGTGCCCTTTTAGTGGTTGATGCAGCCCAGAGCATACAAGCCCAAACCATTTCAAATCTATATTTGGCCCTTGAGAACGACCTAGAAATCATTCCCGTTCTCAATAAAGTGGATTTGCCCAGCGCAAACCCGGAAGAAGTCACCGACGATATTGTTGATTTGTTGGGATGCGACCCGGAAGAAGTTATTCCGGCAAGTGCGAAAACCGGAATTGGTATCGAGGCTATTTTAAAAGCTATCATTGAGTGTGTCCCTGCCCCGGAAGGTAATCCGGACGAGCCCTTACAAGCTTTGGTTTTTGATTCTGTGTACAATCCCTTCAGGGGTGTCGAAACATATTTTCGCGTTGTGAACGGTGAAATCCAAAAAGGGCAAAAAATAAAATTTGTAGCAACGGGAAAAGATTATTTTGCTGACGAGATAGGCACTTTAAAACTCGGACAGATACCAAAAACCAGGATTTCAGCTGGAGATGTGGGATACTTGATCACTGGGATCAAAGATGCGCGTGAGGTAAAGGTTGGCGATACCATTACGGACGCGAACAAACCTACGCAAAACGCGATTGAGGGGTTTGAAGATGTAAAGCCCATGGTGTTCGCAGGGATTTATCCAGTGGACACGGAGGATTTTGAGGAATTACGATCTTCTATGGAGAAACTCCAGTTAAACGACGCTTCTTTGGTTTTTACTCCTGAGAGCAGTGCTGCCCTAGGATTTGGTTTTCGTTGTGGATTTTTGGGGATGCTCCACATGGAAATCATCCAAGAACGCCTGGAACGCGAATTTAACATGACCGTCATTACCACGGTGCCCAATGTAAGTTACCACGCCTTCACCACAAAAGACCGGGATACCGCTTTGATTGTCAACAACCCTTCCGACTTGCCGGAACCTTCCACTCTCGACCGCGTGGAAGAACCTTATATAAAGGCCACTATCATTACAAAATCAGATTTTGTGGGGAATGTAATGTCCTTATGTATTGAAAAACGTGGACAAATAAAAAATCAAACCTACCTTACCACAGAACGGGTGGAACTTATCTTCGATATGCCCCTCGCAGAAATCGTCTTCGATTTTTACGACCGATTGAAAACCGTTTCAAAGGGGTATGCCTCTTTCGATTATACACCCATAGGCATGCGAGCCTCCAAACTGGTCCGAGTAGATATTTTGTTGAATGCCCAGCCCGTCGACGCCTTATCTGCATTGGTCCACTTTGATAACGCTCAAAACATCGGGAAAAAAATGTGCGAAAAGCTCAAAGAGCTTATTCCGAGGCAGCAGTTTGATATTCCCATCCAAGCGGCCATTGGCTCTAAAATTATTTCTAGGGAGACTATTAAAGCACTGCGAAAAGATGTGACCGCCAAGTGCTATGGAGGTGATATCTCTCGAAAACGAAAGCTTCTCGAAAAACAGAAAAAGGGTAAAAAACGAATGCGCCAAGTGGGCAATGTGGAGATTCCGCAACAAGCTTTTATGGCCGTTTTAAAATTGAACGATTAATTGAACTTGGTCAAAAGAAGCGGTTTCTCTCGTTAAAAGTACCTTTGAATTGACGAATCCCCTATCTCAGTTGATGGATCACCGATAACCTTACTAAAAGGATGGTCCGAGAATAAAAAAAGCGGCTTTTAGAAAGCCGCCTGTATTGTTTCAATCTTTAAGTTGGTTATAAATTGAAGTCAAGTTCAAGATCGCCACTACAAATTTGATCTGTAAAAGTGTCGAAATCGACCCCCTCTAAATCGAAAGTCTGTGACTCCCCATCAAAGGTTACAGTAGCTGTTCCGTCTCCATTATCAACAAAAGTGGCGGGGACGAGGTTCAAGATGTCACAGGTCCTTGAGTTCTCTTCGCCACCATTATCATCATCACTAGAACAACCCATAAAACTCAATGCAGCCAATAATGCAAGGGAATAAATTGTTTTTTTCATGCTTAAAAGGATTTGAGGTTAAATGTTTTCAAACACAAAGAAGCAGAAGCATTATGTCTTAAACCAAAACTTGTTGTGAAGGGAGAAAAAAATGTGGTCCATGCACCGATATATTGAATTTAATCCTTCGAAGCCTACCTTAGTTCATTGAGAAACTTGGCCTTCTGGTTCAAATTCTTTTCCAAGATAGACCAATTTGTATCCTTCTCCATTGGGATTAAAATCCTTGTAATCCGATGGCATAATGTCTATCACACCCTTCGGAGACTTTGTAAAAATGGGAATAATGTCCAAATCCTCACCAGCGGTTTGAATCAAAATGTCATAGTGTTCTTTATCCTTGATATCGATTTCGTGGATGGATGGATACTTTTCCGATGTTTCTGCCATCTTGATAAAATCATAGGACGGGGAGAAAAGTCCGTTTGAACTTATGTTTTCGGGATGATTTATCTCATCGGTACTGGCCAAACGAAACGCCCCATTTTCCCCGAATTGTTTCTCAAATTTGTTCAAAGCGAAGGTGTTGATATCTGTATTCGCGGTCAGAGCAATTAAGTAACCCACGTCGTTGAGCTCAATGTTGTCGGTCAAGGTATCGGAATAAATATCTGCTGTTAGGGCCTCAAGCCCCTCTTTTTTCGCCTTGTCCACATTGGTTTGGTTATTGTCGATGAGTACCACATGTCTATTGTTTTTCCTAAGGTAGTTACCTATTAGGCGTGACACTTTGGAGGCTCCAACAATAAGAATTCCGTCCGATTTTTTCAGGAAAACCCCTATGATCTTTGCAAAAAAACGAGCAGTAGTTGCATTTAAAAGAACGGTTCCCAAAACAATCATGAACACCAATGGCGTTATATATTCAGCCCCTGGCTCTCCTTTTATTAACAATTTAGATCCGAACAACGAGGCGATACCCGCAGCTACAATACCCCTGGGTCCCACCCAACCAATGAACAACCTTTCATTTAGTTTAAGGTTTGACCCTTTCGTACTTAGAAAGACTCCAATGGGACGAATTATAAAAACAATGACTGCAAAAAGAAGCGCAGAATTCCAATTGTAGACCAGACGCATGTCACTGATATTTATGTTGGCCGCCAAAAGGATGAAAAGAATGGAAATCAACAAAACGCTCAGCGATTCCTTAAAATATAAGAGTTCTTTTAAATTCGGAAGGTTCATATTGCCTAAGACCATCCCCATTACCACTACCGCCAAGAGTCCTGATTCATGGGCAAATAAGTCTGATTCCACAAAAACCAACAGCACTACGGATAAAGACACCACATTCAATAAATAATGCGGGATAAAGTTTCGCTTTATGGCAAATGCCAGTGCGTGGGCAAACGTAAAACCGAAAGTAGTGCCAAACAACAATATCTTACCGAACTCAATCAGCGCTGTTTTGGTAAACGCTTGTCCCTCTCCAACACTAATAAACTCAAAAACAAGTACCGCCACCAGCGCCCCAATGGGGTCTATCAAAATACCCTCCCATTTTAAGACCGTGGAAACATCTTTCTTTAGAGGAATATTGCGAAGTATAGGGGCAATCACCGTGGGACCTGTTACGATGATAAGCGCAGAAAACAGGAAGGAAATCTGCCAAGAAAGCTCAAAAAAATAATGCGCTGCCACTCCAGCTCCAAAAAAAGTAACAAGAGTGCCCAACGTAATCAGTTTGGTTATCACCGGACCGACCGTGGCAATTTCTGCACGTTTCAAGGTCAAACCACCCTCAAAAAGAATGATACTGATAGCTAGGGAAACAAAATAATACAGCCCATCCCCAGGAAAAAGTCCTTTGGTTCCATTCCAAATAGGTTCAATCAATTTTGAACCATCCTCAGTATATAGGGTTGCTATCGGCCCCACCAAAAGACCAATCAAAATCAAAGGCAAAATAGCAGGTAGTTTTAAACGCCAAGCCACCCATTGTGCAATGATTCCAAGAATAATAATTCCCGCCAGTTCGAGCATTGGTCAATTTTTGGTTAAAATAGGATTTTTCTTCCAATGTTTTCTACCCTATCCGATTGGGATAGCGAAATAATTATGAAAAGCGTCTGATTCCATTTTTGTTAAAAAAGGGCCAATAATGTCCATTTTTTGAAGGCAAACTATTGGGGTTTTCTTATTTTGCATGCCGTTTGCTTTTCAAATGACGCTTTATCCTATTGAGACCGGTAATTTTAAACTGGATGGTGGTGCCATGTTTGGTGTGGTCCCCAAATCCTTATGGACCAAAACCAATCCTGCAGATGCCAATAACATGATTGAACTCGCCGCCCGATGTTTGCTTATCGAGGACGGCGAAAGACTTATTTTAATAGACTCTGGGTTGGGAAACAAACAGTCCGATAAATTTTTTAGTTATTACCATCGCTGGGGGAATCATTCTTTAGATAGCTCTTTAAAAAAAATAGGCTTCCATAGGGACGATATTACAGATGTTTTTATGACCCATCTCCATTTCGACCACTGTGGGGGAAGCATTCAGTGGAATACGGATAGAACGGGGTATGAACCTGCCTTTAAAAACGCACATTTTTGGACCAATGAAGCGCATTGGACATGGGCCACAAACCCAAATGCACGAGAAAAGGCGTCGTTTTTGAAGGAAAACCTGCTTCCCATGGAAGAAAGTGGCCAGCTAAAATTCGTCTCAAGACAAAATTCCAATTATATAAAAAACTCCGAGTTAGGTTTTGATATTTTACTTGTGGATGGCCATACGGAAAAGCAAATGTTGCCCCACATCCATTATCAAGAAAAAACCTTGGTCTTTGTGGCGGATTTGGTTCCCACTGTGGGCCATATCCCACTTCCCTACGTTATGGGCTATGATATGCGACCCCTTCAAACCCTTGCCGAAAAAAAAATCTTTTTGGACGAAGCCTCCAACAACAACCTCATCCTCTTTTTTGAACATGACGCACACAATGAACTTTGCACACTAAAACATACCGAAAAAGGAGTTCGATTAAACGAATTGTTCTCCTTTCATGAAATATTCACTAATTAATGAAGTTAACATTACGATAAAGATTTTTCTATGATTACTACATATTCCTACCGCTTTGTGGCGGTTCTGCTTTCTTTTGTTCTTTTTGGTTGTGGGGCCACTAACTTGGTTTCAACGCCTGTTGAAAACATTGATGCCGTTCCCTTAAAGATTTCCGAGATTTCTGAAAAAACCCAAAAAAGATGGGGCCATGCCGACCTTGTTGAAGACACAATACCTGGAATGAGTGTGGATAGGGCTTACCGTGAAATAATCAAAAACAGAAAAGGGAAAAAGGTAATCGTAGCAGTAGTGGATTCAGGTATAGATTTGGACCATGAAGATTTGGATGATGTACTTTGGACCAATTCCAAAGAACGTCCGAACAACGGGAAAGATGATGATGGAAACGGGTACATAGATGATATTCACGGATATAACTTTTTGGGTGAGTCGTACAATGAGCAGTTAGAGTTTGCGCGAATGCTTCGTTTGAACATTGGAGATGCTTCCACACGGGCCAAGGCTAGAATAAAGTTGGATGAAGATTATGCAAAAGCTTTGCAAAACAAGCAGCAATATGAGCAGATTTTTCAAGTGGTAAAAAACGCGGATACCGCCGTAAAAAAAGCACTGGGCAAAGAGATGTACACCAAAGAAGACCTTAACGCCCTAAAGACGAATGACGAGAAAATGCAGCAAAATGTGGCTGTGCTGACCCAAATGTTCACGTATGGCGATGATATCCCAACGGTAATGAAGGAACTTACAGAAGGTATCACCTATTTTACCGAGCAAGTAGATTATAATCTTAACAAAGAATTTGACGGCAGAGAACCCGTGGGTGATGACCCCTACAATATTAAAGATATCTCATACGGCAATGGGAATCCAAAAAATCGTGTCGAAAGTGAAAGTCATGGCACCCATGTGGCCGGAATCATAGCCGCTGAGCGAAATAATGGGAAAGGCGTTGATGGGGTTGCGACAAACGTCGAGATAATGAGCCTAAGGGCAGTCCCTAATGGGGATGAATACGATAAGGATATTGCCCTGGCCATTCGCTATGCGGCGGATAATGGAGCAAAAATCATCAACTGTAGCTTTGGAAAATCCTTCTCCCCAAATGCGGAATGGGTATATGAGGCCATTCGTTATGCAGCTTCCAAAGATGTACTTATTGTGCATGCGGCAGGTAATGACGGAAACGATTTGGACAATCCAGAGAATCAAAATTACCCCAATGACCACAAATATTCTGGAACTGAAATCTCCAATAATGTAATCACGGTCGGGGCACTTACCAGCAAATATGGTTCAGAGATGGTGGCCAATTTTTCCAACTATGGAAAACAAAATGTGGATATTTTTGCGCCAGGAGCCAAAATTTATTCAACTATGCCAGACAATTCTTATGACTTTCAAGGGGGGACTTCCATGGCAGCACCCGCCGTAGCAGGAATCGCCGCCTTGATTCGTTCATATTATCCACTACTCTCCGCACCTCAGGTAAAGCAAATTTTGATGGAGTCGGGACTTCGCACCAAGACTTCCGTAATTGTATCCGGTGCTGCTTCCAAAGGCACTACATTTGATTAAATCTCTAAATCTGGAAAAATGGCCAATGCCTACAATGCCTTGCTTTTGGCCAATAACATTTCAAAGGGAAAACAGACGCTGGCCACTAACACCAAATAACAATGAAAAGAACACTATTTTATTTTTTGGGCGTCTTCTCTGGCATCGCATCACTAGTGGGACAGTCACATCCTGGATATTGGCAGCAACACGTGGATTACACCATGGAAGTGGATATGGATGTTGAAACCTATCAATACACAGGCTCACAACAACTGGTATATACCAATAATTCGCCGGATACATTGACCCGCGTTTTTTACCATCTTTATTATAATGCGTTTCAACCTGGCAGTGAGATGGACCTCCGTCTTCAAAGCATAAAAGATCCCGATGGACGGATGATAGAAAATGGGAAAAGCAGGATAGCATCTCTATCCGAAACTGAAATGGGTTATTTGCATACTACCGCTTTAAAGCAGGATGGAAATACAGTCACTTTTAACGAAGAAGGCACCATTTTAGTTGTTGAATTGAACCAACCGCTTTTACCTGGGGCGAAAACTACCCTCGATATGGCGTTTATAGGTCAGGTACCCGTACAGATACGTCGCTCTGGACGAAACAGTAAGGAAGGCGTGGCACTTTCCATGAGCCAATGGTATCCCAAACTTTGTGAGTATGATATTGAAGGATGGCATCCCAACCCTTATATTGCCCGGGAATTTCACGGGGTCTGGGGAAACTTTGATGTAAAATTGACCCTTGATAAAGAGTACACTGTTGGTGGTTCAGGTTATCTACAAAATCCTGAGGAAATTGGCCATGGGTATGAGTCACCAGGTACTAAAGTAAAAACTAAAGGGAAGACATTAACATGGCATTTTGTGGCGCCCCAAGTCCATGATTTTATGTGGGCGGCCGACCCAGATTATGTTCACGATGTAGTGGATATGGAAGATGGTCCTACCTTACATTTTTTCTACAAAAACAATCCTGAAATCCAGGAAAACTGGAAAAAGCTTCAGCCCAAGACAGAAGAAACCATGCGTTTCTTTAGCAAAAACATTGGGAAATATCCTTACGACCAATATTCTGTAATCCAAGGAGGTGACGGAGGCATGGAGTATGCTATGAGCACTCTGATCACAGGGCAAAGGAAGTTTCCAAGTCTGGTCGGCGTCATGGTCCATGAGATGGCGCATTCCTGGTTCCAACATGTCTTGGCTACCAATGAGTCCAAATATGAGTGGATGGACGAAGGTTTCACTACGTTTATCAGTAGTCTTTGTATGAACCAGGTTATGGAGCAAAACAAAGAGAACCCATTTACCCGTTCCTATCAAAGCTACTATGCGTTGGTAGAATCTGGGATGGAACTTCCGCAGACCACTCATGCAGACCGCTACGCCAATAATTTCGCTTATGGCGTGGCAGCATACAGCAAAGGGTCCATTTTTCTTTCGCAACTGGGATACATCATTGGACAAGATAAATTAATGGCTACCATAAGAAAGTTCTTTGAAGATTTTAAGTTTACCCATCCGGTGCCCAACGATATTAAGCGCACCGCTGAAAAAGTATCTGGAATGCAGTTGGATTGGTACCTGACAGATTGGACCCAGACCACAAATACCATTGACTATGGCATTAAAAGTGTGGAATCGAATGGGAATCAGACCAAGGTAGTGTTTGAACGAATTGGTCTTATGCCAATGCCTTTGGATATTTTGGTTGTTGGAAAGGACGGGGCCAATGAGACCTATTATATTCCTTTACAGATGATGCGCGGAGAAAAGGAAAACCCTTATCCGCAGTTTAAACGAACCGTAGCCAATGATTGGGCCTGGGCCCATCCCACCTACGAGCTTGTCATCGATAGGAACATGGATTCCATTGAGGCCATTGCCATTGATCCTTCGCAGTTGATGGCCGATGTGGATAAACAAAACAACGTGTATCAAGATACTCCATAAGGACCAAAATATCCCTTCTTACTATATTTAAATCCTCAGAAGAAAGTTTTGACTTCTTTGATAGCGAGGTAACGTGCATTTATGGATGAGGTGTCAAATAAAAACACATTTTCAAAACAAGAAAAACTAAAAGGCAAAAAGAACTTTGAAATTCTTTTTACAAAGGGAAAACGTATAAAGGTATACCCCGTCCAGCTATGCTATCATTCTATGGGTTTTAAGGATGGGAGCCCTCTTAAAGTAGCCGTTGTGGCCCCCAAAAAAAAGTTCAAAAAGGCGATTCAGAGAAATCGCGTGAAACGCTTGCTCCGAGAATCGTATCGATTGAATAAATCCCTTGTTTTTAACAACATAGAAGGAAACTTTGCGTTGCTATTTGTGTATCTTGGTAATACCGTACCCACCTTTGCGCAGGTTGAATCCGCCATGTCACAACTTTTAAAGAAATTTATAGAACAACAATCCCATGAAAAAAATAGCTAAAAAACAGATTATCATTCCCTTGGTCGCCATTCTTTTTTTACTAGTAGGGAGCGGTTACAAAAGCGATTTTTTTGAAATCGCCAAACAGATAGAAATCTTTACCACACTTTTCAAGGAGCTTAACATGAACTACGTGGACGAGACCAATCCTGCAGAGCTCATGGATTCTGCGATAAAAAATATGTTGGACGAGTTAGATCCGTACACCCGGTTTTTGAACGAACAGGATGTAGAAGCTTATAAAATAAATAATGCCGGGGAGTACTCAGGTATCGGAGCATTGGTTCGCTCTTACGAAAGCAAACTATTGATCATTGAGCCCTACGAAGGTTACGCAGCGGATAAGGCGGGCTTAAAGGCGGGTGACGAAATCATTAAAATTGGAGAGACCTTAGTTTCTGATTTTGACGACAATGCCAGCGAGCTGCTCAAAGGATCAAATGGAACAAGCGTGGACATTACTTTCGTTCGCCAAGGAAAGACCCAAACCGCGACCCTGGAACGTGGCGGTGTAGAGGTTGATGCCGTGCCCTACTACAGCATGGTCAATGACAAAACAGGATATATTGTACTTTCAAAATTTAACAGAAAAGCATCGGAACAAACCAAGTCTGCCATGCAAGACCTGAAAGGGCAAGGCATGGAACGCCTCATTCTAGATTTACGTGGAAATCCAGGAGGGCTGCTTACAGAAGCCATTAATGTTACCAATCTTTTTGTTCCAAAAGATGAGCTCATTGTCACCACAAAGTCAAAGGTCAAAAAATTCAACCAACAATATAAAACGAGAAAACAACCGGAAGACCTGGATATTCCATTGGTGGTATTGGTCGATGGCAGTAGCGCTTCCGCCAGTGAAATTGTTTCCGGCGGGCTTCAGGATTTGGACCGCGCAGTGGTTATGGGGGCCCGAAGTTTTGGAAAGGGCCTCGTACAACGCCCGCTCAAGCTCACATACGGAACCCAGTTGAAAGTTACGATAAGCCGTTATTATACCCCTTCCGGTAGGTGTATCCAATCTTTGGATTATTGGAATCGTGATGAAGCAGGAAATGCCATCCGAAACACCAAGTTCCAGGAATTTACCACACGCAACGGCCGTAAAGTCCAGGACGGGGGCGGGGTAATGCCCGATATCGAGATTTCTACCTTAAAATCCAATTCATTAATGGATGCTTTAAAAAGGAATTTGCTGATTTTCGACTATGCCACAGATTTTTACTTCGAACATTCCTTTGATGCTGTAGATTCTTTCTCTTTTACCGATGCCGATTTCGATTCCTTTAAAAAATATGCACAAGAACAGGACTTCTCCTTTCAGACCCAAACGGAAGCTCTTTTGGAAGAGTCCATCAACAGTGAGGAACATCTGCTGGGACAGGATGTGCAAAACAAATATAAAAATCTCTTGTTAGCGGTAAACCAAGGGAAAATACAAGCTTTGGACACGTATAAAAAAGAAATCAAAAAGAATTTAGAAGATGAAATTATCAAGCGCTATTTCTACAGAAAGGGACTTTATGATTATTATCTAACCCACGATGAAGCCATTTTATCTGCTAAAGCACTGCTCTCGGATGAGAATGCTTATGCGAACATTTTGAATTGAATAGATAGTGCGTTTAACCTTTTTTCTTTTGTTGTCTAGTTTAGGAATTGGATTTGTATGCACTGCACAGAACCATTTTGAAAAAGGAGTTGTCCAGGATTCCATCCCTGTCACTGGAACTCAAAACGAAAGCTTCGCCCTGTATTTACCCCACTCCTACCAACAAGATACGGCTTCCCCTATTGTTTTCATCTTTGAACCTGCCGCGAGGTCACGTATTGGAATTCAACCTTTTATCGAAGCGTCAGAAAAGTATGGTTACTTGCTTGTCTGTTCCAATAACACCAAAAACGCTCCTTACGAAAGAAATTTTGATATTGCCAACAATCTCTTCGACCACATTTTCTCCCGCTTTGCAATAAAGGAAGATGAAATGTACACTTCCGGCCTATCCGGAGGTTCCCGTTTGGCATGCGCTATCGCTTCCCTTACCGATAAGTTTACGGGGGTTGTCGCCTGTGGTGCTGGTTTTCCAAACGTACACGCCTACACGCCTACAACTCAAAAATACAGTTATGTGGGTCTTGTTGGCGATAGGGATATGAACTACAAAGAGATGTTGAAAAATAAAGACTATCTCAAACTCATGCGATTCAATAGCACCCTGATAACCTTTGAAGGTCTTCATGAGTGGCCCCCTTCTTCTCAAATTTTGCGCGCCTTCGATTGGCTTCACCTTCAAAAACTAAAAAAGTCCCCAACTGAAAACCAGGAAGAGATACGGGCTCTATATCAATCTGAATATGGGATGATCGAATCCTTTAAGACTGATGGACACTATTTATTCGCTTCAGAACAATATGAACGTCTCATCAAGAGCTACAAAGAAGTATTTTCCGTGGACAGTCTGATGGGACAGTACAGGAAATTCCTGAATACAAAACCTTACAAAAAACAATTCGAATCAATGAATAAGGCGCTTAGCCTAGAGCGAAAGCTATCGGATAAGCTGGTGAACAAAGTGTTCGCCAATTTTGAAAATCCTGATACCGTTAATTTTAACTGGTGGAACAAAGAACTGGAAAAGTTAAACTCGCTTAGGGAGAAAGGAGATGCTGAGGTAAAAAAAATGGTATATCGCCTAAAGTTTGACCTCTTTGTAAGGGCCTATTCCAGAAAAAACAGCTTAATCTATACCAACAAACCAGAACAAGCCGTGTTAGTGGACCGTTTTATTGATTTATTCTATCCAAAATCCGAATAATCCGATTCTCTCAACGTATTCTCGGAGCTCCAAAAGTCCTTCTTTTAAAACTATTCGTATTTTTCACTGAAAAAACCAATGCTATCAAAAAACCGGGTTTTCATAGGAAGCCTTTTCTTGTTCCTATTCCTAGTACAAAGTTGTCATACCTACAAAACGGTTGAAACGCGAGAAATCAAAGAAGAAAAGATATATAGTTTTCAATTGACGGAGGGAAAGAAACTCGTGGCACGGTGTAAAAAAATTTACCCAGATTCCTTTTTGTTCGAAATAAACCGAAACTTGGTCAAGGTTCCCAAGAACAAAATTGAATCCGTAGAGCAAAAAAAAGTATCTGTGGTCAAACTCTTAGGAGGAGCTGTACTTACCACCGGAGCCGCCATTCTAATTCTTGAAAATGGGACGAAGCCCGTATTTGTGGTAGAAGTGACGAATTAACGACATTTCCCAAAAAAAATTTATTTGCTTTTCCAATAGTGTTGTAGGGATATGAAAATACGCTTCTCGGATACTGTAGCTTTCAAATGTCGCAACTTATATCTGTTTTTTAGAGGATGTTAAAACCCACTCTCTTAATCTGTTGCGGCAAAAGGAAAAAAGAAGAATATAGTGATAAAGGAGAAATAGGTGTTGACAAGGTAGAGTACTGCTTTGCTCTCAAATTACCAAGTACAAATACATAAATAGCTCCACAAACGCTACTTTTGGATATGGAACCTTTAAAAGTATGTGAACTTTTTGCTGGAGTTGGTGGTTTCCGTTTGGGCCTTGAAAACACGGGGAGTTTTAAGATCGTTTGGAGCAACCAATGGGAACCCTCCACCAAAACGCAACATGCTTCCATGGTTTACGAGGCTCGTTTTGGGTCTGAAAACCATTCCAATAGCAATATTGAAGACGTTCCAACTTCAGAAATTCCGGACCATGATATTTTGGTTGGGGGATTTCCCTGCCAAGATTATTCCGTGGCCACAAGCTTGAAAAACTCCAAAGGGCTTATCGGTAAAAAAGGGGTGTTATGGTGGTCCATTCATCGCATTCTTTCTGAAAAAGAGAACAAACCTAAATACCTGCTTTTTGAAAATGTAGACCGCTTACTGAAATCACCATCATCACAACGGGGGCGTGATTTTGCGGTGATGCTCAAAAGTTTGAATGACTTAGGCTATGCTGTGGAATGGCGAGTAATCAATGCCGCAGATTATGGAATGCCACAACGCCGAAGGCGTGTTTTTTTTCTGGGGTATCATAAATCCACTTCGGTTTATGAGAAGCTAATTCATAAAGACCCCAAAGAATGGCTTTTGGAAACTGGCACTATGGCTTCTTCGTTTCCTGTAAAACAAAAAGGTGGAATCAACTCTTTTGTCTTAGAACATGATTTGGTTTCGCTTTCCAAGCAATTCAATTTGGGTAAAGGGCTTTCCCCTTTTTACAATTCCGGAGTCTGTTTTGATGATGAGGTGCACACCCTAAGTACGCTTCCCGATTATCACGGGACACAGGTTAGACTTTCAGATATCTTGGAAAATCAACAACCCAACTCTGAATTTTATATTCCAGAAGAAGACATTCCTAAATGGGAATACCTAAAGGGGTCCAAAAAAGAAATCCGCAAGACCAAAGAAGGTTTTGCTTACCATTATAGCGAGGGAAGCATGGTTTTCCCAGATGCGCTTAATCAACCTTCCAGAACTATTATAACCGGAGAGGGCGGTAAGTCCCCGTCCCGGTTTAAGCACGTAGTCCAAACCTCTTCGGGGCTTCGACGACTCACTCCTGTTGAATTGGAACGGTTGAACCTGTTTCCCGACAATCATACGCAATTGGAAGGCATTTCCAATACCAAACGCGCCTTTTTTATGGGCAATGCTTTGGTGGTTGGGGTTGTGGAAAAACTGGGCAACGCTTTGTTCCAGAAAATAAAAGCCCTTGAAAAGCAATTTCAAAACTGACCTCATCCAAGAGAAAAAACTAATTCCCCTATTAGATTCCTATTATCACAAACACTTAAAGATGTATGATTTTGAACGTGTAGATACTCTTGAGGAGCAGTTAGATGGCATAGACCTCATCCTCACCCACAAAAAGACCGGCAAAACCTTTTTTGTTGATGAAAAAGCACAATTGGATTACCTCAATAAGAACCTCCCAACTTTTGCCTTTGAGTTGTTCTATACCAAACACGAAACTTTGAAACAGGGCTGGCTATTTGATGCCAAAAAGAAAACCCAGATGTATGCCCTAGTCACTAACATTCAAAAAGAGAATGACCGCTTCGTCTCCTGTAACATCACTTTTGTGAACCGACAAAAGCTACTTTCTTTTTTGGCAGAAAAAGGACTAGATGAAGATTTTCTTAAAAACCGATTCCTAGAACATTTGGGTTTTCATGGGAAAATTGAAGTCCCTGGGTTAGATTTGGGGAGAGAAGGACATGTTCACTTTTCAAGCAAGAACAAGGCCGAACAACCTATTAATCTGATTTTGCAATTGGCTTTTTTGAAGGAGATTGGGGTAGCTAAAGAGTTTATTTAGGTCAATTTGAAGGTTCTGTCACTTCGAGCGTAGTCGAGAAGTCTTTAAACATCTAGTTTTAAATAGGTTTCGACTGCGCTCAACCTGACATAAGTAGTTAGCCCGTTACCCGCTTTTATATTTCTAACTCCAGCTATCTAATTTTCAATTGGTTCGTTTTTGATGTATATTTACACCACAAAGTATTTATTCTAACATGGCCAGACAAAGTATTTCACTTACCAAACCAAATGATGAATGGCTAAAATCTTTGGTGGAAAGTGAAGAATATTCCAGCAAGAGCGAAGTGGTGAACGACCTTATTCGCAAAGAACGGTTTAGGCAAACTGAAATAGAATGGCTCCGGGCCAAACTAAAACGATCCGAAGAAAGAATGGCCTTCGAAGGTCCTATTGAATTAACCTCAAACGAATTGTTTAAAACAATACGAAAAGAGGCTGATTCAAATGACCAAGTATAAACTTTCTCCAGAGGGAAAAGACGATTTAGTTCGAATCTACACTTACGGGATTTCCAAATTTGGTCAAGCACAAGCAGACCATTATCTGTCCGAGTTACTACATTCTTTTGAACGTATTGTAAAGAATCCAAACCAATATCCCTTGGTGAACCATATTGTTCCAGGTTATAGAAGATGTGTGTACAAATCGGACAGTATTTATTTTAAAGTAAATGCCAACATTGTCCAAATTATGGCCATAGTGGGTCAGCAGGATTTTGGATAAATTTTTGCTACTTCGCCACAATTTGATATGGTTTCTCTGGAAAACCGAACAGCACAGCTTTTTTCATATCGATTTCTCCTATTCCTATTAACGTTTCTCGTTTTCCATCGTCATAAATCGATGCAAAATAAGTCCCTTGAAGTTCTTCTAAAACAAATTTCCGTCCTTCTCTTTTTAGTCGTTGGTTTATCTTATGAATAGTTGAGCTATCCAAGTATTTATTAAAAATCAAATGGCTTTTTTCTCCATTCCATTCTATTTTAAACTCCAACTTTTGGATTTCTTTAGTTGTCAAACTGGTTTTGGTGGGTTCAATCCTTTCATAATCGGTTGAAAATTCGGTGTCTTCTGAAATTGATTCAGTATCGCTAATTACGGTTACCGTTTTCCCTATTCTATACTTCCGAATACGATTTTCACTTATAAATTCATGCTTGGTTTCAGAAAGTTTTTCAGTAAAGTGCTGTCTCTTCTCCAAATGTCCAGTTTTGGTTTCTTCTAAGAGTTCAAAATGGATAATCTGGTCATCTTGAAAATCTATAAATACTGGGTCGCAGTAGGTATCTGCGTCTTTTATCATTAACCAAGTGCCTTTATACATTCTGGTTTATTTACCCTTCAATTTTTAACTATCTCTAAAATCTTTGTTTTGCAAATGGTCTCGGTCAACCTTTTCAATTCTCTCACTCGCTCCGCCAAATACTCTAGCTCAACTTTAGTGATTTGATATTCATCCATTTTGTAGCGGGCATCGATATAGGCCCGTTTTAGGAGCTCAAAACGGTGTTTTTCTTCATCCGTGGTTCTGGGGAAGACCGCAAAGCGGGGGTCGCACATTCCTACTTTTATGCCCAGAGTTTCCAAGTTATGGTCTTTGGGGCGGTAGTCTGTAAACACAAGCAAAATAGCGGTGTAATACCGCTCCGTGGCTTGGTGAAGTTGGAAAGCAGCATTATTCCATTTCTCGTTGTCAAATTCATATTGAAACTGGAAAAGAAAATCATTCGCACTCTCAAACCATTGGTCAAAATGGTCTTGTGCTTTTTTTCGGTACTGTTCTGGGGTGAGTTTTTTAGGCTGGGCCAGTTTAAACTTTTCGGAATTGTAGAGCACTATACCCTCTTCTTTAATGTCCTTAAAAAAGTAGTTACCCATGGTCAAAGAGGCGTTCAGTTGCTTTATGCCATAAAAAATGAGGCTTACCGGAGTGGTCACTTTTCCAGTAGCAATCAGTTCTGCTTTTACCTTGTCCTCAATCCGGAATTTTTGTTTTAAATCTTCATGGGTGAGTACTACGAGAATGTCAAAATCGCTTCGGTATTCGTAGGTGACTCCTTTTTCCACGTATTGGTCCTCTACCCAATTGCCCCGGGCGTAGCTACCAAAGAGAATCACCATTTCCACCAATTTATGGGCAGACAGTTCTTGTGCCAGCAGCTGTAGTTCGTCTTGTTTGGATTTGGGAAGGTGGTTCATAGGTGTAATGTAGGGAAATATTAAATTATAGATAATTCAATCTAACTTTTCTCTAATAATGAACAACTGTCATTAGTTTTAGTAAAGTTTAACACAGAAAAGATAAGTTTATTTCGTTTATTTCGTTTATTATTGTGTGTTCAACTTTTATACTACCATGGAAACCTTCAAAAATATCAATAAGCCATCAAAAGAAGAGCAAAAAATTGCTATTGAATCTTATGATGCTCTTGCATCTGTAATAAAAGAATTAAAGTCAAGCAATCCAGAAATTGAGATTGAAGAAACTCAAGAACGTATTAAAATTCCTCTGAGTGCTTTAAAGCTTCTTGGAGATATCCTTGAGGCAATGAGCAAAGGAAAGCCCTTTTCTTTAGTTCCTATTGCCACCGAAGTCACTACCCAAAAAGCAGCTGAAATAAACGGCTGTACAATAGATCATAAAGACTAACATTTAGAAGATGGAAAAATAGAAAAAAACAATGTAGGAAGGCAAGGTCTAGTCTT
>ERZ1740059.407-NODE-407-length-23229-cov-6.719729_pt1 | contig 23229 bp, 17 predicted proteins | sample MGYA00581744_ERZ1740059 | MGnify/ENA primary metagenome ERZ1740059 (study PRJEB43018, sample SAMN04849738) | marine metagenome | isolation source: floating plastic debris | place: Pacific Ocean | collected 2008-08-28 | study: EMG produced TPA metagenomics assembly... | reverse complement strand
CCGTCAAGACGGCGACAATGGGCGACATGCTGCTTCACCGCATCCGATCAGTCGGCCAAAGCGCGAGCGAAAGACGAAGAGCGCTGGAGCGCAACACCGACGGCGCTTGAGCAGATCGCAGCATCGTTCTAGGCGGACATGCGGCGGGGCCGGGGTCGACGCGTGGAGGCGTCGTCGGGGTCTTCCTCTGGCGCGCTCTCGCCCGCGTCGGCGTTCTCGACTGACTCGGAGAGATCGAACAACGGCGTGTCCAACGCTTCCGCCTCAAGATCGCGCTCCGGCGTTTTGGGGCGTTCTTCAAGCTCCGGACCATCCTCGAACAAGTCCGCTTGGGGCGGGGGCTCCAAAGCGTCGGCCAGAGCCGAAGAGGTCGCGTCGATGTCCTCTTGCGACATTCCCTGCAGCTCGGTGTCGCCCGAACCTCCGAGATCGCGTTTCACCGGCAAAAACAGCTCGGCGTAAACGCTGTCGGTCTCGTCGAGCGAGGACGTCGCGTCCGCGAAAATCAGGCCGCCGCCCATGAGCTGGCTCAGGGTTTCGATCACAAGCCGACCCATCCGCGCGTCGCTGTCGGCGCTTGCCTCGGCATCCGCGCCCCAGTCTTTCGCTTCGTTCTCTCCTTCGACTGTTTCCGCATCGCCCAACTCAGCCGAAGGACGTCGGCTCCACCGCAGAGCAAACCGCAGCGTGTCGCTTTCGATCTCCGCGCTCAAAAGCAGCGCATCGCCCATCTTGGCGGACCGCAACGCGTCCAGCATCATCGTGACCAGGATCCGCCGCAGCGCTCGGCGGTGAAGGATCAGGCGCGGCGGTTTCTGGGGCGTGTTGATCCGGATCGCGACGCCGGTTCGTTCCGCGCGAGATCTGACCAAACGGGCGGCGCCTTCGACCAGCGGCGCGAGATCGATCACCTCCGGTTTGGCGGCGAAGCGACCGGACTCGATCTCGGCCAGGTCGATCAGCTCGTCAACTTGCTCTAACAGGTGCAGGCCAGAATCGTGCGCCAAGCGCGCGTACTCGCGATAGCGGTTGTTGCCGATTGAGCCGAAGAGTTCGTTGCGCAATATGTCCGTATATCCAACGATCGACTTGAGCGAGCCCCGAAGATCCTGGCTCATCTGCGCCAGAAAAGCGGACCTCTCGGCGTCCGAGGCGTCGCTGGCGGTCTCTCGCCCGGGGCGCCAGCGGGCCCGGCAAATCAGCATCGAGTCTTCAAGCTTTGCTGACGTTGCTTCCTTTGGCGCCGGAAACGCAGCGGCGGGCGCCGCAAAGACTTCCGTCCATCGGTATCCGCCTTGACGCGACCGCAAACGGACCATCGTCGATCGTTCGAGCGCGGGACCTCGGGTCAGCGCATCGGCCGCTTTCGCCTCATCCAGCATCGCTTTGATCGTGGCGGCGTCGTCCGGATGGGCGAGCGCATCGATCGACAGCCTCGTGAGCGCTTTACGATCAAAGTCGATCGCCTGTTCGGGGGCGCCGACGACGCTCAGGATAAGACCATCCTCGCCCACGCGCAGACCGCACGACGCGGCTCCCTCGCTCAGAAGTTCGAGGCTTCGGCGTGCGGCGATCGTCGGGTGCCGCAGCGCGGGTAGAGCTTTCGCCCATGCGGCGGCCGCGGCGGCGCAAACGGCGGCTATCGCGATGCTGGCGGTGCTCCAGGAAATGATCGAGGCCAGTTCTCTTTGCGCCAGCGGCGCGCGACCGAACAACCGCAACGACGGCTCGGGAACGCTGATATACAAGGCTCCGAGGACAATGCCCGCGACAGCGGCGCCGAGAGATCCCCGCCACCCGCCGAACGCCGCGATGGCCACGAGCGCGGTCATCACCCAAGGCGTCGCCGGAGAACGCGCCCCGCCGACGCTGATCCAGGAAAATCCAGCAGCGGCGAACGCCAAAGGGACAGCGGCCAGAGCGAAGGCCCAAAGCGGCACGGGCCTCGCGGCTGCGATCCCGGCGATTATCACCAGAGGGGCCGCGCCTGCGACGGCTGCGATCATCGCCTGGACAGGCGCTTGATCGACAGACAACGCCAGAACCGCGAGCGGCGCGAACAACGCCGGAGCCGCTGCGGCGAGCGCAAGCGCTCCGCTGATCCGCACATCCGTTGCGCGGGGACTGCTCATGGATCCGTCCACAGGCGCCTCTTGTCTCTCATCCTGCCGGGATGAGTATCGCTATAAATTTGAGGTTAACAAGGCGCCTGCACAAGTTGTAGTTGTGTGACGCCATTTGCAGAGGTTTTGACAGAGGCGCGGGCAGAGGCGCGGGCAGAGGCGCGGGCAGGAGCACGGGCGGAACGCGCAAGCATCGGCTGCTTGCCCGGACGGGGGCGGCCAGCGGCCGGGCCAGCGGCCGGGACAGGGGCTGAGGCCCGGCGTCAGGCCGCTTGGGAGAGGTTCAGACGTTCTTCTGGAAGCCAGATCAGCACCTCGGTGCCGCGCCCTTTTTCCGAGAAGATCTCGAGTTCGCCGCCATGCATTTCGATGAGCGATTTCGCAATCGGCAGTCCGAGGCCCGTCCCGTCATGGGCGCGTGTCAGGTCGCCGTCTATCTGCCCGAACTTCGTCAGCGCTTTGGGGATCTCTTCGGGGGACATGCCAACGCCGGTGTCGATGACCGAGATCCGCGCCCCCACATTCGCTTCGTAGGTTGCGACGACCGTGATCGTGCCGCCCGGCGGCGTAAACTTCACCGCGTTGGCCATCAGGTTCAGGATCACCTGCTTGATCCGGCGGCTGTCCACGAATGCGCTCGGCAAGTCGGTGTCGATCTCGGTCTTCACCTTATCAAAAACAAAAACGATGCGTTCCTGGAGCAGGGTGTGGCAATCCTCGATGATGTCTTCGAGCTTGGTTTCCTCGAGGTCGAGTTCAACACGGCCGGCCTCGATCTTCGACAGGTCGAGGACGTCGTTGATCAAGTGCAGCAGATGTTTGCCGGAGGCGTGAACGCTCTGCGCGTATTCGAGATATTGCGGCGGGAGCGTGCCGAACAGCTCGTCTTTCATGATCTCCGAAAAGCCGATGACTGCATTGAGCGGCGTCCGCAGCTCGTGGCTCATGTTTGCGAGAAACTCTGATTTGATCCGGTTGGCGTCTTCCGCGCGAAGCTTCGCTTCACTCAGCGCATCGGCGGCCAAGGTCATTTCCGTCACGTCCAAGATGAACCCTTGCGCGATGGTTTTGAGGCGACCGTCTGGGTCGCGTCTGACCAGGACGCTGAGCATGTTTCGGACGTGGATGATGCGGCCGTCGGCGGTTCGCAAACGATAGTTCAGGGTCAGGTAGCTTTCCGCTTTGCACTGACGCAGTTTCTCGAGCACGGCGGGGCGGTCCCCGGGATGGATATGATGCGCCCAGAACCCGGCGCTGAGCCAAGTCTCCATCGGTTGGGCTGTGAGGTCGACGATCTGCGGTCCCATATATGTGAAGACCTGTTTGTCCAGATCGGCCGTCCAAGGAATGACGTTCGTCGACTGCGTCAGGTGCTGAAAGCGTTCCTGCGCGCGCTCAAGCTCTTTTTGTTTGTGTGCGATCGTGCGCAGGATGACTTTGTTTTCTGAGGTCAGCCGGGCGACGCGCAGGCGCTCGGCCCGCATCAGCGAGTAGAGCGCCATTGCAAAGGCGAGACCCGCAAAGACCGCCGCAATGCCGTCATTCGCACGCCGTCCAAAGAACCCGCCCGAGCTGCTTGTCACCGTGACTTCGATGACGCCGCTGCCAAACGGGGTGCTTTGCATGGCGGACACCGCCGAACCGAAATTGCGATCCAAGTCGTCAAGAGCAGTCGCGCTTTCTGTCGGGTCGGCCTGATACTGAACTCTGACGGTGAGCTCTTTCATATCGACGACGCTCGCCGCCGTGAGAGGCAGAATGTCCACTTCCGTCAGCGCGACGGTGTTCAGGCCGGCTTCGCGCCAAACGATCCAGAAATGCACCTTTCCCGCAGAGCTTCCCATCAAGCGGGCATCGGAAATCTTGGCGATCGCCGGAGCGCCGCTGAGCGCGCTCGCGCGCAGTTCGCCGATCAACGCCTTGTCCCGATCGATCTGCTCGCTGAAGATATTGACGCGATTGGGCTCGGATGGCCGCTGGCGCGTCAACATTTGCGCGTCGTCCGCGCCATATGTCGTCACGCCGAGTATGCGCAACGCGGCTTGACGGGCGTCCGGACGCCCCGCGAACAGGCGCGCCGCCATGCCAGCGAAGAGCTCTTGTCCGTCTTCGCCGGCGAGAACAGGCGAGGTCACCGCGATGGTTTCCGTCGCAAGCGTCATGTCCCGCGACAAGGCGCCTGCGATCTGAACCGCGGTTTTGTTCAGCGTGTCTTTGTCGAGTTCATTGGCCCGAGAGCTCAACGCCAGGTAGGTCGCCCCGGCCAACGCGAGACCGACGACGATCGCCAGAGCGTTCTGCGTGACCTGCCGGTGTATCACGGATTGGGCTCTCCCTGCGTTCTCTACTCTTCGCGGCGCTGTCCTGGGCGTCGCCGCTCAAGGCAAGCCGGTCACGAGTTTCAGGATCTTTGGCCTCGCGCTTGAGTATCTCTGTAGGGAACTAATCGAGGCTTAAGATGCGCGATCTGACTTGATAAAATCTCACAAATAGGAAAGTGTACCTATAAGTCAGGGTGGGATGTCATGACAGCGTCTCGGCGAAGTCGCCTGCGGTTGAATGCGGCTTCGCTGTCTTTGGTGGGGAGAGTAAGGTGACCAAAAGACAAGAACAAAAGGGAAACATGATTGGCGCGTCAGTGCAGGAAGGGCGCTTGCGCAGGGTGCTGACCCGGCTTGCGCAGGATGGCGCCTTTATCGCCATGCGCCGAGAGGGCGGGGGCGTTTCCGACGCGTCTGAGACCGATCGGCCGGATGCTCTGCTCTTCAGTGGTGGACGGTCCGTGGCAAAGCCTCTCGATCGTCTGACATGGCGGGAAGTCGACGAACTGCGCCGTCGCGATTGGGTCTTGGCGACAGGCGCCCGCGACACTCTTGTCATTCGTTTCAAGATCTCAGCTGCTGGGCGTGCGGCGGCCGCTCGACGCGCAAGCGCAGAGCGCGTTGCGTCTCAGGCCGCCCCAAAAGACGCCGTTCGGCCGGGCCTCACGAGCGGCGTTGGCGCAGCGACACGGAACGTGGCGGAGTCTCCATTGGCGTGGCTGGCGCGTCGCAAAGGGTCCAACGGCGATCCCTTTTTGTCGCGAGCGGAAGTCGAGGCTGGCGAAAGGCTCCGAAGCGACTTTGAAACAGCTCAAATGGGACCGCGGCTGGCGCAGGACTGGGGGCGTTTCCTTGCCGTCGTCGATGAAGGCGCGCGACGGTCTCGCGATGCTGTCGGATCGCCCGCGAAAGACCGGGTCGTCGCGGCCTTGCAAGCGCTTGGACCGGGTCTGGGCGATGCTGTCCTGCGCGTCTGTTGCTTCCTGGAGGGATTGGAGAGGCTGGAGAAACGAGAAGGGTGGTCCGCACGATCGGGCAAAGTCGTTCTGAAGATCGGGTTGGCCCGCCTGGCGGAGCATTACGGGTTGGAGCACACGGCCCGTCACACGGGTCGGATCGAGACCTGGCGCAGCTGCGAGTAAGACGCCGATCCAACCCGAGCCGAAAGGTTTGCTTTTGAACGGCGTTTTGGGTAATTCCTGTTTATATTGCAATGCAGCATACGACGATCGGCCTCGGCGTGCTCGCTTTTGGCGGTCAGGATCGTCCAGGGAGACCCTAGCCATGTCTGACGCAACAGGTCGTCGATCGACCGGCCGCTCTGAAGAATACGGTTTTAAAGTGCTCGGTCAGTGGGGGTTGGATCCAATGGATATGTGGGGCCAAGCCATGCGCGGCGCTCCTCTTGGCCGAGCTCCCAAAACGCCTCTTGAGTTTTGGATGAGCTTTTTCCCGGCTGCCCCGGTTTTCGGAGTGCGCTGGATGATGTGGGATGTGCTCCAAGGCGGCGCGGCGGATCGCGACCCAAAGAAGCCAAGCGTCGCCGGCGCGCGCGAGGGTCGCGAGAAGAAAGCGCTTGAGATGGACGCGGTTCGCCTCGAGCCCAAGCCGGTCGCGATGCGGAGCAAGGTCGCCGCCAAGGCCGTGGAACCCCAAACAGAAAGCAAAGGCGGCGCTGAGATCGTCTCTGTGGACGTTGCGGCGATAAAAGCCAGCGCCGCGCCGCTCGTCGATGTGGACGCGGCCTCCGAGGCGGCGGTGCTCGAGACGGTGAAAGGACCCAGAGCCGTCGTTGAACAGGCGTCGAGACCAAACGCGGCGGTTGGCAAGGTGAGCTCTCGCTCGGCTGACGGTGAAACGCGCCCGCGATTGCGCATCGTGGGTCAGGACGAGGCTGAAGAACCAGCGACCCAGAAGCCGAAAGGGTTGTTCAAGAAAAAGCCTGCGAAGACGAATGACCTGAAGTTGATCAAGGGCGTCGGCCCCTCGCTCGAACGTCTGCTCAACGACCTTGGCATCTATCAGTTTGCTCAGATCGCCAAGTTTTCGGAGCAGGAGCTTTTATGGGTCGACGCGCATCTTCCCTCGTTCAAGGGACGTGTGCTGCGGGACGACTGGAAAGCGCAAGCGACCGAGCTGATCGCCGCAAAGAAGGGCTGAGTTCGTTCAAGGCTCAAGCAGCCGCTAGCGCGCTGTGAATGGCCAGAAAGTCCTCGGCTTTCAAACTCGCCCCGCCGATCAGGGCGCCGTCCACATTCTCGACGGCGAAGATCTCCGCGGCGTTTGCCGGCTTCACCGACCCTCCGTAGAGCAGCGACATCGCTGAGCCTTGCGCGCCGAAGCGCGTGCTCAGGGCGGAGCGGATCGCCCCGTGGATTTCAGCGATGTCCGCCGGGGTTGCAGCTTTACCGGTGCCGATGGCCCAAACTGGTTCATATGCGATGATCGTACGGTCCGCAGTTGCGCCGTCGGGCAGGCTGCCGGCGAGTTGAGACGTCACCACTTCGATCTGCCGACCGGCCTCGCGTTCGTCCTCGGTTTCGCCGACGCAGACAATTGCTGTCAGACCGGCCCGCTGCGCGGCTTCGGCTTTCGCTCGGACCGCGTCGTCCGTCTCGCGGTGATCCGCGCGACGCTCCGAATGGCCGACGATCACATGTGTCGCGCCGGCGTCCCGCAACATCTCTGCTGAGATATCGCCTGTATGAGCCCCGGTTGCGGCTTCATGGCAGTTTTGCGCGCCGATCCGCAGCGGCGTCGCTTTCGAAAGATGCGCGGCGGCAGACAAAAGCGTGGCTGGCGGACAGATCAGCGCGCCGGCGCCCGCTTCCGGAGCAAGGTCCCGTATGATTGTCTCCAGTATGGAAAGATCCGCGCTGGTTCCGTTCATTTTCCAGTTCCCTGCGGCGAGCTTCTCCGGGCTGCTTGGGGCGACGTTCGACATCGATTTTCTCCGATCCAGGGACGTGCGGGCCGCTTCGCATGCGCGGCGCCGAGTGTCCATAGCGCCGCCCCGTTCTCATCGGCAAGGGTGATCGCGCAAACCTTCCCGCTGAAGAGGGGAGGTCAGCCCTTGGCGTTAAATTGTGGATATCTTGTGTAAACAAGTTCATGCGACAGCAGATGCTGAGACTGTGTCGCCAAGCCAGTGTCAGCTTCAGCGTCGCGTCTGGCCGGCGTCGAGCCGGAAAATCCGCGCGGACCACCGGCGCGTTTGGATCAGAATCGGCGCGATCTGGATGATTCGATTGCGATCGAGGTCCCAGCTTCGCCACGATTCTTTCACGCGACCTTCGCGGAACAACCGCCGCAGCTTCGACATCCGGTCGATGTTCCGCCGCAATTTCGTGTAGCTCGTCACTCGCCGGGGAAAATCGGCGGCATTTCCGGACCGAAGCCTTCCCAAACTCGATTTTCGAGTGATAATGAGAGCTGTCCGGAGCGCCGACAGCCGCTCTCTCCTCCTCGCTGGATCAGTTTACTGATCCACAGCCGGTGCTCCGGACGCTATCCCTCGTCATTGTCGCCCGTGTGAGTTGCTGAAGCCGGGCGACGTCTCGCAAGTCCGGAGACCATGGAGGTTGTGGATAACCTCGGCTCCTGTTTGCGCTTGTCTGATTTCAGCGTCAAGCTGACGCAAATAGCTTCGCGTGGCACTGTGGCCGCGCTACACCTATGGTGAGATGACGCACAGAACGGGTCCGCCCGTTGGGCCAGAGCAGGGTCGTATCGAAATGAAACGCTATTCAGTGTTCGCCGTCGCGAAGAACGCCATGAACTACCACCAGGGCTGGGAACGTGCATGGCGAAATCCCGAGCCGAAGGCGGAGTACGACGTCGTAATCGTCGGCGCCGGAGGGCACGGCTTGGCCACCGCCTATTATCTTGCGAAGAACCACGGCGTCACCAATGTCGCGGTTCTCGAGAAGGGCTGGCTTGGCGGCGGCAACACCGGTCGCAACACAACCATCATTCGCTCGAATTACCTGCAAGACGAGTCTGCGGCGTTGTACGAGCTGTCGCGGGGCTTGTTTGAAGAGCTCAGCCAGAAGCTCAACTTCAACATCATGTTCAGCCCGCGAGGCGTCCTCATGCTGGCGCAGACCGAACATGAGAAGCGCGCCTGGATGCGCACGCATCATGCGACGCGGATCAACGGCATTCATACCGAATGGGTCGACGTCGCTCGGGTGAAGCAGCTGTGCCCCATCATCAACGACAGCCCCGAGGCGCGTTATCCGATTTTGGGGGCGCTTTGGCAGCCGCGGGGCGGCACGGCGCGTCACGACGCGGTCGCATGGGGGTTTGCGCGCGCAGCCGACGATATGGGCGTGGACGTCATTCAGAATTGCGCGGTCGAGGGCGTCGACGTTGAAAACGGCAAGGTCACCGGCGTCCGCACGTCGCGCGGCGCGATCAAATGCGGCAAGCTCGGCGTCGTGGTCGCCGGGCATACGAGCATGTTGACCGACATGGCCGGGTTCCGGATGCCGATCGAGAGCGTCGCGCTTCAGGCGTTGGTTTCCGAGCCGATCAAGCCGTGTCTGGACATCGTCGTCATGGCGAACACCGTTCACGGCTACATGAGCCAGTCCGACAAGGGCGAACTGGTCATCGGCGGCGGCGCCGACGGGTTCAACAACTATACCCAGCGCGGCAGCTTCCACCATGTTGAGGAGACGGTGACCGCCCTGGTTGAAACCTTCCCCATAATCTCGCGTCTTCGGATGCTGCGGCAGTGGGGCGGGGTGGCTGATATGACCGGCGACCGTTCGCCGATCATCGGCAAGACCCCGGTTGAGAACATGTTCGTCAATTGCGGTTGGGGCACCGGCGGGTTCAAGGCGACGCCGGGATCCGGTCATTGCTTTGCAGCGACGATTGCGCGCGGCGAGCCGGACGAGATCGCCGCCCCCTTCGCCATGGACCGGTTCAAGGAGGGGCGGATGATCGACGAGTCCGTCGCAGCGGCGGTGGCCCACTAGCCGGCGGCGTCGTTGGTCATCGGAATGTGTTGGCGTCTGTTGTCGACCGAGCCGCCACCGCGGTTCGGCGATAGATCAGAGCAGTTTGCGCGCTGGATCGCCTAAATGCGCTTCGCGTTCCGGCGCCTCGTCGGACAGAGGCGAGGGCGCCAATTCACGCACAGGCACGATCCGAGGCGCCAGGTCTTGGGCGATCGCAGGCGATCCGGAGTTGATCGCCAAAAATCCCTGAGCGGGCAGCGCGACCGCCATTGCGGCGATCAAGGCCAGCGCATACAGGGCAAAGCGGTTGGCGTCCTGTTTGGCTTTGCCGGCGTGTGGGGGAACGACGCGCATCAGGTGTCCTAGCTCGTCGCAATCATGATCAAGGTGGCCAATAGACCGCCGGCGACACCGATCCCCAGAGCGAGGCGGAACGTGGCTTCGGAAAACGACATGTGACCCTCCCGCGGCGTGTCGAACGTGTTCTGTTGTCCAAAAGACATGGGAAGCCCCTGAGAAGCCGGTAGGTGCGGAATTCCGCAATTCCGCCATTTTCACGGAATGCGCGCCCGAATTCAGTCGCGTGGACGGATGACTGGTTTGTGCCAGCGATCGGAACAAAAGGCAAACATTTAGTCTGAGCGTCGCGTGATGCGGCCATCATGTCGGTTCGGATATGCCGTTGGCGTCGACGCTGGGGGATAGGGTGGGACGTAACGACAGGATTGGACGCTATGCTGCTGCTGACTTGCCCCTATTGCGGGGTCACCGCTGAAGAGACGGAGTTCCACCCGGGCGGCCAGGCGCATATCGAGCGCAAGGCCGGGACCGAGCACTCGGATGCGGAGTTTGAAGAATACCTGTTTCTTCGGAACAACCCCAAAGGCGTCCATCTGGAGCGTTGGCGGCATCAGTATGGATGCGGCAAGTGGTTCAATGTGGCTCGGGACACGCGGACTTTGGAAGTTTACGGATCCTATGAGATCGAGGCGAAGGAGCCGCCGCAAGAGATCAAGGACCGTATCGCTCAGCGGCTTGCGGAAACCGGCTTGCCAGAGAAAACGGTCAACTAAGCGCAGACGGCCTAGAAGAACTCTTCGTCTGATTGAAACAGGCGGCGATTGTCGCCCAGCGCGCCGCCGCGCACGCACAGCACAACAAGCACCGCAGCCAGCGCGATCGCGCCGAGCAGCTCAAAGCCGTTGAAGACCAGATAGGCTTGCGGTCCCGCCATGTCGCGCTCCATCATCTAACGTCGAAACGCAGGATAAGGGCTCTGTGCTTGAGAAAGCGTGAAGCGGCGCCGTTCTGATCCTCGCCGATGTCGCAACTCGGCGGGGCGGAAGGCGAAAAATGTCGTGTTTGAGCGCGTAGTCTAAAAATGTAGGTATTTTCGCCGATGGCTGACGCATTTCGGACCGCTGATGGCGGCGCGCTGATCGACCGGTCGCGGCCGGTGAGCTTTACGCTCAACGGAAAGACGTATCGAGGATACGCAGGCGATACTCTCGCCTCGGCGTTGATCGCGAACGGCGTCCATTTCGTCGGGCGCTCGTTCAAGTATCACCGGCCTCGCGGTTTCGTCGCCAGCGGCGTCGAAGAACCCAACGCGCTGTTCGGGACCGGCGTCGGCCCTCGGTTCGAGCCCAATCAGCGCGGCACGATGGTCGAACTCTACGAAGGGCTCACCGCGAAGACGCAAAACCACTTTCCATCGCTCGAATATGATATCGGCTCGGTTAACGCGATGATGTCGCGGTTCTTCCCGGCGGGGTTCTACTACAAGACGTTCATTCAGCCGCGCGTCGCCTGGAAGCACGTCTTCGAGCCCTTCATTCGACAGGCGGCCGGGTTGGGCAAGGCGCCGACCGAAGCGGACGACGCCGAGTACGAACACTTCCATTACATGTGCGACGTTCTGGTGTCGGGCGGCGGGGTCGCGGGGATCCTCGCGGCTCTGACGGCTGCGCGGGCCGGCGCGCGGGTGATGTTGGTCGAACAGAACGCATGGCTTGGCGGTCGCGCGATTGTCGACGAAGGCGAGGTGGACGGTCAGCCGCTCGGCGACTGGGTGCGGGCGCGCATCGCCGAGCTTGAGGCGATGCCGAACGTGTTGATCCGCACGCGAACCCAGGCGAGTTGTCATGAGGACCACAACTATGTGCTCTGCTACGAGCGCGTGAGCGATCACGACCCAGACCTGTACGGCGGAGGGCCGCGCCATCGACTTTGGCGCGTGCGCGCAGGCCGGGTGATCGCCGCTGGCGGCGGCATCGAGCGCCCAATCGCCTTCGCCAAGAACGATGTGCCGGGCGTAATGCTGGCTGCGGCCATGCGAGACTATCTCAAGCTCTATGCGGCGAAGCCGGGCGACAGGGTCGTCGTCTACGCCAACAATGACGACGCCTATCGCACGGCGATCGATCTGCGAAATGCAGGCGTTGAGGTTCCCGCCATCCTCGACGCGCGCGAGGGATCGAACGGCGATCTGCCGCAGATCGCCCGCGAGATGGGGATGAGGACCATGTTCGGGTCCGGCGTGTCGAAGACGCTCGGGCGAAAGCGCGTTGAAGGCGTCGAAATCACCGAGCTGCGCCCCTCGGGCCGGCCGGGCGCTCTAGAGACCGTCGCATGCGACGCCGTTGCGATGTCCGGCGGATGGAACCCGGTCGTCCATCTCTACAGCCATTCGGGCGGCAAACTGTCTTGGGACGACGACCAGCTGATGTTCCGTCCAGACCCGTCCCGTTCCCCGATCCGCCATGACGGCGCGCCGGCGGTGGTCTGCGCAGGAACCGCGAGCGGACATCTGGCCCTCTCGGATGTGATCACTGACGGGGTGAAGGCCGGTGTGGAAGCCGCCGATGCGCTTGGCTTTGAAACCAGCGGCGCCGATGCGCCTGCGGCGAAGAGCGCGCGGGAAGACGGGATCAGCGCGATCTGGTTCACTCCGTCAAGCGGCAAGCTTTCGGTCGGCAACAAGCACTTCCTCGACTTCCAGAACGACGTCACCGCGGCCGATGTCGAACTTGCGGCGCGCGAGGGCTATGAGAGCGTCGAGCACACCAAACGCTACACGACGCTCGGGATGGCGACGGACCAGGGCAAGCTCAGCAACATCAATGGGCTTGCGATTCTGGCGGATGCTCTGCGCAAGCCGATCCCGGCGGTGGGCACCACGACCTTCAGGCCGCCTTACACCCCGATCTCTTTCGGCTCGATCGCCGGGCGCGAAACGCGAGAGCTGTTCAAGGTCGTCCGCAAGACGCCGATGCATGACTGGCTTGCGGCGCACGGCGCGGATTGGGAGCCGGTGGGCGATTGGCGACGCCCCTACTGCATTCGCAAGGATGGGGAGGATCGTCATCAGGCGGTCGAGCGGGAGATCCTGACGGCGCGCGAGAAGGTCGGCATGCTCGACGCTTCGACGCTGGGCAAGATCATCGTCAAGGGGCCGGACGCGGGCGCGTTTCTCGATCTGCTCTACACCAACATGATTTCGACCCTCAAACCGGGGCGTTGTCGATATGCGCTCATGTGCAACGACAACGGCTTTCTGTTTGACGACGGCGTCGTCGCCCGGCTCGATGAGCAGACTTTCCTGTGTCACACCACCTCTGGCGGCGCGGATCGGGTGCATGCCTGGATGGAGGAGTGGATCCAGACCGAGTGGCCGCATCTGAAGGTCTTCACCGCCAACGTCACCGAAGAGTACGCCCAGATCGCCGTCGCCGGGCCCAAGGCGCGCGTCGTGCTGGAATCGCTCGAAGGCGACGTCGATCTGTCGACGGACGGATTGCCTTTCATGTCTTATGTCGATGGGACGTTGGCGGGCTGTCCCGTGCGGGTCTACCGCATCTCGTTCTCGGGAGAGCTCAGCTACGAGATCGCGACGCCGGCGGCCTTTGGCTTGTCGCTGTGGAAAGCGATCTTCGAGGCGGGACAACCCTTCGGGATCACGCCGTACGGCACCGAGGCGCTGCACGTGATGCGCGCCGAGAAGGGCTTCATCATGATCGGCGACGAGACCGACGGCACCGTGACGCCGCATGACCTCAATCTGTCCTGGGCGGTTTCGAAGAAGAAGACCGACTTCATCGGGAAAAAGGCGATGGAACGGCCGTTCCTGATCGATCCGGACCGCAAGCGACTTGTCGGATTGCTGACGGAGAACCCCGAAGACGTGCTGCCGGACGGCGCGCATGCGGTGGAAGGCGAGCGCCCGAACGGCAAGGCGAAGATGATCGGACATGTGACGTCGACCTATTACTCCCCGACGCTGAAACGTTCGATCGCGATGGCGCTGATCCGCCGTGGTCCTGAACGGATGGGGGAGACGTTGACATTCCCGTTGGGCGGCGACCGGACCCTTCGGGCCAAGGTGGTCGAGCCGACCTTCTACGACCCCGAGAACGCCCGGCAGAACGTTTGAGCGGAGTGATCTGAGATGACCATGAATGTTTTGCTCGCCCAAACAGCGCTTGCCGACGCCGAAACTCCCGCCGACCTCGCCGTCGAGGTGATCGCGGAGCCTCTCAGGGGCATGATTACGCTTCGAGCGGATCTGACGGCCGCTTCGACAGGGGCGGCGCTTGGGTCGGTATTCGGACTGGAGACGCCGACCGTGCGCCGGTTCACGGAAAACGGCGACGTTCGAGCGCTCTGGATGGCGCCCGATGAGGTCATGATCCACTGCGAGTATCAGCAGGCCGGGGCGAAAACAGCGGAGCTGAGCGAAGCGTTGTCGACGGAGCATCATCTGGCGGTCAACGTCTCCGACATGCGTCAGGTGATCACCTTGCGCGGCGCCGGCGCGCGACAGGTGCTCGCCAAGGGCGCGCCGGTCGATCTTCACCCTGACAGCTTTGGCGTGGGCGATCTGCGCCGCACGCTCGTCGGCACGGTCGCCGCCGCCTTCTACCAGATCAGCGACGCCCCAGAGACGTTTGAAGTCTTCTGTTTCCGCTCCTACGCCCCGTACTTCTACGAGTGGCTCTGCGCTTCCGCAAAGAACGGCGCCTTGCCCGACGCGTTCTAGGGCTTCGAGTGGTCCACAGGTTCGTCTCTTGCCGGTTTAGTGACTGAGATTGCGTCGCGGCCTCTTCAGGTCCGCTCGCGACTCGCGTATCACCTTAACCTTCGACGCACTGTCGACCGATCGGCCGCGCTGAGCGGAGAGGAGTTCGGCAGGCGGAACTGAAGCGTTCTGCAGGCAAGTAGACGCAGGGTAGAGGCGGGAAGGTCGTGACTTCATGGCGCAGACACTCGGTCTGAAGCGTCGTCTGAAAGACATGTCTTTCGCGATGGTTGTTCTGTGCGGTTGCGTTTGGACGCCGCTGGCGACGTCGCAAACCAATGACGCGCCTCAACAGGGTGTCGGCGTCGAGCGGCCGCAATCGTCGACGGGACAAGCCTGCCTGACCGCGCTTGAACCGGACGACGCCCTGCAGCTCGCCCTCGTCTCGATCGCGCCGGCCGAGCAGTGCGCGCCAACCTATCAAGTCGTCGAGTTGCGCAACATCAGCGGCGCCGCGCTGGGCGACGTCCGTTTTACTTTTGCGCCTTCGACCGCGCAGAACCGGTTTTCCTTTGACGACGACGTCTTCGAGATCAGCACCGATGACGGCGCAACCTGGAGCCGGGTCGGCCAGCCGATCGGCGCTGGGACCGATGATGATCCCTTGGTCTGGAGCGCCGCCCAGGCGCCGCAGCTCGCGCGCCTTGGCGCCGCCGGCGATCTCGACGACTCGATCTTGATGCGGTGGCGGGCGACGTTCGGAGAAGGCGTCCGGGCGGAAGCGCGTCTTTGGCTCGGAGCGAGCGCGGCCGATGCGTGCGGGGCTTTGGCTGAGACGCCGGTTCGCCCCATTCGTTTGCCGCTTCTGCGCGCGGAGCTCTTGTCGAGGGTGGAAGGCCGGAACGCGAGCCGAAACGGCGAGTTCGGCCCCACCGTGTCGGCGGCGCCCGGCGATGAGGTTGAATGGCGCCTCGAGGTTGAAAACGTCGGCGAGGCGCTCGCGCGCGAAGTTCGCCTTCAGCTCACTGACGGCGAAGCGCCGATCGTTGGGCTGACCGCGGTGAGCGACGGAGCGCTGCTGAACCGAGGCGTTCTGGCTTTGTCGAACCTAGTCGAAGGCGGGAGGCGCACGGCGCTCTTGCGTGAGACGGTGGGGCCCGGCTGCGTGCGTCGCGTGACCCGGGTCGAACCCAGCTGGGGCTGCGTTGCGCCGCCGCCGGGTCGTGGGTCGGGTTTGAGAAATCCGTTCGGCGGCGAGTCCGTCGCCACGCTCGACACCGCTCCGACCCCGGAGGCGGTGAAAGTGCTCCAGCGCGTTGTCTCCGTCGACGGAGTGGAAGGTCTCGGAGATCTCGCTGACGTCGTGATCACAATCGAAGGCGACGGTCCGCCAGTGTTCGATCCGGAGGCGACGGTGGTGCTTCCGGACGGCTACGTGCTCGACACGCGTTTCGAGCCTCGGTTGATCTCCGCAACCGGTCGGTTCGACGCGGTGCTCGTGGACTCCGACCGCGCGGAAACGCCCCGTTTTCGATTGCGCCAGCGTGGCGGCGGACCGGCCTATCTCAATCAAGGAGACTCGGCGCAGATCAGCTTTCGGATCGCCAGAGTGCGGTCGTCACGGCTCGAGAGTGACGTGATCACAAGCACCGTGGGGTTTCGGGACGCCTGCGATCAGCTGCGGCAGAACCCGCCGGAACGCCTTGCTGTCTCCTTCCGACAGCCGGATCTGACCGTGTCCGCTGGACCGGTGGGCGACGCCATCGTCGGGGGCGATGCGCCGCGCCAGTTCCGGGTCGACATCACCAACACCGGCGACGAGGCGGCGCGCCGGATCGAACTCAGCCTGCGACTTGGCCCGGGATGGGCCACGCTTCGGGGCGCCGGCTGCGAGTTGGCGGAGAATGGCGACGCCGTCTATCGATGCGATCTGGGGCGAGATCTGGCCCCCGGCGACACCGCGGACGTGCTGCTCGAGTTGCGACCCGGCGAACAAGCCGGCAGCCTCGACCTGTCCGCTGAAGTCGCGGCCTATTCGCAGGTCTCGGGCGACGAGGACGCGGCGGAGCCGCTGCAGGTCTGGGCTGCTGGAACCGGCGGCGTCGGCTTCAACTTGCGGCAGGTTCTTCGCAATCGGGTCGGCGCGCAACGCAATCTGGAGGAGCCGCTGGACCTCGGAGAGTTGGTGAGCGTCGACGTCGAGGCGCGTTGGTTCGGCGTCGCTGACGAGCAGGTGACGAGCGCCGCCATCACCCAGCGCCTGCCGTCGGGGCTTGGCTTTTTGCGCTTGGAGGATCTGGGCGGCGATCTGGAGCTTGAGGCCGCCCTGACCCCCGCGGTCGGCGAAAGCGGCCAGATCCTTTGGTCGCTTCGGGATTTCCGGGGGTCGGGCGTTTTCAATGGCCGCGTCCATCTGGAGGTGATCGGCGGCGAGTTGTCTTTGGATGCGCGCGACGCGCCTGTCACGCTGACGCCCGGAGCGGTGGACGCGGACGCTGTCTTCACCTTGCGGGACATCGCCTACGGCGTCGATCCACTGGGCGACAGTCCGACCAATGCGGGGCCGTTAAGGCTCCAGTTTCGCCGGCCGGACATTCGTCTCGATTTCGATCTCGAAGAACGTGAAGCCGAGGACGGCGCCTATCTTGTGGATGGCGGGGAGCGCCTTGTGGGCTTGGTCCGGCTTCGCAATCTCGGCGGCGCGCCTGGATTTCTGGATTGGATCTCCTTCAGCGCGCAGCCGCCTTTTTCGATTGAACCGTTTTCGACCGATCTGCTGGACAATGATTTCGATGGGCAGATCGACGAGCCCGACGAGGGGTCGATCGTCATAGCGGATCTTGATGGGGCGGAGCCCAGCTTGCGTTGGATTTCGCTGCGGGATGCGGCGACGGCGACCGTCACCGGCTCGGCGCAGCGCGTTGATCCGGGGTTCGACGCCACGTGGCGGTTCGCGCTCCGCGTCGCGCCGGAGGTTGCGCCCGACAGTATCGCGACTTTGCGGTTGGACGGTCAGTTCGACGCGTCGCCTTTCTCCCAAGACGCGGACGGAGATCGGCAGCGCGTCTCGCTTCGTCCGAAGGTTCGGACGCCGCGCATTCGAAGTTTCCTGGTGCTGTCCGACACCTCGCTTGGACAGGATCTGTCGGAGGCGGTTGGGCATGGCGAGCAAGTCGACCACCGCTTGACCGTCCGCTTTCCTCCAAGCGCCATGGACGAGCTGTCGATCGAAATCGATCTGCCGCCCGCCTATCAAAGCGTGCGCATAGAGTCCGTCCGACTGGGGTCGGGAATGCTGTGTGACGCCATTGCGGATCCCGAGATCGTTTCAGGCGGCGATCCGTCCGACGCGGTGGAACAGCGGCAAGTGCTTTGGCGTCTGGGCCGCTGCGTCGCGGTCAACGACGGAGACGAGGGCGCGCGTTCCGCCATCCTGGACCTGACTGGAGTGATCCAAGATGTCGATCCAAACGCCGCAGTGGAAGAGCGCGACGCGTGGCGCTCGCCCGCGATCATTGCGACGATCGCCTTTTCCGATCCCGAGGCCAATGCGCCGACATCCGCCGAAGACGCCGTGCGCCGTCGCGTGGCCGCCGGTGAAAGCCGACTGAGAGTTTCGGGCGGTGTGCTGCGAAGCGAGATCGTATCGCTTGGCCGGCGTTCCGCCGGGGCGCCGTTCGATCCGGGCGAGACGCCCCGAGCCATTGGAGACGCTGGCGATCGTTTCGAGGCGACGCTTCTGCTGACAAATGTCGGCGACGCCCCATTGAAACGGCCTTGGGTCTCGCTGCGGGCCCCGGGAACAGGCGGGATCGACTGCGTGTCGGTGCGGATCGGCCGTGGCGATGCGCGGTTTGTCCAAAACACAGACCTGACGGTCGACGACACTCAGCGCGCCTGTGGCCTCGCCTCTGTCGGAGAGCGCGTCACGCTGGATCCTGGCGAAGAGATCGAACTGCAGATCGACGGGCGGCTCGCCGTGGCCGCTCCGATCGCTGCGACGCTCCGCCCGAAATTGATCGTCGGCGGTGAGAGCGCGGCGGATGCGGCCGGTCGAGCAATCCGCGGAGCCCGATCCGTCCTCGCCATGAGAACAACGGAGCCTAAGCCTCCGGAAGTTCAGATCGCTTTGGCCGAAGGCGCGCCCGTTCAAGCGGATGCGGCGGGAGAGGGTCTGGTCGCTGACGGCGCGGTGGCGGCGATCGGAGACGTGTTCCGCATCGCTGCGCGCCATACGTTGCCCGAAGGTCGTGCAGACGCGTCGCTTGAGATGCGGTTCCGGCTGGCCGACGGCGCCACTGGGAACTCTGTGCCGTTCGGAGAACGCGAGACGGCCGCGCCGGATGCGTTTCCTGTCAGCCTTTTGACGGTGGCGTTGGGGCGGGAACGCGGCGATCTGACAAGCGAGGCCGACCCCGGCGGCGTCAACGGCGCGCCTCCGGGAGAGCGGGGAGAGGTCCTGCGCTCGGTTCAGCAATCCCTCGATGACGATGGGTGGATGACGCTGACATTGCCGCTGGGCGACGTCGGATTTGACGCGCCGGGACCGCAAGCGGGGGAGGGCGCCTTCGTGCTCGAGGCCGCTTTCGCTCTTGCGGACACTCAAGCGGCGACCTCCCGCCGTGTGTTGCAGATGCAAGCGGCGACGCGCGTTGGCGAGCGGCGGTTCGAAGCCGACCTGATCAACGCCGGGCGGATCGTCGAGCCGTTTCTCGAGCTGGCTGCGATATCTACCGATGTCGACGGCGTCGCGCGCCCGGGCGATCGTTTTGAGTTCCATGCGCTCGCCTGCAACCGTGGGGAATCGCCGGCTTACGGGATCACGCTAGAAGGGGTCTTGCCTGACGGCGCTGCGGTCGATCCAAGCAAGCCGGCGCGCTTTGAGAGGGTTGTCGAGACCGGCTTGTTGTCGCCGCCGCTCTATGGCGACGTCAGGCGCGTCGGAGGCCGGGTGATCGCAGCCCCCGCGGGCCCGGCTGCGGCGTTGGCTCCGGAGGACTGCCTGCGCTTGAGGATGCCGATCGTGATGCAGGTCGCTCCCGACGCCGATGGCGACGCGGTCGCGAGGTTCGAAGTGACGCGCTATCTTGCCCGCCCAAGCGCCAATCGACCGGGGCGGACGTATCGCGGCGGCGCATCGGCCGAGACCCGCATTTTCGGGTCCGCGATCGCCGTCGACGCGCCAGAGGCCGTCAACGTGCGCCCAGGAGCCGTCGCGCTGTATCCGTTCTCCCTTCAGATCGGCGGATTGCGGCCTGCGCCGCTTCGGGTCGCCGTCGAAGGCAGCGGTGATCTCGAGTGGGTCATCCACCGGGATCTGAACGGAGACGGCGTGCTGGACAACGGAGACGCCGTTTGGCGCGCAGGAGATCTCGCGCCGGCGGGCGAGCGGATCACCTTCATCGCGCGCGCCGAGATACCTGCCGACGCGCCTGTCGGTTGGCGAGAGACCGGCGTCCTGCGCGCGCTAGCGATCACCGAGGACGGTGCGCGTTTAAGCGGTGTTCGCGAGTTGGCGGCGCAGAGGGCCTCTGACCGCGCCGGCGCGATGGTGGCGCGCCGTTTGATGGCGGTGGATCGGGACTGCGACGGCCTCTTGGACAATGAGCGGACCCAGGACGCCGTCTTTGAGCCGGTCAAAGAGGCCGCGCCGGGTGAGTGCGTGGTCATGCGCATTGAGTTTTCCAATGAAGGCGGCGTCTCGGTCGAGCAGGTCAACGTCGACGACGTTTTGCCAGGCGGCGTTCGGCTGTTGGAAGGGTCTCCCCGTTTCGTCGAGACGCCCTCAGGCTTGGTGGGCGGGGTGATCGACCGTTCTCGCGCAGATCGGCTCAATTTCCGGTTTGTCGGGTTCCTGGCCCCTGGTGAAAAGGGTTTGGTTGAGTACCGGGTTCGTCTCCGAGACGGCTGAAAACCCATACCTTTCAGAGCTCTACGCCCGATATGCATGAGACGGGGACCGGCTATCAGGTTCTGGCGGTCCTCAATCGCTCTCGATTGGTTACCTTATTCGAATAACAGAGGCGGGATGACCCGCCCTTGCTCGAGGAGCAGCACGGGATACGGCGTTCAGCGAACATGTCCCCCCTTCGGCGGTGCGCCTTGGGGCGACACAGAAGAGGTGAACGCAATGTTCGAAGACGTAAATAATCGCTATCCGACGCCTGCAGAGATCGACCGCTATGTGTCTGAAGCCCGCAAGCTGCGCGCGGACGCCATGCGCGACGCGTTTAAAGCGCTTGCACGGTCGATGACCCCGTCAAAGCAACGGCGCGACGAAAAGCCGGCGACGTCGGCTGTTCGGCCAGGCGCGGTGTCGGCGGCCTGAGCGCTTTCGAGGCGCGTCGATGACTGGTTTGGGGGCCCGCGCCATGCGCGGGCCTTTTGCGTTTGTCGATCCGAGCGCGCGATAAGAGGTAGGCATGTCGGCCATCCGGACTTATTCCGAGGCAATGACGACAGCAGCTTCAAAATCTCATGCGCGGACCCCGGTCGTGCGCTTGCGTCCGAAAACGGGCGGACGCTTCTTCGCCGGAGCGCCGTGGGTCTACGCCAACGAGCTGGTGATGGATCGACGATCGCGCGCGCTCGCGCCCGGCACAATCGCGACGCTCGAAGACTCGGACCGCGTCGCAGTCGCGACGGTCGCATTGAACATGGACAGCAAAATCGCCGCGCGCCGGCTGGATGCGCCAGGCGCGACCATAGACGCCGACTGGTTGAGAATGCGCCTCTCTTCCGCCTTGGCGTTGCGCGAAAGGCTCTTTGATCAACCCTTCTACAGATGGGTCCACGCGGAGGCGGATGGGCTTCCCGGTTTGGTCATCGACCGCTTTGGCGAGGCGGTCGTCGTCCAGCCGAACGCGGCGTGGGTCGAGAATCTGCGCACGGCTTTGCTCTCGGCGATCGATCAAACGGCGGGACCTGCTCAGATCGTCTGGAACGGCGCCTCCCGAGCGCGCGCGCTGGAGGGGTTGCCGCAAGAGCTGCGCCTCCTGAAAGGCGAGATCGCAGGGCCGGTCCGTACTCCGATGAACGGCGCCGTCTACCTCGCGGACCTGTTGGGCGGGCAGAAAACCGGCCTCTTCTACGACCAGCGCCCAAACCACGAGTTTGCAGCGCGGCTCGCTGAGGGCGGCCGCATGCTCGACGTGTTCAGCCATGTCGGCGGGTTTGGCCTCGCGGCGTTGGCCGCAGGGGCGGCGCATGCGACGCTGGTTGACGGATCAGAGCCTGCGTTGACCTTGGCTGCGGAGGCGGCTGACGGGATGGGCGTCGCCGACAGGCTCGACATTCGGCGCGGCGACGCGTTCGACGTCATGCGCGAGCTTGGTCAGTCGGAAGACCGTTTCGATCTGGTTGTCTGCGACCCCCCCGCATTTGCGCCAAACAAGTCCGCGCTCGACCAGGGTCTGCACGCCTATGCGAAAACAGCCAGGCTCGGCGCGGGTCTGACGATCAGCGGCGGGTTCTTCGTGCTCTGCTCATGCAGCCATGCGGTGGACCTGACGACCCTGCAGGGGGTCGCTTCGGACGCCCTGCGCCGGTTGAAGCGAACAGGCCGGCTGATCCATGTCGGCGGAGCCGGAGCAGATCATCCGGTACACCCGCATTTGGGAGAAACCGGGTATCTCAAGGCGCTGTTTTATCAGCTCGATTAGAGGAAGCGGGAATGCGCAAGTTTCTGTTCTTGATGGCGTGCGCGATGGGTTCGGGGCTGTCGCTCCAAGCGTCCGGCGCGGAAGTCCTCAGCCTGGAAGCGTCACTACCGGCGGACGCGGCCAGCGAAAAACTGCTCGAGGCGTCGGCTGCGTTGTCGAACCTGCCGGATCGGGCCGTCGTCGATCTGACGGCGCAGATGGACTTCGGCGAGGATGTCGTGATCCGCGCGGTGTCGCGAAGCGGCGAGACGGTTCGTCTCGACAGCTGTGATTTTGGTCCCGTCGAAGGGCTCGCCCAGATAGACCTTCCCGTACGCGACAACCATTTGCTCGTCGACGTGGTTCTGGGGGATCCGACGCGCCACGCAGCCAATGTCCTCTTCTGCGAGTATGCGCCCGAGAACCTTGGCGCGGAAAACGGGCGGGCGGAGAGACTGACGTTGCGCGGGTGTTTTATGGCGCATCAGTTTTCGATCCCGACCGCGCAATACATGGTCCTGCGCCCGTTGCCTGCGAGCGCATGCGGTCTTCACAAGTGAGCGGACCGGTCATCCTTCTCGACGCGTGCGTGCTCGCGCCGCCAACGTTGCGCGAGGTTCTGTTTCGTTGCGCCGCCGAGGGCCTTTTTGAGCCGCGTTGGAGCACCCGGATCGAGGAGGAATGGCGCGCCGCTGCGCGCAAGCGAGACCCCGATTTGCCGGACCCATTACTCGACGCGGACCGCGCGCAGGCGCGTGCTCGGTTTCCCGCAGCTTTGGTGGAAGGGTGGGAGGCGTTGGAGGGCCCTCTAAGCCTGCCCGACTGGAATGACCGCCACGTTTTGGCGGCGGCGATCGCCGCGAAGGCGGAGATCCTGCTCACCGACAATCTGCGAGACTTTCCAAAACGCATTCTCGCGGGCCACGGGATCGAGCGGGAGGCCGCCGATCCTTTCCTGTGGCGGTTAGCCGGTGATGCGCCCGATCGCATCGCCACTGCGCTTGCGTTCTTTTCAGAGATTTCAGGCATCTCCCTCGACGCGCTTCCGGCGCATCTCAAACGCTGCCGTCTGCCGCGCTTTGCAAAAGCGGCTCGCCCGCTGCTGGAAGCGAGGGCCTAAGCGTGTTCGTGCTTCGGAAAATCGCATAGCGGAAATCCGGC
>ERZ1740059.406-NODE-406-length-23263-cov-8.976043_pt1 | contig 23263 bp, 22 predicted proteins | sample MGYA00581744_ERZ1740059 | MGnify/ENA primary metagenome ERZ1740059 (study PRJEB43018, sample SAMN04849738) | marine metagenome | isolation source: floating plastic debris | place: Pacific Ocean | collected 2008-08-28 | study: EMG produced TPA metagenomics assembly... | reverse complement strand
TTTTTTTTTTTTTTTTTTTTTTTTTTTTTTTTTTTTTTTTTTTTTGTTGTTGGTTGTTGTTTGTAGTTTGGTGTTGGTTGTTGGTTGTTGGTTGTTAATGGTGTATTCATACTATCCACCATCAACTATCCACCATCAACCATCAACTATCCACCATCAACTATCCACCATCAACTATCCACTATCCACTATCAACTATCCACTAATTATTCCGGATAAGATATTACAGTAATCTGCTTCATGGTTTCTAACCAAGCTGGAGTAGATGGATTAGCCGTTTCTTCTGCAGAAGCAATATATCTTAATAAAGGTTCGTGTTTAGATTTTAAAAGTTCTTGTAAACTATCAACAATTTCTTTCAATGCCATTGAAAAAGAACCTTTGACTTGTTTGGTTAATTCACTGACATATTGAATCAGATGTAACCCGGCGCTGGCAGTTATTTCGTCTCGTAGTCGCAAGACGGCGATTTGATGATTAAATGGTTTTGGTGGTATTGCAAATTGTTTATTGGGACTCCAATCGAATATTTGTCCTTTTTGATGTTGTGCGTCTTTCCTCGCTAAAGGAAACAAACTATCGGCATTGATGGGTACCGCACTATTCGCCAATCCGCTATGTTGAATGATTAAATTTTGCCATTTATTAGTTGGATCTGTTGCTCGTAAAAGATATCTATATAAACGTGTTTCTCTCTTACCAAACTTCTCCTGAATCCGCTCTTCCATTTGCGGTTGTATAATTTCTTTAATTTTGTTGCGCTCTAACTGCACTTCCCCAGATAATTTATTAAATAAATCCTTTACCGTTTCAGCAGTACGCTCATGGGCAAATGACTGCATTTCATTAATAGTTTTGACAAAGGAATTATAAAAATCATCGCTTTGGGTAGGAATCGCATCTTCCTCCTCGTCTTCTTCAAAAATACTTTCACTTTTAGTAAAGGCGATCGTACCATTTTTGGTTCTGTCAAATAATAACGTCCACTCACTCCATTCAAAAAAGATTTTGTTGGTTAACTCATCTTTAACGACATCACTCAAAGTTAATCCGGTACGATTCTTTAACATCGGCTGTTTATCTAAATCTTCCTGAAATTGCCGATATGTTGTCACTAAATTTTCAATATTTTCTCTTAACGCTAAAAAAGCCGGATTTTCTACCACCGGAATGTAAGCAGGAATTTCTTCTAATACACTTGTTAAATTATGTTGTTCCTTCATCACAGTTTCCGCAGCCCTTTGGGTGTCTTCCAGAAGCTGCTTCATACCATGTTGTCCTACATGCTCTTTAAGTAAAGAACGCAACCTATTTATTCCACCATCTTCCGCATAATCACTAAGTTGCTTGTGCAGGGTACTCGAAGTTGGTAACATCTCTCCCAACTGCCCCCATTTCTCCCGCAACTCAATTTCATCAACTGAAGAGGGTTTCTCTAAATCTGGTAAAAACTCTGGCGAACAAACTTGTAACAAAGAAGAAAATTCTGCCTGTTTTGTCAACCCATAAAGCTGAGACAAAAAAACAATATTCTTCTTTTCAGTAGTCAAATTACTCGCACTAGCAAGAGTAAGATAAAGAATTTTCAACTTTTCTAAAACAGCTTCTTCCGATAATAAAGGCTCCTCTAATACCTCATCGATCGCCATCATATCGCGACTTGTCAAAGGCAGTTGATTAAACCTTCCCACACCAACGATAATCCGATCCCTTAAATCTTGTCCCTTATCTCGTTCCAACATACTGCGAATCTTCGCCGCAGTTACTCCCCCCGGATACCTACCGTTGAGTAACAGTAAAATCGTCTGCACTTCTGTTAATTCCCGCAGCGATAAAAAAGTATCCCTGATACCAGAATCCGCCGCACCCAAACCGGGGAAATCCAACAGTACAAACTCATTCGTCCCCTGTAAACCCGATAAATCCCATATCTGTTTTGCTACCTCCACCGTAATATCTATCCGTCGAATCAACGAGAAACTATTGTGTAAATCCCTCGCCGAAGGCTGTGCAAAAGTTTCCCAACGCTTCGGAGACTGCGGTAAATCCTTAAACTTCAACTCCAAAATATTCATCGGGGGTTCAGCCAATCTCAACCCCTTATTCGCCGTAAAATGGTCAATTTCGTAACTTCTACCGCAGATATCTTTCCCATAGGCGCTATAGGTACGAACAAATACCACAACTTCTCGCAACAGCGCTCTCAACTCCAAGCTTTGAGTTTGATTCCATGCTTGCTCGCACCAAATCAAAATCCCATTAGTATCGACAAAACTTGTAGGATACAAACTTCTCAAAGTGGCCAAAGGTGCTGCGGGTACTTCCGCTAATTTTGCTCTACCTTCCACCACCTTGAGCATAAAACCCAAACATTCTTTTACCCCTTCATGGGAAAGATATTCTACCGTGAACTTACTAACCTTCGTTGTCTGTAACTCCGGTTGCTGCACCAAATGAATCGCAGTTACATTACCCGTAGAAGGAGTTTCGCTAACTGGTAAAGCATCCGCGAAACCAATCAAACTACCAATCAGCAGAGTTTTACCGCTACTAAACTCTCCCATCACACCGATTTTAACAGGAGACGAAGCTAATTCTACCGTAGAACGAGCAGACTGTACCAGACGTTGAATGTTTTCATGGATACGAGAGGGAACCCAACTCTCTTGAGGTGGTGGATTCTCCGAAACCAACTCCAAACTTTGAAGTACGGATTCCGCATACTCCTTATAGCGGCGTAATTTCTCTACTGCTATGTCACTTTTCATACTTGTTTTCCATTCACGCAGAGATTATTTTGTCACTCTTATGTTGGTAGATGGCGATGGTGGTATGGTGCCGGTAAATTACCTGATTCTAATTCAAAATTTTGAACCCAAACAATTTTGGCATTACATACCGCATTAATTGCAAATTGTAAACTTTAAAAATTAAATTAACTATTCCAATAAATTTTTAGCATCATTTGGCACTTAAATTACCAATGATAAGTTTTTGTTAGATTTTATCAATCAATTGTAGATTTGGATTTTTTGATTAACCCCTTCTCTGATGTGTTATATGGTTGAAACTAGTATTGCTTATACCTTTGGGATACAGTTGCTTAATCTAAAATTGCTCGGTAAATTAGTTTAATAGTTTTCACTTCAATGTTTACTGGTTACTGTAGCCCTACAATATTTTTTATACATAAATACATACGTGGATAAATCAAATAAATTTGACATTATAGGCTTGGTTAGAATTGATATTCATAATCAGTACTAAAGCGCAAATTTTATCACCATTTGCGCTAAATTAACTGCCAACTTGGCAAAAATTTATTTATTATAGTTTATTTTGTAGGTTGGGTTAGACGCAAGAGTAATATTGATGCTCCCTGAAGAGTTTAGAAGCGTCGTAACCCAACATTTACCTTTTGGTTGGGTGTTTAATATTGGATTGATTTAAATTAATCTGTTTGTTGTTCGAGATTTTGTTGGGTTTCTCTTCGTTCAACCCAACCTACAAATCAGCAAAATATCATCTATTATAGTTTATTTTGTAGGTTGGGTTAGACGCAGGAGTAATATTGATGCTCCCTGAAGATTTTAGAAACGTCGTAACCCAACATTTACTTTTTGGTTGGGTGTTTAATATTGGATTGATTTAAATTATTTTGTTTGTTGTTCAAGATTGTGTTGGGTTGAACGATCTTTTACCCAACCTAGGAACTGCCAACTTGGCTAATATCTTGCAACATTCTCAATTAGCGTTAATTGAAAATCGTGCGATATTTCATTAAAGTGTATTATTGTATGCTCTATATAGTAAGTAAAAATATGGAAAATTCGTTTTCTCTGCATCAAGCTATAATATCGATCTGGAATAACTTTAAAAGAATTATTCAGCCATTAGCAGTTGGAGCCAGTGTTGGCTTTGCATTGAATTGGCTCGGAGTTCCTGTAGCGTGGCTACTAGGTCCTTTATTAGTAGGTATTATTTATACTTGTATTCAAGATAGTCCTAAACCCCTCCCCTCTAATTTCATGAAGGTTGGCAAGGCAATTATTGGAGTTTACTCTGCGGCTAGATTTTCACCAGATACCCTGGTGCTAGGAAAAACCTATGCCTGGCCTGTGATGTTGTGCATTTCTACAACTGGTGCTTTAAGTATGTTGAATGCTTTCCTACTGTGTCAATTGGCTGGGGTGAATAGAATTACTAGTTTTTTAGGATCAATTCCCGGTTCTGCTTCTACTATTGTAGCGATGAGTGAAGAATTTGGTGCAGATCCGATGACAGTAACACTGCTTCAATACGTCCGCATGGTCACTGTGGTTTTACTCATACCAACTACCGTAACCCTGGTGTTTCCTCATAGCTCAATAAGCCAAATTGCGACCTTAGCGCCAACAGCAGTTAACACTCCTCAAGTGCCAATATTTATCAATTTACTCGTATTGGCTGGATGTTGTAGCTTAGGAATTTTGGTAGGGCAGTGGCTCAAGCTGCCCACATCAGGATTTTTAGGTTCTTTTTTACTAGGGCTTTTGTTATTCTTGAGTTTCCCTCACTGGTTTTTTGTACCGCACTGGCTGTGGGTTGTTGCACTGATTTTGATTGGACTCTCGATAGGTTGGAAATTTGATTGGCAGGCAGTCCGCAAGCTTTGGAAAGCCGTATTGCTCGAAATTATCCTTGTTATCGTGTTAATGTTATCTTGTCTTGCCATTGGATATCAGTTTCATCTAGTAACTCACATCGATACAGTGACAGCAATTTTGGGTTTCACGCCGGGAGGAATAGAAGCCATGATTGCAACGGCTAATCAGTTAGAGGGTGATACTGGTATGGTTTTAGCAATACAGTTAACGCGGCAAATGTTGATTTTATTAGTAATTAATTTATCTAACGTCTTTGTGAATGCAAGAAAAACTGAAATAAATCAGCTTGGTGAGCAAGACTGAAATTTGGTAATTTGGCAAGTACATTTGGGCAGAAATTGCGAATAAACGCGCCTGGAAACGAGTAACAACCTCAACAGATTATCTCTAAATGCACCTGCCATATTTTTATTTTTGCAAGCGGTCTGATATCAACCTAATATTTAAAAAATTCCGCGCGAGGAATTCTCGACCAGATAGCCACCCGATGCGATTAAATTCAGCCGCATTAAATCCCCAGGAGCAAGTTTCGGCAAATTTTGCACCAGATCAAGAAAATCTTCCTGCTCTTTTGGCTCGATAATTCCCTCAGTTAAAGTCTTGAACTTGTAAATATAATCGGATCGCACAAAAGGTCGCGCACCATTGGAGTGTGCGTTGGCAACAGCAAGTTCGTCCTCAATTTTAGAACCATCTGTAAAGAAAATCTCAACGCGAGCCCCAAAGGCTCGTTCTTTTGGATCGCGACTGTGGTAGCGTCGCGTCCATTCGGGATCTTCTAGCGTGCGAATTTTATGCCACAGGCGAACCGTATCTTCCCTTTGAGCGCGTTCTGGTGTATAAGAATCAAAATGATGCCAGCGTCCGTCTTGCAAAGCAACGGCAAAGATGTACATAATTGAATGGTCCAGGGTTTCCCGAGTGGCTTTGGGGTTCATCTTCTGCGGATCTCCCGAACCTGTACCGATGACATAATGGGTTTGATGGCTTCCGTGGATGACAATTTCCTTAATCTTCTCGAAATCGTCAATTTTTTTTCCCATGCGAAATGCTAAATCAATCAATCCTTGAGCTTGATACTCCGCAGAATGTTCCTTGGTATAAGATTCGAGAATTGCTCGTTTGGGTTCGCCTGGTTCTGGGAGCGGTACTTCATATATCGCATCCGCTCCGCTTAAAATCCACGCAATAATACTGTCTTCACCTTCGTAAATTGGCGATGGCGATCCCTCTCCCCGCATACAGCGATCGACAGCTTCTAAGGCATTTTTACCAGCATAGGCAGGAGCATAGGCTTTCCAGCTTGAAATATCGGCCTTACGAGATTGTCGGGTTGTAATTGTGGTGTGGGCTGCCTGCTGGACGGCTTGATAAATTGTTTCTGTATTCAGCTTTAGCAGAGTACCAATTCCAGCAGCTACAGAGGGTCCCAAATGAGCAATATGGTCTATCTTATGTTCGTGGAGACAAATCCCTTTAACTAGATCGATCTGAATTTCATAGCCCGTTGCAATGCCACGAATCAGATCTGCACCACTAGAGCCGCATTGTTGAGCCACTGCCAAAATTGAGGGAATATTATCTCCCGGATGGGAGTAATCAGCAGCATGAAAAGTATCGTGAAAGTCTAGTTCCCTGACTGCTACACTATTAGCCCATGCTGCCCATTCTGCGCTTACGGTCGTTTCTGGGGGAACGCCAAATATTGTCGCACCTCCACTGCGTAAATGATCTAAGGCTTGAGCACGGGCTGTTTGGACTGAATGATAGTTGAGGGCTGCACAGGCCGCAGCAGCATTGTCTATAATGCGATTGATAATCATCTCAACAACTTTGTCCTCAAGGGCAACAGGATCGGATGCGACGGCGGCAATTTTCCAGGCAAGCTGTTCTTCTTTGGGAAGATATTCTTTAGATGGATAGGTTCGGACTTGATGAATTTTCACGATTTTTTTCGAGTACCACTAGGTTATTAAAAGGATCAGTATCGCAATGCACCACCATTAACGTGAATCGTCTGACCCGTGACGAAACTCGCTGCGTCTGAGGCTAAGAAGACACACATATTGGCAATCTCTTCAGGCATTCCCAAACGTCCTTGAGGGACAGTGGCAATCTTTTTTACAGTTTTCTCATCAGTGGAGCTACCGAGAGTCGTATCTATGAGTCCGGGAACAATATGATTGACTGTAATTTTCTGTGGGGCAAGTTCGACAGCTAAAGCTCTAGTCAGACCTAGTGCCCCCATTTTCGAGGCACAAACGTGAGACCATTCGGTGCGACCTATAAAAGCATTCAGCCCCGATACATTAATAATCCGACCCCAGCCAGTGGCTATCATACTGGAAACGACAGCTCGAGAACAGAAAAAGGGACCGTCCAAGTTGACTGCGAGAACGCTGCGCCACTCCTCTGTTTTCATCTCGGTTAGAGGGCGCGATCGCCGCAGTCCGGTATTATTCACCAGAATATCAATTTGACCGAACTCGTCCAAGATCTTTTTCACCATGGCCTGGACTTGGTTTTCGTCACCAACATCAGCTAACACCGGGATCGCCTTTACTCCTAAAACTTCCACCTCCTTTGCTGTAGATTCAGCCTCTTGAAGACTGGTGCGTGCATTGATGACTACAGAAGCGCCTTGTCGTGCAAATTCGAGAGCGATCGCCCGACCGATATTTCGGCTCGATCCAGTCACCAGTGCAACTTTACCGTCTAAATTTATTTGAGTCATGCTTCAAATATTAAAAATTTATTGGTGTGAAATAACCTTGTCTTAAGTATTTCTTGATTTGCCGATCTGCTGCTTTAAAAGCTGGCATTCCCTTGTACTCGCCAGCGACAACATGAGCATTGGTATCGGCACTGCCCAAAAATGACTCCAGGGTTGCTAGATGTTCCTCAATTTCTGAAATTGTTGGCGAAAAGACCAAATTTATTGATTCCAACTGTTTGGGATTTATCAACTTTTTGCCAGTAAAACCAAACATATGACGAGACTGTTGTGCTTCGCTACGAGAACTTTGTGGATCGTTAAATTTGGCAGAAACACTGTCAAATAAGGCCAGCCCATTTTTTTTCGCCGTGAGAGCAATAATGCCTAAAATCTGTTGAAAAAGAGGACTCTCGCAGGTAGAAATTCGCTCTACACCTATATCAGTAGACATATCACCGATGCCAAAACCCAGCGCATCTCGGTCTTTTCTCAGAACCCTAGCAATGTCGTCTATGGCATTCAGACCAGCAAGTGTCTCAATTGTAATAATGTAATTCTTATCTTCTCCAATTACTTCCATTAATTGGGCAATCTCAGCACCTGATTCTCCTTTCGGAATAGTGATGGAATCAAAGGGAAACTCAGTAATCGCTTTGATATCCTTGTCTAATTCCTTGGGATCGTCAGTATTAATTCTCACGATATACTCAACGGTTCTCGGCTTGGGCGGAATTTTGCCAATACTATCTCTTGCCACTTGCTTCTGTTCAAGGGGTATACTATCCTCTAAATCCCAAATAAAACCATCTGCCGGAATTTCATCATTACCAATTTTCTCCAGATATCTAGGCTTATTAAGAGGAACAAACAAATGAGACCTTCTTTTGAACTCTGTCTTAAATTGACAACTACAGCTATATTCCTTAAGATGCTTATAAACATTTTCACATAAATTGAACCGATATTCCTGCAATTTAAAATCAAGAGTAAATTTTTCCATCACACTTTCTTTCTGAAACAAGCAGCAATTTCTAAATTTATCATAATTCTCAAGAGTTATGCCGATTATATGCAATATGTAAAGCATTTTGTGGCATTGCAGAGTAGAAACATTAATTCAGTAAACCAAAAATTTTGTTGGCGTTGCTGATTGAAAGCATGAATGAGTCTTACCTAAAGGCACAAAACCTCAAAAAATCGTTGTTCAATCATGCCGAAAATGTAAATTCATACCCGGATTCAGCAACGTCATTTTTTTTAATAAAACAAAAACTGTTTTTCTATTTGTATCCGAAGGCTGAAATCCTTATTTTCACCTTCGTCCTCAAAAGTTTGTGGTTTACTGTGATTAGGGCGATTAGCTACACGAATCGCCAAAGAACCTAATTTTATTCCAGAAAAACAAAAAACCGGATACCTTCGCGATACCCGGCTATCTTGATTACAATCTTGCTTAGAGCAATTGACTAATCACTCATTTCCCTAAATTCATGATTCTGATGCTGATGCTGATGATTTCTAGGACAACTTTGTAAATCTTGGCTCATCAAATTCTGACTTACTTCTTGTAAAGACTCATCTACAGGTTTTAAACCAATCCAACTATCAATAACTTTAGCATCGAAACCGACTTCACCGCGATAACCAACTTGAATTAAAGGACGACGAATTAACAAGGGTTCGTCTAACATTAATTTTAGAGCCGTATCGGCATCTATTTTTTCCGGTTCTACCTCACCAGATTTTACTTTAGGCGCGGAGCGATTAAACCATTCCGATACAGGGCGATTGCCAAAAAACCAGCGCAAACGCTCTTTAGTCCAATGCTCTTCTAATAAATTATGTGCCTCTACTTGATGCCCTGCTGCGGTTAATAGAGTTTTTTGTTTGGTATTATTTCGACATCCTGTTTTTTCGTAGAAAATTACCTTTGCCATAAAAATCTCCGTATCAGTTAACAGTTAACAGTGAACAGTTATCAGTTATCGCTATTGTTCATTGATAATTGATAATTGTTCATTGTTCATTGTTCATTGTTCATTGTTTACTCAAAAATTCTTTGCAGTATGATGAACTGTGTCAAATTCAAAACGTTCTTTTGATGTAGTTTCGCCGTATAAATTAAAAGTAACAGTTGGTTCGTCACTCACTGCTTCTACACTATGAATTGCACCCGGTGCGAAACTAATAATATCTCCAGGAGTTAAAACAAGTTCTCCTGCTGTTTCAATTTTGTCTGGATATTCTGCTGTTGGATTTCGCTTCCAAATGGTATTTTTTTCTTTTCCTTTTAATATCGCGACAATTCCCCAAGTTCCATGATTGTGAATATTGGATTGTATCCCTGGTGTAAAGGTTACAGTTTGTACTGTAAAAGGAAAACCCAATTCATCATATAAGAGTTTAACAGAGGTTCCACTTTTAGAATTAGGTTCTGGATGTTGACTTCTTACCCAATAAGAATTAACCAGCAATCGTCTTACTAGTTGACGAATTTTTGCTAGATAATCGTTTTCATCTAATTCTTTTCTGAGAATATCTTCTAGTTCGGTGAGGAATCTATAAAGACGATAATTCTCGGTAATTAAATCCCATGCTCTTACAGATTTACAGTTTTGGTATTCACCATTTTTACTTACAAGCCAGTCTTTCCCTTGCATAAATTAGCAACAGTAAATATTTATCAGTGAAGCATTTTAACCATATAGCTTCACTGTTTTTTAGTTAGATTTAGCAATATAATTTAATCCTATTAAGACTTACGCAACTGGCATATTCTCTTTGTAGGGTGCTGTGACACTTAATTAAATTATCAAGGCAGTTATAAGGGCTTTACTGTCACGCACCATCCGAGTCTTGTGACGCTTGCGTAAGTCCTGCCTATTTAATTTTAACTCTGAATTATTCAAAAAAAATGTGTAATTTCAATATAAAATTTAATTATAATAATGTTTAACTATTACTTAGATTGATACTAGCCTGATTAAAATAATTCATCATTAATATATAGTTAATTATTCATGACTTGTTATTCATTCATCTTCCTCTGGTGGATGTGTTAAGATATCAAATAATATTCCGGCACCAAAATCATTTTTGTCATCAACTTCTTTAACTTTGATACATATCTCTTTAGCTTTATCTGTTTCTCCTAACTTAGCCAATACTAGTCCAGAAGCAGCGTAAGCATTTAAATATAGCCGGATATTTGCTTCTTCTTTGCGCTTCATTAATACTGATTTTAATTCTTCCCAATTACTAGGTAAATTTTCGTTTTTATTGACTTCTTCTACAACTTTTTCTGCTATTTGTAGTGCCATTGGATAATTCTGTTTGTAATAAAAATATCTATATGCTGCGATTAAAACATCTGTATTATTTCGTGTTTTAGCTAAAGCTTGATTAATATATTTTTCTGAGGAGGAAGTGTTTTCCCAATTTTCTGCCGCCAATATCAATAGCTGTTTGATATCTTCGGGTACTTTGAACCAAGAGAATTGTTCTGTGTCTTGCATGGCTTTTGAGTGAGGGGATGGGGAGATGGGGAAAAGGGGAGATGGGGAGATGGGTAAAAGGGGCAGAATTTTTAATTTATAACTTTTAATTCTTAATTCCTCACTCCTAACTCCTCACTCCCCGTGCCTATTCTTTAAAATTTGGTGAGAATATAAAGCAGTGTAAAGAGAACGATCCAGATGATATCTACAAAGTGCCAGTAGATTTCTGCCATCTCTATTCCGGTGTGTTTGGTATCCGAATAATGTCCGGTGCGACGGGAACGCCACAAGACACCTAAAATTAACAAGACTCCGATGAAAACGTGTAAACCGTGGAATCCTGTCATTAGGTAAAAACAGTTTGAGAATACATTGGTAGTCAGTCCGTATCCTAAAGAAAGATACTCGTAAACCTGACCTAGTAAGAAAATTATTCCCATGAATGCAGTAATTTTATACCATTTCCGCATTCCTTTGACATCATTATTCTTAATGGCAGCATCGCCGAAGTGAATCACGAAACTACTTGATACTAGAATGATGGTGTTAATAGTAGGCAGTAATAACTCTACTTCCGTTCCTTCTGGAGGCCAAGTTTGAGTTGTTCCACGATAGAATAAGTATGTAGCGAAAAATCCGCCAAACATTAAGGATTCCGAGATTAGGAAAGTTATTAATCCCAAAACTCGTAAATCTGCGTGTTCTTCATGGTGTACTGGAGTATTTTCTGTGGCGATCGCCATTTTTTATCACCTGTTAAATATTTTGGATTTTAGATTTTAGATTTTGCGGAAAGTTGAGCCAGTCCGTTGCGGAGGAACACGCACCGTTGTAGGAACTGGCGTTGGGGTGTAGATTTTCTTCCCCCAAAACGCATCCTCGACAGATTTTAGATTTCGCTTGTATAAATCCAAAATCGCAAATCCAAAATCTAAAATTGGTTTAAGTTTTAACCAGCTTAAGCGGTTGCTTCTGTTGATACTTCTGGAGATTCGCTTTCGGTAGTGCTACCGTATGCGTAAGGGCCATGAGTTACAATGGGTAATTCTTCCCAGTTTTCAATGGCAGGTGGAGAGGTGGTTGTCCATTCCAATGTCATCGCATCCCAAGGATTATCACCGGCTTTTTCTCCAGCCATCCAACTCCAAATAACATTTATGGTGAAAGGAATTACCGATATTGCCAATAGGTAAGCACCATAAGTACAAATCACATTGATAGCTTCAAATTGTGGATCGTACATTGCTACTCGGCGAGGCATTCCTTGCAATCCCAATTCGTGCATGGGTAAGAAGGTTAAGTTGGTGCCAATGAAGGTGAGTACAAGGTGAATTTTACCCAAGGTTTCATTGAGCATCCTTCCAGTCATTTTAGGAAACCAATGGTAAATCCCTGCGTAAATACCAAATACGGAACCGCCAAACAAGACGTAGTGGAAGTGTGCGACTACATAATACGAGTATGTTTTCAGTCGCTCAAACTCTTTACTAGAAAGGCTTTCAGGAATTGTAAAAATTTGTTTACTAATTTTTGACTTATTCGAGTATGCCAGAATCTATAAAAGTCAGTCGAAAGAGTAAATTCAATTAGTAAATTGATGGACTAATGGTTGACTAAAAGGTAAGGATTAAATTAAGTCTGTAAATAAGTTAACAAAAAAGTCAAAAAATGCAAAATAATAACTAATAATTTTGGGAAGATATTTTGTCAAAACTGACAGCTTTTTATCTTGATATTTTGCATTAATAATTCACAAGACTGTTGTAGAGAATCTAGTAAATTTGAATAATCTTATACGAGCGGGGTTTTACCATCTGCCATCTCTTTAATAATCACCCGCAACAATTTCGATCTATCCGCATCAGTTACTAGGGCTGTAATCTGCTCTGCCATTAAAGTAGCACCGCACCACACGCTCTACTTTCTGACTTTTTATATTTTTTCGCAATGTGGTACAAAAAATAATTATATTTTTCGTGAGCGGTTGCCTTCAAAGCTATCTTTCATTTTTAGTTTTCAGTTCTTACTTTTATATCAAAGTGGTGCGGGTGATGCGGTATTCCTATCAGCATATAGGTTTCGTAATTCTGAAGTGGTGCGATAATGGTGCGGGTGTGGTGCGGGTAGGTTGATAAATCAATTTATTTCTAACGTTATAAATAGCGATTCCTATGTAACCATTTTCGCAGGCTGCGATAAGCCGCTCACGCATGCGCTTCGCGATCGCACTTTGAAGGCTGGCTTCACCAATCGCTAGTTAGATGTGTTGCTGGCTAGGGATTTCATCTTTTCCAGAAGAAGTTGACTTTTTGTTTCAATCATTGCATCGCACCAAGGGGAAGCTTCTTCTTCCTTGGCTATAGCAATTATCAAATCTCCGACATCTTTATATATATCTATAAGCTGTTGGTATATGGCAAAATAGTCCCATGTTTGGTCGCCAGGAGCGGCACCTAAATTAAAAATTTGAAATAGTGTTGCAATGCGTATAAAATCTGCTACGCTTAATCCCCTCAATAGGGCTGCTTCAGCTATTGCTTCTGATTCTTGAGGACTTGACCAAAAAGTTAATTTCTTTGTTCTCCTCTTTCCTTCTGTCATAATTCCTCTTTTTAAGAATAATAGTATAGATTGTACACTTCTAGAGGGGTTGATGGGCAATAACCATTACTAGCTGCAAAAAGGCTGAAATGCTTACTGCAACTGAGACAACACCACTACTTTACCAGTGTATTACCACCTTTTATTTGAAAATAAAAAGATATCGAAAAGGTGAAAAAGCGGTTTAAGTAGTGCGATTTAACTTAAATTAGCGCGGGTGCTACTTAGTTCTACTGTTAATAATCAAAAAAATCTGAAAAAAAATATAAAACTATCTGGATAATACACCTCCAGAGGTGTATACTATTATTGTGAGGTCAAAATACACTTCACATAAAAACAAAGCTCGCCGGGGACGAGGGAAGAGATTCCTCTCTGAGACAACATAGGTGTGCATTGAAACATATTTTGCATCGTAGATCAAAGTCTGGAGCGATGCTTATCAAGTAAAAAATATTTTCGTGTTTACAACATGGCGCACAGTTGTTGTGTACTTTGTTATTACGCGACACTAAAAACGTAAATTAATTGAGGCTTTGACAACAATAAGTAAAAGGCTTTCTAGCAGTTCAATGCCGCATTGTTGTATTTGTTGCACAAAATCAACACTTAAAACTTTTGTGCGGCATTTACTTAAAAAGACATACTGCCCATTTCCAGTAAAAGAGGTTTATTTCAATGACTATCGTAGCTCAAAAGACTATTGCACAGAAGGTAGAAGCACCTGAGAGATTTGCTGACAAATTAGGGAAGCACTTCGACGATCGCCATCGTGTATTTTTAGCAATGATTATTGGTGAAGCTTTGGGAATCGACTTAGAAGCCAAAGATATTATTGGCGCTGTTGCTGAGGGCGAGCAGTTCCATATTTTCTATCATCAGATTTGGATGGGATACGGTTTTTACCTCTGCTGCATTACAAGCTTTAACAAGTATCCCTCTCACGCAAGGTCAGGTGATTGGCATTTACTGCGAAACTGGCGAACGTGCAGTAATGGGAAGGTTTTACAATGACCGCTCAATCATAAAATTTGACTGGCAAGAGCGACCACATAAAGAGTTGATGCTTTCGAGTATTCGCAAAGCATTAGGTTTAAAAGAATCTAGTAATTATCAGACAACTAAAGTGGGAGTTCCTGAAACTGATAAACATATGTTACTCGTCGAAATCAATAGTTTAAAACGTCGTAAAAATTTAAGCGACCAACAATTAAATACGATGCTGGCTAAACGATTTAATAACAGAACATTGGATATGTTGAACAACGTTGAGTTAACAAGAGTTCGGGATGGATTGCAAACAATGGAGATTAGGAAGAGTGGATAAAGTAACAGTTAGCAAAAAATTCTTAAGCGATTTAATTGATGGGACTGAGAACTTTATAGATGAGTTGGATAATGCGGAGGTAGACCGCACAACTATAGAGGAAACTGGGAAGGTTCAGTATATTATTCGATTGATTCGTGAAGAAATTGAGCAGCAATAATCAACTAAAGTTTTCGATGCAACTTTTGAAATGAAGCAAATTAAAGGAGACAGTGATGCAGGTTAAAGTATTAAAAATGCGACCTAAAAATAAACAACAGCGTCCTCGAAATTTACGGCGTTTTTTATTGTTAAAAGCAAGTAGTAAGTTAGCCTGGTTGGGAGTAAATGCAATTGTAATATTCGCTCCTATTTCTATGACTTGCATTGGCTTTGCTGGTATCTCTAAAGGAGTCATGAGCGCCTGGACAACTGAGCAAGCAATTGAGGCTGCTGCTGTCACCGCTGGTGTTGCCATGGTTGGTGCTGGTATGACGGCAGGTGCGATGGGGCTGCGGGTTGCTGTGATGTTAGATGAGGGCAATAAAGACTGAAAATACTGTCAGAACTATGAAAAACTGGGGGGTGCGAAATATGTCTAAGTCGGTTTGAGCCTGTTGTCAATAAGCTTATCTCTCGAAACCCATTTAGACGCAATGTATTCAGGCATTTACTTAGAAGAAATTGAAAAAACGAACATTGTGTAGCTAGGTACAGTCTAATAGCTATGCGTATGCTTGTCTAACAGCTATGCGTAGATATTGCTTGCGTAGATAAAAAGGAGTGAACATTTTGCCTTACTGCAAAGCAGAGCGGGAGTACTTAGCGAATCTCAAGGCAGTTTACGAAGGGATAGCAGAGCGAAAATACTCAAATCGCACATGGGAAAGGATTCGATTAGTAATCAAAGTTTGGTCGGGATGTCAAAGCTATTTTTGTGAAGAATATGAAATTGCTTTGAAAACTTATGCCTTAGCTACAAGACTGAAGAGACAGCTAAATATAAAAAGCGGAACTGACCGATTTATTGCCGATAAAACACTCGTAATTGTAGAGAAAATTCCAGGTACAAATTGTAAGACATTCATAGATTTTTTGTTCAAATATTTATCTGTTGAACCGCCACGGTCTACTAAATATTGGTTTTTTAAAAAAATTGGGGGCTATCAACCAGAAAGACAATTAACGGACACTGAAAAAATAATCTTAACCTTTAGTGTCATCAATTGGAAAATTAATTTGGAAGGAGTAGAAAGTGTCGGGTATATCAAGAAAAAACTTTCGGAGGTTTCAGAAAACAGATGAAACAATTGAGGTAGAAGTGAGTGAAGTAGAACCACAACAAACTAAGGAACAAAGCATGAGTAGTAACAACGGACAATTAACCAAAGCGCAAAAAGAGCAAATTGTTATTGACCAGGCTGAAGCGGCAGGAATTGAGTTAAATAAAACTGCGATCGCGGAAGTTTTAAAAACTGTCGGTAAAGGTAGAATCAGGAGCCGACGACAGAAGGCTGAGTTTATTCGAGGAGTTGCTAAAGAAATTAATCGACGCATTGAACAAGAGACAGAAGTAATGATGCATGACATTGCAGTAGAAATTCAACAAGACACGAAAGCAAGCGATGAGCGTTTTATTCAACAAATAGACAATTCCTTTCGCACACTTAAAGAGTTTGCCGAAGCTTCAGAAAGAAAGACGAACGAAAATTTTGAGGGTTGGCGCAACACTTTCGGTGAGGAATTCTTCCAAGACATTTTTGCCGATTAACAGTTTACTCACGCTCCTGTTATTGGTTGTTAGTATCTTTTGTATTGCAAAGTATGTAGAAGTACGTATCAACCAGCAGCAAGAGATTGAATATCAAAAAAGGGTGCGCGACTACCGCAGAGGAATGCTTTACTATTGCAATCACATTTACACGCCTGATAAAGCCAAGACTTGCCAAGAATGGCGACAATAAAAATTACTACGGAGAAAATATGAGTAAGATACAAAAAAGACCTGTGACGAGCTTAAAATTACGGAATCACATCACACCTCGCAGTCGTCAAATTCAAGGAGAGTTGAAAAACAAATTCGGTTTAAGAATTGGAAGATTGATTGCAGGGATGACAGGAGATGTTAATGCTAATAAAGAGTTAGGTGAAATGGCTCGTCAAGGTCGAATGATGAGTGAATTTGCACCTCTGGTTGCAGAGAAAGCAACAGAGGTCATCCAAGGTACTCAAGCGTTTAATGAAGCTGTCTCGAAAATTAATATTGCTAGCGGACAAGCGGGAACAGCAATAGATAGTGCAGCCGATGCAGCAGAACTTGCCAACGTCAAATGGATTGACGGCAGAAAGCTGCGGTTGATTGATATGGAAAATCAGCGAGATAAGCAGGAGATGAACACCCAGAACGCCGAAAATCACATGAGACTCAAGGGTGAGATTGATTTGGCTATGGTTGCTATTGATGGCAACTACAAAATGTTGCAGGCAGAATTGCGCCCTGAAATTCAGGATGCACAATTACAGGAAGCTCACACAATAGACATGGCGAAGTACAATCTTGAAATGGGCAATCGAGCCAATCCAAACCACAAACCCTTGAAGCAATATGGCGGTAAGGGTATGGTGCAACGGATTAAAGACGTGTTACTTGGATTCTAGCCAATGGAAAAAAGCCCGGTTCTAATGTAGTTCCGGGTTTAGTTTTATCATCAATCCTCAATCTAATTGGACTCTCTGAAAATGCTAAATCTGGTACTTTGACTATTATGTTTGATTATCCGGAAGAAGAAAAATCAATTCAGCAAGACACCGCTTTACCTTCCGACCTTTACGAACACCTAGAACGCCGCAAAGAACAAAGATTAAACGCGGTAGCAACTACAGAAGGAATTGCAAAATTTTTTTTGGGTTGGTCATTAAATGCAACGGGTTTTTTCCTCGCGAGGGCGCTTCTATATATTGGAGGGAGTACCAATCTATGGCTAGCTATTACACTCAGTTTTACCATTGGTTCTACATCAGCTTTCGCCAACCTACAAAAAGTCAATGCTAATTACAGGGGAGGCGAGGGTGGGTTTGAGGTTACGGGTGGTGAAAAGCTTGTGAACACTGCAACAGGATTAGGTTTAAGCGGACTGACAACTTTTTTAGCAGTAAAAGACTTTTTATATTACCAGCAGATAAGTGACCAAACTATAGTGCAAATTGAGCATGATATAGACGAATTACAAGAGCCTTCAATATGGGGCGAACCTTGGGCATTGCTTACAGGTGTACTGATAATACTACTATTAATTCCTAAATTTTTTATCCGCAGAAGACGTGATTAATAACGTAATTCGATTTTTGGGCGGAATCGCGATCGCCTTCATACTTACACAGATTGACTTATTTGTACTTGTGGAAATGCTTGTGGATATGTTGAGCAGAGCAATCTGGGGATTACAACAGCAATATCCAGAATATGCTCATATAATCCCACCGGCGGTTGCATTGGGTGTTTGTTTGATTAGCTGTTTCTTCCTTTGGAGGTCTGAACTATGAGAAAAAATCCTGGAATTCTAGAGTTAGTTATTGCTTTAGGCGCTGGAGTTACAGGTATTAGCTTTTTCGCTGCAATGCAAACACGTCAACCCTATGCATTAACACAAATACAATTCTGTCCGCGTTCTGCTAATCATCCAGCGGTTATTGCCGATAATGTTGCTGAGTTAAATAAGCAGCGAGAGAAAAAACCACCGAGGGATTTTTGGGGTAGACCCAAAAAAACTCGGAAAGCTAAAATTGAGGACTTTGACTCTGATGGACAAGCAATACTTGACCAAAGATACTGCTATAAACCACGCTATGTTTTAGCAGAGGAATGGAAGAGGTATGGAAAGTTTGGTGGGAAAATTCCTTTCAAAGGTGATGCAATATTCCGTATCGCTGATGTTGCGGTCCATAATTCTAATTACGTTTTTTATAATGCAGGAGCAATAACCTGTTTGTGGATTGTGACCGGATGCGTGTTATTCCGAGTCAACAAATTACAGCGTCGAGATTTTGAGTTTAGCGAGCAAGAAAAATCTATAGCTTACAAGACTTGGTTAGACGAGGTGAACAATCGTGATATAAACCAATTCAACAACACTCTGGATTTAGAACTTACTAAAGAAGTTCGTCAGCAAAAACATCAAATGATGAGAGAGCAACTAGGTGTTGCTGATACCGAAAATGAAGCAATCCGAAATAGATTGCAAATGGAGACTACATTATTGCAGCGTGAAACACATCATGCTCAAATGAAGAAAACTATTGCTGAAAACCTTCGCGACGCTGCTAAGGCTGATAAGGAACGTCAAAAGGTAGAAGGTAAGCAAGTAGAAGCCGAAGCGGAAGCCAAAGGTAAGGATAAGTTGATTGAAATGCTTAAAGAGCATGAAGGTGGATGGCTTTGGAAGGTTGTGAACTTTCAAAAACCTGTATGGGTCATTGGTTCTCAAGGTTCGGGTAAGTCAACATTAACCGCTTGCTTAGCACTCATTCGCGAGCATTGTTTGGGAATTCCGGTACACTTCTTAATTGACAAGCACGCAGGAAGAAACATCCAAGACGCATGGAAATTCCTACATCCTAAAGAAATTGCTCAAACTATTACGGCGATCGCCGACGGTTTACAAAACTCGGTAAAGCGCTGGGATGACAGAATTAATAGTGGCGAACAGCTAACTCCACTGCAAACAATCGTGGATGAATTTACCAACCTCTCGCAAATTGAAGCGACCAAGGAGCAAGCAGCAATGTTTTTCCGCGCTTCTCTCTCCGACCCTCGCAAAGCTAAGGAGTATATTCTCGGTATTGCTCACTACTTCACAAAAACAGCAACAGGTGGTGGTGATGGAATGCATCAAGGCAAGATTGAAGGCTGTATAACTATCAAACGTAAAACCGCAAACGGACAAACCCCTCTCCCTAATGCGTTACTTACGGGAATCTATGACGAAGAAGGAGAGCCAGTTATCGACCAGAAAGTAACTATTCCCGCCTGGATGCGACCCGAAAAATTGGCTGAAATGTTAGGCGCACAGCTGTCGCTCGCATGCGGCCGGTACGAGACCACTTCAAATGCGCCGGGATTTTCCCATTGTGCCACAGAGTCACTAGCATACAGTAATTGGGTATCTTTGGCTGTGAATGATTACGGCGCGACAAATATTGGTAGCACGTGGCGTATGGGTGATGGCCTTGATGCTCTTCATTATTTTTATCAAATGCATCGGGTTTGTAGCTTATCAAACGGAGCATATGCATTCGGCAGCGACCGTCATCCTTTTATGACAGGTCAGGAATACGTGGACTCGATGTATTATAGGTACCGACAGGCCCGACCAGAAATATATTTCACGTCTGGTGATTTCATCGCCCACGAATGTTTACGTATTCTGCGTGCCGGAGACGAAGGCTTCTATGGTTTCCTCAGGTTCAGAGGCTCGTTAACTTCACCACGGATGATGACGGAGGCAGGACTCCCGGAGGGTCGATTATGGAGTAGACTAGTCGTCGAAAATGTCGAGTCAGAGGCCCTTGGATACGTGGGAAACATTGATCCTATAGATTGCGAGGTCCCCCTCTTCGCATCTGCGACTGACTGGGCACATTGTATGGAGGGAGGGCCCACGGTAGGAGATGACCGCCGGAAGACATTTTTACGCACACCGGCAGGCGACCCGCACGTGGACACTCATGACCGAGGAACCGGCACGGTGGAAAACCACAGTGGCGAGGGTGGGAGCATGAAGGCGTTGACAGTGAGTGTACCAGAAGGTGTGGGCATAAGCCAATTCAGTGTGGTCTGCTGGTTACTGATGATGTGGAGGTTGCGGAGGCGGAAAGACTAGTTTATTTTTTTCTGATTTGTGATTTACCGAGGACAGGGGATGGTATGGCCGGCCCATCTGCGGGTAGGGACCTATAGTTAAGCCGGTCATTCATGTGCGTCGGATTGGAGCCAGAGGGGGGCACAACGACCTTGAATCGTCACAGGGCAACCCCATGAGGCACCGGAGGCGTTATTTACGAATTAAAGGTATACATGACCAGGGAGAATATAAGGGTAGAAAATCCGATTAAGTCCGAAAAACACTAAATAAATATGTTCTCATCTTATTACCAGAAAGAACAAAAGTTTAAGGCAAGCGGTGCCTTGGAAACATTCACCTTGTCACCCCCTCAGGTCGGTAGCACATATGGGAAATAAACCCGTGGCACATAGGAAGGAACAGAAGCAATCACCAGCTCTCAAAAATTTTACCACACCCGTTATAACCCAGCACCACCATCGCCGGACATAAATCTCAACGCGGTTAGAATCCGCATATTGCTCATAAAGCCGAGATACCTTGTCCAGCATCCGTTCAATGGTTTTTTTCGCAACCGCCAACCCCGAGTTTGAAAACCAATAACCTAGGAAATCAAAGCCCTGGGTAATCCTGCCGATAAATGTCTTATCTGGGTGTTTGACCACCCCTAGGTTATTCATCTCCTGATTCACAGCTTTTATAGCTTTCCGCAGCTTCCACCGTGTAGGTGCGAGGATAACCCAATCATCCATAAATCTAGCATAAAAGCAGCCCAATTGGGCCATGCGGTCATCCAGCGGTTTCAGGAATAAAGCGCCCATCAAAGGCGACAAAGGACACCCCAAGGAGATTCCCTGGGTAACATCAAAAAACTTACCTCCATTGGACACATACCGCCGTAAATAGCGCCAAAGTAAAGCCAAAACATACTCATCGTTAACATAACGCCCAACAATCTCCATTAAAATATGATGATTAATACTGGCATAATAGCTCTTTACATCCGTCCGAAAAACGAACTCATTGTCCGGCAAATTGGCTGCCACCTCCCGTACAGCCGCCTTCAATCCGCCACTTCCCGCCAAATGAAAACAACGTAAGGAGAGATGGGGCTTGAGGTGTTCGGTTAAAACAAGTTTAGCGAGAGTCCTTTCTTGAGCCACTCTCAGGTTTATAAAACCTGAGATTCAGGCATACATTCTAGCTTGTCGTCCTTAATGACTATCTGGCTAGAAGTGACTGACTTGTGGGATAACTGCTCAGAGGAACAATGACTGTTCTTGATTATGCCCTTCGGGCACGCTGCGCGAACGGACGCGCCTACTTTACTTGCAGTTTGTTGATATTGCTTCCATGCATCCACAAGGATCGGCTCCGACCCCGGATACTCAATTTGAGCATCCAACAATGAAAGCGAATCGTCATTTACGTGTCTAGCAAGAAACGCAGAAAACAAATCTCTATGTAATTTGAATCCCGTTACATCTTCGTGAACTCTCTGGGATAGACTTTTCTTGATGCGCGTACCATCCAGATGTGTCTGTGAAAGAGCCGTTTTCTTGGTAGAGAACTTGATGAACTTACCGCCAGTTTTCTCGACTTTGCGCTTCAGTTCTAATTGGAAAAAACCTGGTGACTTAGCAGAAATTGCTTTACCATATCTTTTCTGCCAGCCCTTAACCGAAACATTTTCGGCTTTGATTATATTGCCATGCCGACGAATTTCATTTACCAAACTTCGGTTTTGAGATTTAGCAAAACTAGATTTTTTGCGTTCTAATTCAGCTTTTTTAGCTTGTATTCGGCGATAATTTATTGTCTTTATCCATTGTCTTTTACCTTGCTTGGTCTTACCTTTCTTTTTGACAATTTTGTTGCCTACTTTAGCTTCAAAATCTGGCTCATAATTCCCTGGGTTATGCATACGTTGGGAACGTTGCATTTTACGTTGTAAAGCTTTTATTTCTTTTTCATAACTCGGCACTTTTTCAGCGAATGGTAATAATCCTGCTTTGTTATTCCCTACAAAAGCGACATTAGAAATGTTCAAGTCTAAGCCAACAACGCCTTCACCTAGATAGTTAGATTCTTTTTGATAGGGTAAACCTTCATTAATTAACTGCACATACCAGCGACGTTTACCATTTAAATTTCTCCATAAAATACGGCAATACTTCACAGGTGAGTTTAATCCGTGAGCAATGACCCGATTGCTTAAGTCTATTATTGCATCTAACTCTAAACCATTCCATACAACGGCATATTTAGCGCATTTTATTTTATTGCGAATATCTTTTGATTTACCAATTTTATTGGGACGCTTTTGTTCAACAATGCGCCATTTAATTCCGGTAGCATTGGATTGACCTTCAATTGAACGGTATCTGGAAGAAACTTTAAATCGAACTTTTTTGGCTTGACCTAGTTGTAGTTTTTTAACCGCTTTAAAGGCTCTTGTTCCAATACTCTGCTTTTCATGTGCGCCTAATTTATCCGACATCCATTTAGACCTGTTAGCTGTTAGTGTCGCAAAGGTCTTCATATCGTAATCGGTAAAACGATTTTCTTTATCTGCTTGCTGGTATAAAGCTATTCGTTGTTCTCAGGACTTACGCAACTGGCACATCGCGATCGCCAACTAACAGTACTTTAGTACT
>ERZ1740059.405-NODE-405-length-23330-cov-5.329624_pt1 | contig 23330 bp, 29 predicted proteins | sample MGYA00581744_ERZ1740059 | MGnify/ENA primary metagenome ERZ1740059 (study PRJEB43018, sample SAMN04849738) | marine metagenome | isolation source: floating plastic debris | place: Pacific Ocean | collected 2008-08-28 | study: EMG produced TPA metagenomics assembly... | reverse complement strand
AGTTTCAGATTGGTTTGCTGAAAAACCCCCTTGCACAGCCCAGAGGTTTTTCATACTCAGCAGGTCACGACTGCATGGCCAGTTCGACTATCGGATAGGACGCCAGGATTTCAACCTGGAAAGAGGGGATCGAATCCCCTACGGGCTGCCACCGCGTGTCACAAAGCCTTACGATACTAGCACTTGCGCTGTCAGGCGTCCCACGATTTCCAGTCCTTGGTACACCTTAGTGATGTTTTGCTGCTTCCACGCGGTATGCCGCCTGTTCATCGAGACGCGCCCGTTCAACCCGTTTCGTGTTAATGGACGATGTTTTGGGATCACTATGTGAGAGGTACGCCATCACTTCGTAGACCGAACCTCCTTGCTCTGCGATTTCCATTGCCTTTGCCTTCCGAAGCCCGTGCTGAAATCGAGTGGCCTTCTTTTTCTCTTTGCCCTGTGGAGTGCTTTCGATCCTATAGAAACCTGCTTGGATCACCCAATCGCGTATCTTGTTATCGAGACTTCCAGATGAAGCAAAGTGCTTGCCATGCTGTATCTTCCGCCAGTTCATGACTGTTTCTGAGCGCTGTGAGGTCGATGCCCGAAACCGGGCCATCAGAAGTGGTGCTCTCTTGGAACCTTGCAAGTAGGGAACTGAAGTGCTCTCGCACGTGCAAGCGTATCTCATCGTATCGCATGGTTCTAACCTTTGGATGTGCAAACACCGATTGTTCAGCGAGACCAAGCAGGCGGGCAATCCTTTGGTCTTTCTTTGGGTCTCTGGTTCCCAAGGACACCTTCGCATGGGTCCTCTTGCGGCTCGGATGGCTGTCTTCCGGTATGGGATATCTGAAGTAAAAAATGCCATGTCTTGAACGACATAGGTAGCTAGAAAGTCGCATCGTGTGTACCACCTAAGTGTCCCACCCGCGATTTCTACAGTGTAACCAATTGATCTAGAGAAAATGGTGGGCGACCTTGGAATCGAACCAAGCGTGCGTCTCCGCGAGGGAGTTACAGTCCCCTGCCACACCTTGCGGCCTGTCGCCCACTGCCGCGTGGTATTAGAAGCCGAGGTCTGACCCGTCAACCCGAAAATATCTGGACGTTGGCGCTGTGGCGGCGCATGGTGCGCGCTCTTTGAATGATCACGCGTGAGGCGCAGATGGCTGCAAAAAAACCCACCAAGAAACCCGCGTGGGTCGTGGCAAAAGAACAGGCTAAACGCGCTGCGTCACAGGAGACAGTTTGGCTTTTTGGGTTACATGCCGTGCGCGATGCTTTGCTGAACCCGGCCCGTGTAAAGCTGCGCTTCATTGTGACCCAGAATGCAGCGGCCAAGCTGTCTGGCGCGATAACAGAGGCGCGGATTGAGCCTGAACTGGTCGATGCGCGGCGATTTACGGCGCCCCTTGACCCGCAATCGGTGCATCAAGGTGCGGCATTGGAGGTGCAGCCTTTGGCGTGGGGAGCTTTGGACGAACTGTGCCTGGGCGATGGATCCAGCCCGCCGCGCGTTGTGATGCTTGATCGCGTCACGGATCCGCACAATGTCGGAGCAATCCTGCGCTCAGCCGAGGTGTTTGGCGCCTGCGCTGTTGTTGCACCGCGCCATCATGCGGCGCCCGAAACAGGAGCCCTGGCAAAAGCGGCGAGCGGGGCCTTGGAGCGGCAACCCTATCTGCACGTTAGAAACTTGGCACAGGCAATTTCGGACCTGCAAAGCATGGGGTACTTTGTTGTGGGCTTTGCGGGAGAGGCAGAGATGACGCTCGAATCGGCGCTGTCAGACATCTTAGATCGCCCAGTGGCATTGGTGTTTGGGGCAGAGGGGCCGGGTTTGCGGGCAAAGACACGCGACAGTGTGGACGTGTTGGTGCGAATCCCGTTTGCTGCGGGTTTCGGCTCTTTGAATGTTTCAAACGCCGCTGCTGTCGCGCTCTATGCCAGCCGTCGATGAGATGCCCCTCTTGAAGCGCTCCGCGCGCGGCTTTTATTGGAGGTAAGAGCAAGGAGCCAAAGCGGCATGGGCAGAAAAATCGCAACCTGCAACTATTGCGGCACCCGTGCTGTTTTGGTGTTCGACGAGGCCCGCCATGAATTGACCTGCTCGGCCTGTGGGGCGCCACTTCATGATATGAAGTGTATGCCGCAAGATCCGGAAAAAAATAAGAAAAAAATTGCGAGGACTCAGGCTTCGAAATACGCGCCATCCGCTGCGGTGACGGGGCCCTCAGGGAAATCGGGCTCTGGAAAACCAGCCAGGACGTTCAATGAGAAGAAACCTGGCAGAAAGAAAAAGAAGAAAACTTTTTTCAAGCGCGTGCTGGAAGAAATCATTGATGAGATAGAGGATATTTTCGACTGACGGCCCAGGAGTGCCGTACAGAACACGCGCCGTCTTCACGGCTGTATTACTGCCTCTTTTTATTCTGAAAGTGAGACCTATCTAGAGATCAGGGTTGCCGGTACGGAACACCGGCACTACCCTTCACTGTCCCTCGTTCCGCGACTGGCGCCCAGATACAAATCTGGGCGCTTTTTTTGTCGCTCATTGCACTATCCGACACAACATGACTGAAATCTACCCTGTTTCCTTTCTGCGTTGAGTTTTGATGCAAACGCGCCGCATCGCCGTTGTGGGGATGTCTCTCAATGGGGTGCGGCCCAGTTATTTTGTTGGGCGATATCTGGCGCCTAAACAGTTTGACGTGGTGCCGGTCAATCCGGTTCATGCCGGCAAGATCGTCTTCACTCAGACGGGGGCGGCGACACTGTCGGACATTGATGGCGACGTGGACATGGTTGATTTCTTTCGTCGGTCAGACCATGTGCCGCCTATTGTCGAGGACGCGCCTTCGTCTCTTCTAAACCCGCGGACCGTTTGGATGCAAATTGGCGTCTCAAACGCTGGCGCTGCTGATTTGGCGCGGGCGCGAGGCGTCAACCTTATCATGAACCGGCGCCCCGAGATTGAGTATCAACGGCTCTGTGGAGAAACACGCATGGTGTGGTTCAGTACGGGCGTTATTGCATCGGAGCTGTGAGCGACTGGCTGTCCTGCTCAAGTGACGGTGGTATCTCAGGATTTTGCGTTGCGCGTGGCTTTCTCGGCCAGCCCCGATTGGGTCTGGCGTGCTTCCAATTCCGTCATCACGTCGGCAACGCTGATATCCCTTGATCGCAGCATCACAAGCAAGTGAAACAAAACATCCGCGGCCTCTGACGTCAGTTTCTCTCGATCGCCGCGCACCGCCTCAATCAGGCACTCGATGGCCTCCTCGCCGAACTTTTCCGCCACCTTTTCAGGCCCTTTGGCCAAGAGCTTTGCGGTCCAGCTGTCTTCTGTACTGGCCAATGCTCGGGCGGCGATGATGCGTTCGAGCTCTTCGAGGGTCATGCGCCGATCCTCACCGGGATGCCCGCAGCCGCCATGTGCGCCTTGGCTTGGGCGATCGTGAAATCCCCGAAATGGAAGATCGAGGCCGCCAAAACCGCAGATGCGCCGCCGTCGCGCACGCCGTCCACCAGATGGTCGAGCGTGCCGACACCGCCCGAGGCGATCACAGGGATCGACACGGCATCCACAATTGCGCGCGTAAGTGGCAGGTTGAACCCGGCGCGCGTCCCATCGCGATCCATGGAGGTGAGAAGAATTTCGCCAGCGCCCTTGGCTGCGACCGTCTTGGCGAACGCGACCGCGTCTATACCTGTCGGTTTGCGCCCTCCATGGGTGAAAATTTCCCAACGCCCCGGCGCTACGGTTTTTGCATCAATCGCCACCACGATGCACTGGCTGCCAAACCGTGCTGCCGCGTCAGAAACAACGTTGGGATTGGCCACAGCTGCGGAGTTGAAGCTCACTTTGTCCGCGCCGGCGAGCAGCAGATCGCGCACGTCGTCATGGGTGCGGACACCGCCGCCAACCGTGAGCGGAATGTAGCAGGCCTCTGCTGTGCGGCGCACGACATCAAACATCGTGCCACGGTTTTCGTGGGTTGCGTGAATATCGAGAAAGCAGAGTTCATCGGCGCCAGCGGCGTCATAGGCGCGTGCGGCATCCACAGGGTCGCCCGCATCGCGCAGGTTGACGAAATTTACGCCCTTCACCACGCGTCCGTCGGCCACATCAAGGCAGGGTATAATCCGCGTTTTGAGCATGTTTGCGCCGTCTTTATCGGTCCATGGTTCGGTCACGGGGATTTTTATGGGCAAATCACTCAACATGCCAGAGGATGCGCATAACGACACACACCAAGGAGAACCTGTCATGTTCCGGATTTTTGCAACTTTGCTTTGCGCGACACTATCGCTGCCCGCTTGGGCCACGAACGACGATTTGGTCAAAGTAAAGGCCAGCGGCGATGTGGCAAAGACCATGGACGCGCTGGAGGCGGCTGTAACGGGTGCGGGCGCCACGGTTTTCGCTCGCGTGGACCATGCTGATGGTGCGTCAAAGGTGGATTTGGATCTCGCCCCTTCGCAGGTTTTGATTTTTGGAAACCCGAAGCTGGGCACGCCTGCGATGCAGAATGACCCGCTTGCCGGGCTCTTCTTGCCTTTGAAAGTGCTGGTCTACCGGGATGGTGCGGGTCAGGTTTGGTTGGCTTATGAAGATCCTCGCGCGATGTTTGAGGATCTGGGAGGGATCCCTGAGGATGCCAAATACCTTGATATGATGACAGGGGCTTTGGCAAAACTCACCGGTAAGGCGGCTGGTCTTTAGCCAGCCGGGGATTAAAATCCACGAAATTCGGCGAGCCGTATATCCTCATCTACCTGGAACGCGTCTAGATCGTTCTCTGCCCTGCTCACGCTGGCAGATCCGAAGTCCGAGGCATCTGCATCGAGGCTGCCGGTAAAGGATCCCATTTGAATGGGCGCTTGATCTCGACTGACCCTGAACCTTGTCAGACTTGACGAAAGTTCAGAGGATTTTTGATTGAGTGCGGTCGATGATGCGTTGACCTGTTGAGCGGCTGCGGCATTCTGCTGCGTCACCAAATCGAGCTGCGTGACGCCGTTATTGACCTCATCAATGCCAAGAGCTTGTTCCCTCGCTGCCGCCGCGATGTCGGACATGACCGACTGCATCTCAATGTTGTTCTTCAGGATCAATTCCAGCCGTTCTCCAGTATTTTTGACAAGTTTGCTGCCTTGCGTCACCTGCATTGCGCTGTCTGTGATCAACTGATTGATCTCCGTGGCAGACTCCGAGGCGCGTTGCGCCAGGGAACGCACTTCGGACGCAACCACCGCAAACCCCTTGCCCGCCTCACCCGCGCGCGCGGCTTCAACCCCTGCGTTGAGCGCCAAGAGGTTGGTTTGAAACGCAATGTCATCGATGACCCCAATGATGCGCCGCACATTGTCACTGCTTTGTTCGATGAGGTTCATGGCGTCCATGGCTTCACGCACAATCTTTGCGCCGCTTTCCGCCTGATCGCGGTTGTCGCGGCCTGCCTTTTCAGCTTGATCAGCGCGGTCACTGGTGCTCTTGACGCTTTCGGTGAGTTGGTTGAGCGCCGCGGCAGACTGCTCAAGCGTGGCGGCCTGGGTCTCTGCCCGTGATGCCAGATCATCGGACGCCTGGTGCATTTCACCCGCACCTGATTCGACAGCCTCCACCGTCTCATGCATGTCGGCAATGGTCGCGCCCATTTCTTCCAGAACAGAGTTGTAGCTTATGCGAAGCCCGTCATACTCTTGGGGAAATGGGTTAGAGGCTGGGTTTTCGATGCTTTCGGTAAGATCCCCATGCGCCAGCCGCTCCAATCCCTGGCCGATCTCATCCACGACACGGCGCTGCACGGCATATACATCCTGCTCGGATCTGTGCGCGTCAGCCAGTTTCTGAAGGGTAGTTTCCTGCTCGTCCTGCAGCGACTGTGTCTGTGCAAGGCTGTTGCGGAACTCTTGCAGCGTGCCAGCCATGTCGCCAATGACGTCTGTAGTATTGATGTGGGGGATTTCCTGATCGTACTGCCCATCGGCCATCGCTTGCATGACGTGCTGGAGATCGCGGATCGGCCTTAGAACAAGGTTTAGGACAAAGGCAACCACGCCTGCGATCATCGCGCTAAGCACTGCGATCACAGCCGCGGATGTGAGTGCGACAGCTTGCGTCTGCGCCGTTACTTTTTCGTTGTCGATGCTTGCTTCCAGTGCGCCGATCATGATGCCGGCCTGGTTCAAGATTGGACGCCAATTGCCCGAATACTGCTTGCCATTGACTTCAAACTGACCTGTCCCTGCATCCACGTCTCTTCCGAGTCTCTCAAGGATGAGCCTGGCGGTATTCGGTGAGACCGGACCCAAGGCGTTTCCAGGCAAGGATGTGGTAGTGCGAGAAAAGCTTCCGGAGGCTTCATCTTAGGACAGCAATGACACATCAACCTTTGTTTTCTCAGAAACGCGCGCAATAACCGTCTTCAAGTCAGTGTCGGGCAGGCCGTCCCAGATCAGTGCCTCAGTTCCACCCTGATCATTCAGAGTAACAGAAGGCACAGAGATGTCCGAATTTTGCTGTGCCTCGATGATCAAACGGTCACTGAGAACGTTTATGCCTACAGATGTTTCAAAGTCCTTGCCGTTTTCAATCGCTGTGCGTTGGAATACTCCGGTAACAATCGCGAAAATGATCATGGATACGATGACTGTGATCACCGTTGTCAACAAAACCTTCGCGTTCAACGTCACCTTACGCAACATGTTGCCATCCTTTTCTGTCCAACGGGCATGGGCGTTCTGCTTAGGCGCCATTTGTTTAAGAAGCGGTTGCGAAATGCGCCTCTTTCAGACGCTTGCAAAAAATTTTCAGAACAACTCGATGCTTCCCGTTTCCTGTGGGATGTTTCTCACAGGTGTCGCTTGTGGAACAGCAGTTGCATTTCGCAGAATTTCGACCTCGGCAACACCTGTCGCAGGCCTATACATGAGTCTCCGCCCGCATGTGCCGCCAACATCAGTTTTGGTAAGTTCGAAGCCTTCTTCTGAGACGAACTGCCGCGCAAACTGTGCATTGTTCAGGCCAATATTGCCGCCTGACTTAATCACTTTTGCGCCGCCAAAGATCTGTACTTGAAGGTTGTGCCGTGCGGCGCCCGCGCGCAGCAGCGCGTTGACGAGCTGTTCCATGGCATGCGCCCCGTATTTGATCTCTTGTCTCGCACCTGGGTCTTGACCGGGGAGGAGGAAATGATTCATACCGCCAAGTCGCGTGATCGGGTCGTAGAAGCATGTCGCAATGCAGGATCCCAAAACGCATACCTGAACGTCGTTTGTCGACTTTGAGATGCGAAACTCGCCTTGTTTGACGCTGCATAGGTTGTCTGTCGGTCTAAGCATTTTGAACTTTTGCTTCCGTTTTGGCCGCGGCTTTCAGCACGGCTCTGGAGATATCCCAATCCGGTAGCTGCTCCTGCACAGCGCCAATTTCGGCGGCAGCGCGCGGCATGCCATAGACGGTGCAGCTTGCTTCGTCTTGTGCAATTGTCCATCCGCCTTGATGTCGAATGTCTTGCAAGCCCTGGGCCCCATCGCAGCCCATGCCAGACAGCAAAACGCCCACGCAGTCCGCCCCCAGGTGCTGCGCGGCGGAGGCAAACAGAACGTCCACAGAAGGTCTGTGACCATGCTGTCGCGGCCCCGGCTCAAGGTGGCAGCGACGACCGCGATGGCTTACAACCAGGTGCTCTTGCTCTCCTGGAGCCATCAGAATGCGCCCTGCCTCCAGTCGATTGTCAGTATCGGCGGCGCGGACCGTTGCCGCGCAAATGCGATCTAGGCGCCGCGCCAAGCCTGGCAGAAACGCGGCTTGGATATGTTGCACAATCACAGTAGGCGGCCCATTGGCCGGGTAGCGGGACAGAACTTCGATCAACGCCTCTATCCCGCCTGTTGAGGCGCCGATCACCACAACTTTCCAATCTTGAGGTTGGTCAGGTGACGGTTCGGCCCGTGGCGTGACCGGGGCGCTGCTGGCACGAGAGCGATGCGCCGCGCGGAAGGTCCAGACACTCCTCAGATGGCTGGTCAGGTTCCGTAGATCAATCTGATGCTCTGGCGGAATGCCTCCGATCTTCCGGCCGTCGCAGAGGATGTACCACTCACTGGAAAGCGCCGCGAGCAGGGAAAAAAACATTGGAAAACCAGAGGCATGGGCGCCACTTTGATCTAAGAGCACGAGATCGGGATGGGCATGTTCGGACAGATTGTAGGCCTCTGTCAGGTCAAAGGCATGGGCGATTTTCGCCTTGGGATACACTCGGCGTATGTCTGCGATAATGTTGACGCACGTGGCTCGATCCTGTTGCACGACGAGTATATGTGGCTTTGCCTGCGAAGAGTGCACCGGTAGATCCGTTCTCGATAAATGCTCGCACTGGCTTAGGGCATTGGGCCTTAAGAATTCGAAAATGCATAATGTGAATTTTACGGATTTGCGGGCAAGCAACCGCATACGGGTTAACGGATTTTTTGTGTGTTGCTTCGACACTCCGCCGCAAAGGTGAATGAGACAGATGCTTCGTCCTGCGCGGACACTCACCATCTTCACTTTGCACACGCCACTGAACAGGCATTTAAGAGGAGCGCGCATGCGAGACAACGATTTGCACCTGCCCGAACATTTTGACGGCACTCATGTGCGACAGGTGGCAGATGAGCTTCTCAAGCGTCGGGGCCAGTCTTTGGAGCTAAAGGCATCGCGGGTGAAGACCGCCGGTGCGTTGGGGTTACAGATGTTGGTCGCGACAGCTAAGCAGTGGGCGCAAGATGATCTTAGCTTTCGCTTGACCGGCGCGTCGGATCAGCTCTTGCACGCGGCAGACGCGCTCGGAATTCCACTCAAAGATTTAGGTTTGACCGAAGGGCAGGTGGCGTCATGAGCCTCAAGATTCTCGCCATTGACGATTCCCGCACCATGCGAAACCTTCTTCGGGCAACACTTTGCCCGGCCGGATTTGATGTGGACATCGCCGAAGACGGCGAAGACGGGCTGAAGCGTTTTGATGAAACCGATCCTGACATTGTCATCACAGATATAAACATGCCACGCCTGGACGGATTTGGGTTCATCGAGGCTGCGCGTCAACGCAAGCGAAACCGGGTTGTTCCCATATTGGTGCTCAGCACGGAATCCGGGGATGACATGAAGGCACGCGCACGCGCATCCGGCGCCAGTGGTTGGATTGTCAAACCATTCGACGAAGAGAAATTGCTTTGGGCGATCGAACGGGTTGCGCAAAAGGGTTAGATCCATGAGCGGTGCTGACAAAGAGGATATCCGAAGCAGTTTGTTTGAGGAGTGCGAAGAGCTTCTTGAGGCAACGCAAGACGGTCTGAACGCCATGGCGGACGATCCGGAGGATGCTGAAGCGATCAATATCGTTTTCCGCGCTGTGCACTCTATCAAGGGCGGTGCCGGGGCCTTTGGTCTGGAAGCGGTCGTTGACTTTGCCCATAAATTTGAAAGCGCTCTGGACACGCTGCGATCCGGCCAGGCGGACCTTACCGACGATGTGATCGACCTATTGCGCCACTGCGGGGACAATCTTGCTGATCTGGTGGACAACGCGCGCAACGGTGACAATGCCTCGATTGCGTCCTCCAAACAGCTGGAGGAGCGTCTTCTGGAGATCACCGGCGATCTCGAGCAAGACGACCTGCCCGAGTTCAATCCGATCACCATAAGTCTGGACGCTGACCCTTTAAGCGACGTTGGTCCTTCTCGTTACACCATAGAAATTGAGGCCAAACCGGCCCTGTTTTCTGGGGGAAATGAACCTGCCGCGCTCTTTATGGCCCTGCGTCGTTTGGGTGATGTTGAGGTGAGGGCCTCGCTTGACGCCGTGCGACCTCTCTCGGATCTGGATGTCAGAGCATGCGCCATTACATGGCAGATCACCCTCACCACTGCCGGAAGTGAAGCAGATATCAAAGAGGTCTTTGAGTTCGTTGAAGATTGCTGTGAGCTTACGATTGCCCTGGAAGACACGGATGATCCCGCGGAGCAAATTGCAAAGGTTGGATCGGATTTATCGGCCCTAGGCGATAGGGATGTACCGGCCATCCCGAGCTTGAGTGACCTGGTTCAAGATGTTGACGAGGAAAAGGCAAAAAAAGAAGAAAAGCCGAGCGCAGGGGCTGCCATGCCCAAGGCTCAGGCTGCGCGCACGGATGCGTCGTCAAAGGCAAAGTCCTCCAGCACCATCCGAGTTGATCTGGACCGGATTGACAAATTGATCAACCTGGTTGGCGAATTGGTGATCAAAGAGGCTATGCTGTCGCAATCGATAGACGAGTTGGACGTGGCCCGAGGGTCCAGCGTGTCCGCATCTCTCGACAGTCTCAAACAGATCGCGAGCGAGATCCAGGAAGCGGTCATGGCTATCCGCGCGCAGCCAGTGAAGCCCATGTTTCAAAGAATGGCGCGCATCGTACGAGAAGCGGCGTCTGCCACTGGTAAGCGCGTGCGTTTTGTGACCATCGGAGACTACACCGAAGTCGATAAAACCGTGATCGAACGATTGGTGGATCCGCTGACCCATATGATCCGAAACGCGGTCGATCATGGGCTGGAGAGGCCTGAAGATCGCAAAGCCGCTGGTAAGCCGCAGGAGGGCACCATCACCTTGAGCGCGGCACACCGATCTGGACGGGTGGTTATCGAAGTTGTGGTTGCCGGGGGGGGGATCAATCGCGACTTTGTCCGCAACCTTGCCATGGAACGCGGCCTGATCTCTGAGGCCGATACGCTTGCTCCCAATGAGATTGACAACCTGTTGTTCATGCCGGGGTTTTCATCCAAAGCGGAAGTCTCAGAGCTGTCTGGCCGCGGCGTTGGCCTCGATGTTGTGCGCAGTGCAATTCAGAAACTTGGCGGTCGCGTGGCCATTCATTCCGACCCTGGCGAGGGTGCAACCTTTTCCATCAGCCTGCCACTCACGCTGGCTGTGCTCGAGGGCATGGTCGTTGACGTTGGGGGTGAAACAATGGTGGTGCCGATTTCTTCTGTGCAGGAGACGCTGAGCCCAACGCGCAATGATCTGGACACGCTTGGTGTCGACAGCGTCGTGCTCAGAAATCGCGGCGAGCTGGTGCCGGTCATCGATTTGGGTGCCTACTTTGGCTTCCGCACGGCGCCGAGCACCTTAGAAGATCACGTTCTGCTGCTCATCGCATCAGATCAGGGGCCACGTTACGCCCTGGTCGTGGATGCGATCCAAGACCAAAGGCAGGTCGTGATCAAAAGCCTGGAAACAAATTATCAGCAGATCAGCGGCGTGGCTGCGGCCACGATCCTCGGGGACGGGCGCATCGCCTTGATCATAGATGCAGACACGATCATGCGTGATCTGGGGTCGAGCGGTCCTGGCGACAAACAGATGAAAATGGCGGGGTAACCATGCAAGACGCAATTTTGGAAGGCGCCGGGCGCAGTTTGGAAGTGGTCGCATTTCGCGTCGCGGACCAGGATTTTTGTTTTGATCTGGCCTCCGTGCGGGAGATCCGAGGCTGGACATCAACCACGATGCTGCCCCATGCCCAACCTTATGTGAAAGGCGTGATCAATCTTCGCGGATCTGTTGTGCCCGTGATTGATCTGTCACTACGCCTTGGTTTTGGGGCTGCAGATCCCGGCGCGCGGCACGTGATCATCATCGCCGGGGGGTCCAACCAGACAGTGGGTCTTGTGGCGGAGGTTGTGTCCGACATTCTCACGGTAAGTGAAAGCGATTTGCAGCCCATACCCGACATCGTCGACGCGCAGGTCCGCGAGTTCATCTCAGGTGTGCTGCTTCAAGATGACAAAATGATCCGACGTCTCGATCTGCACACGATCCTCGACCAAGCAGGCCAACATGCCGCTTGAAGCCTCCATGCCGTCCCTGGAGCACACTCCCCCGTCAAGAGCATTGGGTTTGGGTGATGCCACATTCGATCGCATCGCAGGCTTGGTGCGCACGGAATGCGGCATTGAACTCAGCCAAAGCAAAAGCAACTTGATCGTGTCGCGCCTTGGCCGACGGGTCAAAACCCTGAACCTGATCACCTTTGATGCCTATGTAGATCATATCGAAACTCCGTCCGGCCGCGATGAGCTGAGGCGGATGATCTCATTGCTTACAACCAATGTGACGAAGTTCTTCCGCGAGCCGCACCATTTTGCGGCTCTTCGCACCGATATTCTGCCAAAGCTGATTGCGAAAGCGCGTTCGGGAGCGAGCGTTCGGATCTGGTCTGCTGGGTGCTCTTCTGGAGAAGAGCCGTTGAGCATTGGGATGGAGACATTGAAACTTTGCCCGCAAGCGTCGGACTTGGACCTGCGCATATTGGGCACTGATCTTGATCCCGTCAGTTTGCAAACGGCGCGGCGCGCATCCTATGACGCATCTTCAATTTCCAACCTGACGACGCAGGATCAAGGTCAGTTTTTTGAGCCCGCAGATGATGGTAAAAACCTTCGCGCGATTTCGGAATTGCGCGATCTCATCACCTATGCAGAGCTGAATTTGATCGGAGAATGGCCGATGGAGCGGCCCTTCGACGTGATTTTCTGCCGCAATGTCGTGATATACTTCGACAACCCCACTCAGGCCACGCTTTGGCCACGCTTTGCCAACGCGCTTCACCGAAAGGGCTCGCTTTTTATCGGACACTCGGAACGGTTGGGCGGCCCTGGGGTATCCAGTTTTGAGCCTTCTGGCATCACGCAGTATCGGCGGATCTGACCACATGAGTATCAGATCACGCATCAGAAAAATGGGAGAGGCTTGTGAGCACGAAAGATCGCTTAACGGTTATGGTTGTCGATGATATGTCCGTCAGCCGCGCTTTGATCATTCAGTCCCTTGACGACCTGGGCATCCGGAAGGTTGATTACTGCGTCGATGGCGCGTCTGCCTTCAAGCGGCTGGCCTCACAGCCGGTGCATTTGGTGATCTCGGATTACAATATGCCGGGGGCAAACGGTCTCCAACTTTTGTCGGGTTTGCGCAAGTACAAGACGACCCAAAAGATCGGCTTCATTCTGATCACAGGAATGGCCACGGAGCAGATCGTGGATCAGGGCAATGAGTTGGGGATGAACAATTATCTCAAAAAGCCCTTTTCAACCAACGACTTGAAATCGTGCATTGAGCGCGTAGTTGGTCCTTTGTAATGGCGGATGCGGGCCCCACGATTGCGTTGCATTGCGTGCTTGAAAACATGGCGCGCGAAGTTGATATTTTGGCGCAAAAGGCATTTGCCATCGATGAAGCGATCGGCGACGCCATTTGCACCGCAGATGCTCTGGAAGCTTTGCCGCTTGAATTGACGCAAGATGTGGATCTGATGCGCCAATCGGCGGAGTGCGTGACCATATTGCTCAAAAACCTCGCGACGATGACCGCCGACGGCCCCTATCCGGCAGATCGTCTTGACGCGGCAGCTCTGACAGAAGGCGTCTACCTGTCGGCCATCCGTGACCGCGTGATCGCCGCGCCAGTCATTCCAAAAGTTGTGCCGGAGAACCATGGGGAGTGGATCGACCTTTAAGGGAAGTCCGATCACCGTCACTATTGGTGGCTACGTGACCGGGCGACGTGCGAGGTATCTTGAGTGATCCCAAAGCCGGCGATCCAAAACCTCGCGCAAAATCTTGACAGAATGGTCAATATCGGCGGGATCCAGATAGAGCGGAGCAAAACCAAAACGCATGATGTTGGGCGCGCGAAAATCGCCGATGACACCTTTGTCGATGAGGGCCTGGATCGCAGCGTATCCGTGCTCAAAAGCGAACGAGACGTGGCTGCCACGGACTTCAGGGTCACGCGGGCTGACAAGCTGCAGGTCCGGGCAGTGTTGCTCGACGCTTGAAATGAAATGTTGGGAGAGGGCTTGCGATGCGCTCCATAGCTCAGACAGATCAAGGTCGTCCCAAAGGGACAACGCGGCGTCCAAAGCCGCCATTTGCAAAACTGGCGGCGTGCCAATGCGCATGCGACCTATCCCATCTGCAGGACGGTAGCTGCGATCAAACTCAAAAGGTGCCGCATGACCCAGCCAGCCCGTAAGGGCAGGTTTTACCGACGGGATCAGATCTGGACGTATGTAGATGAATGCCGGCGCGCCTGGACCTGCGTTGAGATATTTATAGGTGCAGCCGACGGCAAAGTCGCAGCTGCTGGATGTGACATCAACGGGGATCGCGCCTGCACTATGGGCCAAATCCCATATCATCGGCGCACCGGCCTCATTGGCGATGCGCGTCACACGGTCCATCTCGTGGCGCGAGCCCGATCGATAATCGACATGGGTGAGAAGTACGGCTGCCACGCTGTCATCAATAGCGTCATTGAGCCTATCAGGCGGCGCCAGGCGCAGCGTGTAGTCTTTGCCCTTGAGTCGGATCAGACCGTCCGCGATGTAAAGATCCGAGGGAAAATTCTCTGTGTCAGAAACGACGATCCGCCGCTCTGGCACAATCTCCAAAGCTGCCGAAAGAGCCAGAAACACCTGAATAGATAGGGTAACCCCAACCAACCCACTGACCGGTGTGGCCCCGATAATCCGGGCGATCTTGTCGCCTAGACGGCGCGGCTGGTCCATCCAATTTTTGGTGTTCCAAGCCCGGATGAGCTCATGGCCCCATTCTTGCTGCAGGGTCTGCATGACGCGTTCTTTCACGGCCTTTGGCAAAGGGCCGAGCGAGTTGCCATCCAGATAGATGACGCCATCTGGCAGATCAAACAGGTCTTTGCGCGCCGCTGTCATGCGAGGATGGCGTTGATGAGTGGGCTGTCCGCGTCTTGCAGGGCCTTGATGACGGAAAAGTGGTCATGTCCACGGTCATAGACCGCCTCTGCGTTGACACCGAGACGCGCCCAGGCTTCCTCAATCACACGGGTCTGGCGCAAAAACTCCGGTCGTTCTTTGGCGCCGACCCAGGCGGTGAAGGGCACCTCTTTGAGGGGCGTCAAAAACGCAGGGCTCTCCGAACGGGCTTCTTCTTCGGTGAGCTGCAAAATCTCATTGAGATCTGTCAGACACAGGGGCGCCAGCTCATGCAGGCCGCTGATAGATACGATCCGCTGCAGCCGATCAGCGACGTGAGGGGCCAGCACCCCATCACACATCATGCGCGAGGCCAGGTGCCCTCCCGCCGAATGGCCGGCAATTCGCAGCGGCCCATCCACCATCTCTGCCGCTCGCATCACCGCGGATGCAATGGCTATGGTGATCTCTGAGATGCGGGCCTCTGGCGCCAGCACATAGCTCGGAATGGCAACCGTCCATCCGCGCGTGACGGCACCTGCGGCCAGGTACGACCAGTATGATTTGTCAAACCTGCGCCAGTAACCCCCGTGAACAAAGACGAACAAGCCGTGGCTCTGTCCGGAGGGGCGGAAGAGATCGAGGCGATGACGCTCCGCCGGGCCATAAGTTATATCCGTTCGCAAAAGACCGGCACCGGCGCATGTGTCTCGAAACTCCGCCGCAGCTTTGGCCCACATCTCTGGAAATGCCTGGGCGCCGGGTATGTGGCCTGAAATTTCAAACGCGTCGTTCCAGTCTATCATAAAGGTTCGCCCTTTTCGTTCTGGCCGCACGGTACCTGTTGCAGAGCCACGCGCAAGACATGCGCTCTCAGAATTGAACCTGCATGGACATGCCAGCATCGTTTCCAAAGGACGTAGGCACAGTCCTCTCGGGCAGCTTACATCAGGCCGTCAAGTCAGATGATCTCGCTTTGGCGCGGCTGCACCAAAACTATATCCATCGGCGCTGGAAAAGACAGTCTCTTCCGCTCATTTGGCCGCACTCTTCATAGTGAGCCACACGTCGCACGCGGTGCCGAGGGTCTGCCCAGGGTTGTCTTTCATCCACGCCATAAAGGGTCGGTTCATCGAAAAATCATCACCCAATCTGCTCTTGAAGTAGCGGCGTACATTCTGCGTGCTGCGGTAACCCTCATCGATCACAGTTGCGTCGTCCAACGGAGCAGAATGCCAATCCAATCCTGACATTGCTCGGTTGCCTCCTTGACCGCCTCGCAATCCATCATCCCTTAGCGTGCCACTCGTTACAAGCTGTGCTCATAGATCTACATGTCGCGGGTCTGCAGATTCCCGGCGCCAAGGTCTGCGGGCTTAGGGTTGCGCCGATTAATTCAGAAAATCAGTTATCAAAGCTGTGCCCGGTGATGTCGGGCCTGTCATGGCGCGCAGCTCATAGCTGGCCTCTGACATGGCTACCTCCCGCGCGTCCATCGGTTTTATGTCCTCCTCCTTGCGGGCAATCATCCCAAGCAGCGAGGGCTACGTCCAAGACGGCATGCCGCGCGTGCCAAAGAACGAAAGCTGTTTGCTGTAGATTGCGCGCATGTTGATGGTCATCATGCCATCGCCCGAGGGCATGCCCACATGGTCATTACGGCCTAGCGTCGCCAGGCACTCCACCGAGGCATTGGTCGTCTGCGCGATGCCCAGGGCTTCGATTGACACGTTGGCCCCGCCGCCTGTGATGTCGCGAATGGCGTCTGCGGCATCGACAGCGGATGCATCAACGGCGGCATCGGCCCCCAATTGTTTGTTGTGCTCCAGCTTTTCCTCGACCACGTCTGCAACGATAACCCGCGCGCCGATGGGTTTGGCCAAGAGCAGCGTGGCCAAACCGATCCCGCCCGTTCCGCGCAAGGCAAGCCATTCGCCAGCTTTGACAGCCGCGCGATCTCTCAGCGCATGCCAGGCGGTCGTGACCCGGCATCCAAGACCTGCGGCCAGTGCGGGTGACATGGTGTCTGGCAGGGCAACAAGGTTATGGTCATAGGGAGCAGCGATGTATTCGGCATAGGCCCCGGAGCTGCCGAAACCGGGCGTGATGGAATGCTCGCAGGCGTTTGACACACCGGAGCCGCATTCATGGCAAGTGCCACAGGCCAAAAATAAAGGGCGCGATCAACCGATCCCCTACATTGTGCTTTGCCATTGGGCCTGCTTCTACGAACGTGCCGCAGTATTCATGGCCCATAGTGTCGTCGATCTGGACTTTCAGGTGGCCGCCGACCCAGCCATGGAAAACATAGCGGCACACGCCACGGGCGGCCACCTGCAGGACAACGCCATTGGCGGGTCAGACCGGATCTTCCACGGGTTTAATGGATAGATCTTCATTGAACTGTCGGACAACCGCTGCTCTCATGGCTCAGCCCTTCTTCCTTAACTTAAGCCTCTGCACATTCCACCCACCGTCGCAAAATATGTGACGCTGGGTGCAACGGACCCGCGTTACAAACTCAACCGGCTCCCCTCACTCAGGCGTTCTAAGCCCTTCGATATCAAGCCTTGAGTGTTGATGTGTCGTTGTTTCGGGTGCGTGGCGTTCTATTCACATCAAAAGAGCCCGGCCCGAATACCCGTTTCCACGAGCTCTGCGACAGACCCGACTTGCATTTTCTCTAAAATGCGGGCGCGGTGGTGATCCACGGTGCGCGGGCTGATGCCAAGTCGGCGCGCAATCTCTTTTGACGAATTCTCACCTGTTTTTGTGGTCAGGATCGTTGCGATTTCCCGCTCTCGCTCTGTCAGTCTTTGAAACCGCGTCATCGCTTCTGAGGATTGCTCACTGATTTTGCGACGTTTTTTGTCGATTTCCAGGGCCGCGTCGATGCGTTCGATCAGGATGGATTGCTTGAAGGGTTTTTCGAGGAAATCCACCGCCCCCATTTTCATGGCTTCCACGGATTCGGGAATACCGCCGTGGCCGGTGATGAAAATTATGGGCACTTTGGCGCCAAGCTTTTTGAGGTGCTTTTGCAGCTCTAGCCCATTCATGTCGGGCATGCCGTAATCGAGCAGAAGGCAGCCGGATGCGTCTTTACCTACCTCAAGAAACTCTGAGGCGGACCCGAACGTCTTGACGTCATAGCCTCGAAGGCTCAGAGCACGGGACAATGACGCTCTGATGCTGTCATCGTCATCGACGAGAAACACGCAAGGGCTTTGTGTATCTGACTCACTCATAGTTGTCTTTCCAACGTCAAGGTAAAGCAGAACCGCGCAGATGTCTTGCTGCCGTCATACCACATCTCACCACCGTTTGCTTTGATAATGGAGCGGCTGATCACCAGTCCCATGCCCATGCCATCGCGTTTGGTCGTTTCAAAAGGTGTAAACAATTCAACGCCATCTTTGATACCCGGCCCGGTGTCTTCGACACAAACCAGCACGAAATCGCCGCTTTCTTCTGCACTCATCCGCACAATCCGCCTTGCGCTGCCGTCTTCGGCGATGGCTTCGATTGCATTGCGCAACAAGTTGACCACAACTTGTGCAATTTGAACCCGCATCGCGCGCACGTGCAACTCTGGCCCTTTGGTGTTGATAATCTCGACGGAATGTTGCCGTGCATCCGGTCTTACCAGCCTGCGGGCCTGATCGAGCAGTTCCCGCAGTTCAAACGCGGTCATCATATTGGTGTCTTTTCGGACCAGCGCACGAAGCGCTTTGATGATGTCGGATGCCTGATGCGCCTGCTGCTCGATCGCGCCAAGCACCTCTTGCAAGGCGTCCACGTTTTCGGGTGACGTCCTGATCGTGCTCTGCGCGGCGTCCACGTTCTGTGTGATCGCCGTTAGCGGCTGGTTGAGTTCATGGGCCAAGCCCGTCGCCAATTCATCCAGCATTTCATGCCGCGAAAACCGCGCCAGTTCGCGGTTCAGGGTTTCGATCTTTTCCTCAGAAACATGCGCTTGGGTGATGTCGTCGATGGTGGCAACCAAATACATGCTGCCCTGATCACTCGGCTGGACGAAAACGCCGTTGAAGCTGATCCACACCGGGGCATTCTTTTTGTCGATGACTTTCGTTTCAAATCCAAACGCGGACGTGCCCGAGATCTTGCTTTCAAACTCCCCCACTGTTTCTCGTTCGCTTGGATCCATCAGGGATTGAAATGTCACGTCATCGAGCTCTTGCGTGCCAAAGCCCAGCAACTCGCAGAAGCTCTTGTTCACGCGCAGAAGCTTGCCGGTGGCACACTCAATATGGGCCATAGCGCGCGATGCGTTTTCGAATGTCAGACGGTATTCCCGTTCGGATTTTCGCCGCTGCGCGATTTCATTCACCAGTGTCGTGTTGGCATGTTCGAGTTCTTTATATGTCCTCGGCATGGGCTCATTGGGGTCAACCTCGCCCTGGGAAATCAATGATGAGCGTACCGCGAAGGCGCGGACCGGTTCATGTATCCTGTTTGCCAAGGCAAGACCCAGCAACGCGGTTGTCAGAACCACAGCCACGGCGATGGCCGCGTTTTGCCTCCGATTGTCGATGATTGCGCCGATAAAATCATTCTCGGGCGCGTAAAGAACGATGGTCCAGGGGATGTCATCCAACCCAAACGGCATGATCAATGACACGTAGTCCTGATCCATATGCCGAAAATTCGACTGCACGATGCTGTCGACGCTCACTTCGTCTTCGCGCAGCCGATCGCCAAACGCGGCTTTCACGATCGGATCGGCAATGTCATAGACCGACGGAAATCGCAGCCCGCCCTCTTCGGTTTCGGTGGTCAGAAGCTCTGGATTGGGATGCGCGATCACATCTCCATTTCGGTTCAGGATGACCGCCGCCCCGTTTTTGCCGACGCTGAGCTCGGATAAAAAGCTGGACAGCGCTTTGATTTCAATATCCACGCCGACCACGCCTTGCACGTGACTGCGCAAACCAATAACCGGCGTGGCAGCTGTGATGCCGGGCGATTGCGATGTGAAGAAGATGTAGGGATCCGTCCAGATGCTGCCGCGCACGTCTTTGGCTTCTATGTACCACGGGCGCGCGCGAGGATCGTACCTGTCTTCTGGGTCGAAATACTGCCCGTCGTTCGAAAAATCATCGCCACGGTTGATGAAGAGCGTGCGTTGCGCAGCATCGGCCCTGGTGTCGACAATCTTGGTCAGGTACTGCTGATCACCGTCGCGTTTGACATAGACAAAGTTCCCGTCTTCATCCCCGTAATAGGCACCGGCAAACTGCGGGGCAGAGCGCAGTTGCTGGAACAAAAGACCCTCGAGGTGATCGCGCTCTTCTCTGCGGACGATCTCATTGGTGGCAAGCGCTGTCGAAAGTTCTGTCGCGCTGCGCGCAGGGGACATGAACCACCTGGTGTGCTGGATGACATTCGTGCCAACGTCAAAAAGCTGCAGACGGGCATGTTCGAGAAGCGCGCGCTCAGATGTCAGGAAAGATGAAAAGACAACGACAGCAACAGCGAACAGCTGTAAACCCGCCAAAGCCAACGCCAATATCACCCCGAGTGATTTCACCCTTTAGGCACCTTTTGATGTCCTCGCTTGGTGAAACACTACAATATTCGTTGCGGGATGAAACGCTGCTCTTTCCCTATGTTTTGGATCACACGTGTTTCTGGATACGAAATGCGCTCTGCCCAGAGGGCAGAGCGCATTCGTCCAACAAATTTTTCACTCGTATGGGCAAACAACTGATACTGCACTGTGGACTAAATTTCCCCGACAAAGCCCACCGAGAAGAACCATCGGATAGGTAGACGATATTCACTTTAGAAAAATTTTATATTGTTGCGGTTGCCTAGGTAGTTTTGCCTATGCCCCAAAGCCATTTATCAAGACCTAACGGGCTAGTCTGAGCAATGCTCTGGGCGCTGATCCGCGGTGCCTCGGGTCGAAAATGCCTGGCTGTGATCTCTTCGATTTGCCCGCGCCCGATTTGATGCTCCGCGCAAGCTCAATCAGAGATCATTGAGGCTGTACTTGCTGCAGAGACTTTGCGATCAAGCCCATTCACAATTTCTTATCGCGAACACGTAGATCGACGAAGACTTTGGACTCTTACCTTTTTGGGAAAGCTCATGGAGGACCGCTTTGAGACCAAGTGGCAGCCCGTAGGCCTACAGTTTTTTACTTCCACGCAAGTCCGCATAAGTATTTGAAATAAGAAATTATTGACAAAAATCATTCCGCCGCGCTCCATCCAAATCCGTATTAATTCGTGTGTATCTGGGGGTTTTAGGGAGGGTCTGATTTTGACCAAAGTTCATCTAGAAAAGCGGTTTAACGGCGCACCGAGTAGAAACACTTTCAACTCCTGGGCGGTACTTCGATGTGCCCCGTCACTCAAATGCGCCAGCCCTCGGCCTTTTTCCTTTGGTGCGGCAGAACGGCTCTAAATCTTGGGATCAGCATCTCACCATTCAAAGCCGTAGGCGAGAGATCGGGCTCGGTGTTTGGCCCATTGTCACGCTTACTGCTTCCAGAGAAGCTGCGCTTGCAAATGCACGGGCCGCTGATGAGGGCCGTGATCCCATAGCGGAACGACGCGATGCCCGCTTGGGCAGTTCGATCACTTTCAGCAATGCTTTGGCGCGGTATGCTGAGGCGAAGCTGAGTGAGCTTTCATCTGAAAAGTATCGGTTGCAGTGGGTATCTTCGGTTGAGAAGCACGCCTGCCCTAAAATCAGAAAAAAAGCAGTGGATCAGATCGAAACACGCAACGTATTAAATGTACTGCACCCACTCTGGAAAGATCGAACTGAAACTGCGACGAGGGTGCGGGGTTGGATCGAAAATATATGGCCTTGGCCACCTTCACGGGGCATCGCTCAGGCGATAACCGCGCCCAAAAACCCAAAGGGCAAGACGGCAAAAATCAGGAAAGGTGCGAAGTAAGACTTCAGCGGGATCGCAAGAAGCGCATAGATCAAGATAAGCGACAGGATGAGGGCTGAGACGAGGCCTACCTCAATTCTGCGTCGCTCTTCAATGGCGCCCCCTGGCACAAGGTCCACCCCGGGATTGCGGGATATGACGTCAGGAAGAACACGGGTTTTGACCTGCTCGAAAACTTCGGTGGCGTCGGCTACGCGCGGATCCAGGGTTGCTGTGATTCTATTGACCAAATCACCGTTGAAACGTTCCACCGTGAGGGGCACGTAAGTCTCGCGAATGTCGGCAAAAAAGGACAGGGAGAACCAATCGCCGTTAGGGCTTTGTATGCGGGCCTCAAGAACATCCCCAAGTTGATCGCGGGCAATATCGGTGAGTTGCAGTCGAACGTCGATTTCTCGTCCTTGCCGCATATCCTTCTGCACCTCGATCCCTCCAAAACTTGCAGCAACTTGCTCGGCGAGCAGATCTGGAGTGACACCGAGGCCTTGAGCCTCCGTGCGCAATGAAACGGTCAGTTCGGGACGCGCTCCCGTGAGACTGGCCCGCGTTTCGAACGCCTTCTATCTGAGCCATATCAGAAATGAGCGCGGTTGCAGCCGCTTGCAGAATGGCTTGATCCTGCCCGTATAGGTGCATGAAAACCCCTCCTGCGAAACCGTCAGCCTCTCCAAAAGTTAGGTTCAAAACGCCCTACAAGGGTGGCGCGCTATCGCGGAAGTAACGCGCGATATCACTTGAATTGAGGCGCGGACGTTCAGAGACGGGCTCAATTCAAGGCCAAGATGGTCGGTCGAGCCTCCTGCATAAAACAGTTTGGCGGAGACAATCGGTGGGCTCGCTAAATCGTAATTCTGGGCCAGTTCAGCGTCGAGATCGGCGATTGTCGTTTCAAGCGTTTCTAGATTCTTGGTTGTGAGCTCAAAGGGCGCGCGACTGTCCACCGTCATACGCACCCAAAGCACCTGTTCCGGCAGTTCGGGAAAGAAAGACGTTGCGATCCGCCCTTTCGCCAGCAACCCGAATCCGGTGATTGCCACGATTATGCATAGCAGCACCACAGCGAACCGATGCACAAAAGCGCCATTGAGCGCCCGTCAATACGGCCCGTCGCGCAAAGCCTCAAGGGTGCGCGCCGACCAAGCCTGACACTTCACCCACATGCCATTTTGCTTAGGCTTATCGAAACGCACCCGCGCGAGATGAGCCGGCAAAATGCACTTGCTGTCAAAAATAGAAAAACACAGGGCCAATACGATAATGCCCGAGAAGCTGGCCAGGATCCGCCCGGTTTCATTGTCAATCGGGGCCATCGGCAAAAACGCGGCGATCGTTGTGGCCACGCCAAAAACGGTCGGTGTCATAACTGAAAACACCCCAACCTCGTTACCACGGATTGGCTCAACGATCCCTTGCCGGGCGTCTTAAACGCTTTCCCCAACGATCACGGAATCGTCCACCAGAATGCCAAGCGCAATGACAAGTCCAAAGGTTGTCACATCATTGAGCGTGAACCCGAACCATGGGCTGCCTCCAACCGCGAGTGCGCCAAGGATGGAAACCGGGCACACCAACTGCCATCCAAAATGCCAACCGCAAGTTGAGAAAAAGCGCGAGCAGAAGAGCAGGAGGTAAAAGAAGCAGAAGGGGTAGTAAA
>ERZ1740059.404-NODE-404-length-23366-cov-6.350307_pt1 | contig 23366 bp, 21 predicted proteins | sample MGYA00581744_ERZ1740059 | MGnify/ENA primary metagenome ERZ1740059 (study PRJEB43018, sample SAMN04849738) | marine metagenome | isolation source: floating plastic debris | place: Pacific Ocean | collected 2008-08-28 | study: EMG produced TPA metagenomics assembly... | reverse complement strand
AGGCGTGTGCGGCGCTCTTCGGATAGCGTAATCTGTTTCATTCGTCTGCGGTCACTTTCAAGGTACGGGTCTCCCCTGGCTTATGGAGAAAGTCTTGGCCGGAAACGAACAGTTCCGGCGGTAATTTGATCGGCACGTGGACTCCGGTTGCAGTCTTCGCATTGAGTCGCGAATCGACAATCCTCTGACCATCTTGTGACAGGAAAAACCAGTACGGTGGATAGGCAACATCGGTGCGCGTGGCGGTCCAATGGTCGGCATGCGCGGCAAAGTGTGCATCATCAGGGTCTGCATCGCCGAGATGCATAACGGTGACGCCCTCAGTCAGGGTCACGCGCCAAACCAGATTGGACACGTCAGCGCGGCCTGGCCACCCGGCATGCGGGATGCGAACAACGTCGATGACCAACTCGCCTTCCTGATAGGTCAGAGGCGCGTCCAGGCGTTCGAGCGGGACCGCAATCACGCGTTCGAAAATGGCGTCATTCTTGGCTTCCTCGCGCATCCAGTCGACGGCCTGGCTTGGCGCATAAAGCCGAACCTGCTTGTGCCGTTCGAGATAAAGGATCACCTCATCCACTGAAAAATGGTCGGGGTGCATATGGCTGATAAAGATGGCGTCGACCTGCTCATACGGGGCGTCTCCGGCCATCAGGGCCTGCCGCGTGGCCTCCGGCACCATTTGATAGGTTCCGAACCCATTCGGATAAAGTGGATCAAAGAGGATGGTGGACTGGCCATCCCTGACCATGATCCCCTCATTTCCGAGATAGGTGGTCCGAGTCGGGTCGACGGGGTGGGCGGACACGCTGAACCAACCGGCGATGGCGAGCAGTATCGTTAATGCGGTCCTTACCAAAAGCGCGACTCCCGGGCGGCGACTGTTAAGCCAGTGTAAACGCGCAAAAGGTAATGCCAAGGGATGAGGAGCGGACTTCGCCAGCTATCGGCCATGGCGGTCGCATGCGCTATGGGCGCAGGGTCAGCATGGGCTGCACCCGGCGATATCCTGTTGCAGGATGACTTTGATGATGGCGCCGGATGCGCAGCCTTGCCGCCGACCTGGACCAGCTCGGACAACAATCTCGCTGGCACCTCCACGCAGACCTCGAATTCCGGCGCCTGTTCGGCCTTCACGCGCGGCGATGTCGGCACCATTACCGGACCGGTCATCGACCTGTCGTCCGCCATTGGCGCAACGCTGACCGCCTGGCTCCGCCAGGGTCTGGACACATTCAGTGAGGATGTCGATGCTGGCGAAGACTTTGTCTTTGAATATCTCGACAGCGGATCAAACTGGGTTGTGATTGAGACCCTGGCTGGCGCCGGGACCAATGGCGAAGTGACCAATGTCAGCCTCGACCTGCCAATTGGCGCCTTGCATTCGGGCTTCCAGTTACGCTTTCGGCAAACGGGCGGCAGCGGCGGCCCGCCTGCAAATGGCGGGATCGGCTTTGACTATTGGCACATTGATGATGTCCTTCTGATCGAAACGGGGACGGCCCCACCACCCGAATTGCCATCCGGTATGGGCGTCGGGCTGTGCGAGCGGTTCGAAAGCGGGTTCGGCAACTGGACCGCCACCAACGGGACCCGGTCTGGAGTCAGTAACGATACGTTCCAATCGTCCAGCAATTCCATGTTCCTGCGCCATGACACGGTGACCAGCACCTCTCTGGCATTTGATTCCAGTGAGCTCGGCGAAATTGAAGTCTGGGTCCGCCGCGGTGCTGACACGTTCAGCGAAAATCCTGACAATGGCGAGAATCTGACCCTGGAATACCTCAATGCGTCCAGCGCCTGGGTGGTCTTGGAAACCTTCCCTGGCAATGGCACGCAAGGCGAGATTTTCACCCGCACCTATACGATGCCGGAAACCGCCTTGCATGCAAATTTTCGGATCCGGGCCAGCCTGAATGGGGCGAGCGGGTCCGACTTTGATTACTGGCACGTGGATGATTTCTGCTTCAATCGCGCCACGCCGGATTTTGTCGTCACCAAGTCGGTCGAGATTGAGCGGGATCCGATCAATGAGTTTACCAACCCCCTGGGCATTCCAGGCGCCTGGGCAATCTATTCCATCCAGGTGACGAATACAGGACGTGGCTCCGCCGATGCTGGCACGATTGCAATTGGCGATGCCATCGATGCCCAGACCAGTTTGTTCACGGGCGACTTTGATGGCCTTGGTGCACCATTTGAATTCGCCGATGGTGTTGGCGCGTCGACCAGTGGGCTGAGCTTGAACTTCGGCACCCTTGGCGACGGCACAGATGGCATCACATTCCGCAATGGCTCTGGGACCAGCATCACGCCCAATGGCGCATTTGATCCTAGCGTGGGGAGTTTTGAGCTGCAATTTGACGGCGCCATGAACGGCGCAATTGGTGGCGCAACGCCAAGCTTTACCGTCCGCTATCGCGTCCAGATTGAGTGATCACTGGACCACGCCGACGATCGGTCCCATGTCGGCACCGATTTCATTACGATCTATTTCCGGCGCATAGATGCGGCTGACCTGACCATCCAGGAAGAGCGCATTCGGAACGCCAATCTCATCGCGGAACAGGGTGGCGAATTCGTGGAACGTCACGGCACTGTCTGAAATCGCGAAATGCACGATCTGACCATCGGCGCTGACGCCAACCCCATTGCGACGACGGCGCGAGGTGCCTTCGGGATTGAGGCCAGGATGCAAGTCGCCGTCAACCACCAGCATCGGACCGGACTGTGTTGCATAGACCGGATCAAGCCCCTGATCGAGAAAGGCCTGGCTTTCCGTGACACCCGACATATCTGCCATCAGCCAGAACACGCCATTCGGTTTCAAATGAAAGTTTCCAGGGCCGTCATTGGTGTTGACGCTGGCCTGGTCGCCAAAGCCATCGCGAAAGAATCCGACCGGCCGGCGATCATCATGGTACATGCCGCCATTCATCGCGAAGACCAGCGTTTCACCCTGTTCATCCAATTCGCGTTCCAGTGTGCTGAACTGAAAAAAGGGTGCGCCTTCCGCATCGCTGTGAAACAGACGGATATCGTGCGCGGTCACGGCAAAGGAACAGACAGAATAGGCATCGCCTAAATGGTTCACGGCGCGGCAATTTTCCGGGGCGCTAACAGCACCCGGATCAGGCACATTGGCATCCGGATCGCAGGCGGCGAGCCCCAGTAATAGCAAAGTCAAACCCCAGAATAGACGCAAGATTTGGCTCCAATTCCGTTTAGTTGCGAAGCACCGACAATCAAAAGTGGCGTGGTTCGTATTCCTGATCAACGAAGTCTTCACGCTCATCTGCCATCACTCATATTTGGTGATAAAATGGGTGAAAATATGAACAAGGCGGTGGCATTGCCCGTTCGGGCTGTTCGGCAATCCGTGACACAATTTGGCGCGAGTCCATATATCGCCGCGGTTTTCCTGTCCGCAGCTCTGGTTTTCCTCGTTCAACCCATGTTCGCAAAGATGGCGACCCCTTTGCTTGGGGGCGCGCCGAATGTCTGGAATGTGTCTCTTGTCTGTTTCCAGGCGGCTTTGCTTCTGGGCTATGCCTATGCTCATCTCCTGAATCATTTCGTGGCCTCGCTGCGGACCCAGATTGGCATTCATACAGGCCTGTTGTTGTTGGCAGCCCTGGTGCTGCCGTTTCAGCTATCCGGCGCGCTAGGCGATCCGGACCCAACCCAGCCCACCCTTTGGCTGATCGGCGTCTTTGCGTTATCCATCGCACCACCCTTTGCCGTCATCGCCGCAACCGCGCCCCTGATCCAGAGCTGGTATAGCCGCTCTGGCCGGGCTGATGCGCATGATCCATATCACTTGTATGGCGCGAGCAATATTGGCTCGCTGATTGGCCTTGTTGCCTATCCCGTCCTGCTCGAGCCGCTCTTCCCGATCGCCACACAGACTTTAAGCTGGTCGCTCGGCTATGGCGTGCTCGCGATCCTGTTGATTGGCTCTGGATGGAGCGCATTTGCGACGGGGGGCGGACAGGCGCCGGCTGTTTCGGATGAGGTCGCAACACGCCTCGAAAAAGCGGATCGGAGTCTTTGGCAACAGCGACTTTGGTGGCTCGTCTGCGCCTTTATACCGTCCAGCCTTCTGGTTGGCGTGACCACTCACATCTCAACCGATATTGCCAGCGTACCCTTCCTTTGGGCGTTACCTCTCATCCTCTATATCAGCTCTTTCATCATTGTATTTTCAAAGCGACCGGTACTGACCCTGGCCCAGTCGAATCGCCTGCTGCCAATGGCAGTGGCGACGGCAGCACTGGCGCTCTTTTCGAACATCCAACTCAACTTGTTGCTGTCAATTCCAGTCCATCTCGTGACCCTGTTTCTCGCCGCAATGGTCGGCCATGGCGCCATGGCCGCTGATCGCCCCGAGGCGAAGCGTTTGACCGAATTCTATCTCATAATGTCGCTCGGCGGCGTTCTGGGCGGCGCTTTCAACGCCTTGCTGGTGCCGCTCATTTTCAACTCGGTGATCGAATACCCTCTGATGATTCTCGCCATCCTGGCCCTGCGCCCTGGACTGCGGTGGATGGGTCAGGGCCGGACGCGGGTCTGGTCGCTGGCGGCCGTCCTGGCCCTGATGGCAGCCGGAATCGTCCATACAAATTTGGGAATCACCGCCTCCACCCAGCTCACCTATCGCATCATCGCTATGATCGCGATCGCGGCGATCATCATGTCCGCACACAGCAAACTGGGTCCGGTGATTGCAGCAGCCTGTGCTTTTGGTATCAGCGCCCTCGCCAACCCGACCGGAACCGGCCTGCAGGATCGCAGTTTCTTTGGTGTGGTGAAGATTCTCGAGCTTGGCGATTTCCGCCTGCTGAAACACGGAACAACCCAGCATGGTGCACAATTCCTGGCGCCTGAAAAAGCGCTGATCCCGACCACCTACTATGCCGAAGCGACCCCAATCGGACAGGTGTTCAGCACCCATAAACGGCCTGGAATTGTCGGTATTGTCGGCCTTGGGACAGGTTCTGTGGCCTGTTATGCACGCGCTAGACAATCTTATAAGTATTACGAAATTGACCCGTTGGTCGCGAAGCTCGCCAAGGATCCACAACACTTCTCCTACCTGTCGGAATGTACACCGAATGCACCCATTGTTCTCGGCGATGGCCGCCTCAGTCTGGCGTCGGAACCTGAACAACACTTTGACCTGCTCCTCATCGATGCGTTCAGTTCCGATTCGATCCCGGCGCATTTGCTGACGGTTGAGGCCGTCGATCTTTATCTGTCGCGATTGTCAGATGATGGGTTGCTGGTTATGCACATCTCGAACCGTCACATGGATCTCAGCAGGATCGTCGCCCGCATTGCCGACCGCCTCGGCGTCCCGGTTTTATATCAATACTATCTCCCGGCCAAAGATACGGACGGCCGCTTTGCTGCAAGCGCCAGCCAGGTTGCTGTTCTTGCGAACTCCCGGTCGGCGCTCACAGAGCTCGAGCAAAACCCGGATTGGGAGGTTCTGGAAAGCGATGGCAAAAGACCCTGGACGGATGATTATTCAAACGTCATCGGGGCGATTTTCGCAAAGCATGATTAAGCGGATCTAGGCGCGCGCCGCTTTGGCGAGTCCGATCCAGCCTTCCACTTCCTGCTTGTCGACGCTGTTTTCGCCGCCCCACAGGACCCGTGCGCCCTGCGGCGTATCAAGGAAACTGGTTGCCGCGTTCAGCACTTTCTTGGCCGAGGCTTTGGACAATTCATCGACCGAGCGAATTCCCGCACCGACAAGGATCTGACTGTCGAGGACGCGCAGACCCGGCGCGTCGACCATCAGACGCGTCTGATCCTGCCAATCGGTGAGCGTGCCAGCCTTGATGTAGCGCACATTCAGAGCCACCGCTGTCGCATCGACATCCGCGCTCAGCAAATCGCCAATCGTGAAGATATCGACCCGTTCGAGACGCGTGGCGGTTTTCGGACCGATAGAGGGCGCATCGACAACCGGCGAGTCCAACGTCAATCTTGGACCGCGCTCTTCCTCGCTGTCCTGTTCAGCCTCGATTGAATCGGTCTTTTCTACTGCAACGGGCGCCAGGGCTGCGACTTTCGGTTCGGCAACAGGTTCGATTTCAGGCTGCGGGTCCGGCACCGGTGGTTCAACCGCATCCAGTTCGGCCAGCATAGCTTCTGCGGCGGACGTGGTTTCTGCCGGTTCCGGGTCAGCGTCTAGTGGAACGGTGGATGCGACCGCGACCTTCGGCTCAGGAATAATTTCCGGCTCTGGATCGGGCTCTGGCATCAGCTCAGGCTCTGGCACCAGGGCGATGGGTGGCGCGGTCTCCTCGAAGACTTCCGGATCGGGGGCGACGGTCGGTGTGCGCTCAGCGGTCATCGGCGCCCCGGTTGGCACGGGAACGACTTTCAGTTCATAGCGCACCGGTTCTGGCTGCTCGGGCCGCGGCACATGTTTGCTGCCAATCGGCCGGATCGGCATGGCGTCCAGCCATTCAATGGGCTGGCGCAGGATCTGCTCGCAATGCAAGGCCCGGATTTTCTTGTCATCATCCGGCAGGGTTTTGATGACTTTGCCGGTCTCGACAAATTCCGCATACATGGCTTCGACCGTCTTGCGATCTTTATTATCCGCCATCCGCTTGGTGATCCGCCGGATCGGAATGTCCAGCGCGGCGAAATATCCAGGCAGATCCAGATCAACTTTTGGCGGCTTGACCGCAGCCTCGGCAAAAGCGCGCTGGAACAGGACGGAGACGCCTGCCGTGGCATAAGCAATCAAGTCCGCAAGGATGTCGAGGAGCGTCTGATCCAGGCCTTCTGGCGGATTGGCGACGCCCTTCTTGAGATCATAATGGTCAATAAAGGTCTGATAATGCGGGTTCGAGTATTTCGCCCCGGCCAGGACCATATCAGCGACAAAACCAATATCCGAACCGGCATGCACGTGGGGATAGCCGCGCACATCAATCAGCGCCTTGATCGTATCGCGGGATTTCGCAATCGACCATTCCAGCGCCCGATGCATGGCGCCCTCTTCCTCGCTTTGCGCGGTGTGGAAGGGCTGGATCGGATCGGCATAATAATGCGTCAGAACCCCAAGCGCATACGCCGCTTTGGACCAGTTCTGCGCGCGCAGCGCCGCAACCGCCTTGCCATACCATTCCATGGCGGCATCACGGGCGCCGCCCCATTCACCATCTTCCACATGCAGGACATGGTTCTGGAAGTCCTTGAACTCCTTGTCCGGCGCTTTAGCGCCTTTGAGCAGCGCCGTATGATGCTTGAGCAGCAGGTTTTTCCAGTCCGCGGCATGGTCGCCCTGTAGCAATTGCAGGGCGTCAAACGCGATATAGTGATGTGTCGAGCGGCAGCGATGCGCGATAATGACGAGCTCGAGCAAATTCATGGTCAGCCCCCTGGCGGCCTTGTGTGAACGGCCAGCTCTAGGGTGATTTGTGGTATACACAAATGTCACTGCTCAGTGACGGCTGCCGCTCAGATGGTTAATGTTTTCCTGAGATTTGGCCGGGAAGGGTTAACAGCGGATTAACCTTTCTGCGCTGCGCTCCGGCTTTATTTCACGATGGCCTGAAATGACACTGTAAAACTGGGGTCCGACGCGCCATCTATGCGCTGCCGCATGGCCCCTTCCAGATCGAAACGGACATGCGTTATCGCGGCATCCGCGCCATCCCCATCAGGGCTCGGCAGATAGGTAAAATCTACGCCATCGGTCGAGAAGCTGACCCCATCTGACGCGCTCGCGGCATCCCCCCAATTCAAGGTCAGATCAGACGCGGTAGCCCCGTCTGAAAGGGTAAAGGCAGAGGCGCCGGTCACAATCAATTTCACATCTGCTGGTAATTCATCGGTCAACATGACCGTCCCATCATCGAGCCGCTGCCCCTCGTTGGTCACGGTGATATCATAAGCGATGACGGCGCCCGGCAAGGCAAAGGGGGATGCACTGCCGCGCGCGTCCGACACCACGGTGACCGCCTTGCTGGCGACCGGTTCCTTGGAACAGGATTGCGCCGGACTGGTCGAAACAGAGACCGTCGTGACAACACACCGGGTCGCGCGCATAGAGAAATTCGCGGTGGACAAATCTTGCCAGGCGCCGCCAGGGGCTCTTGCCTGCCAGCCGACCGGGCCATCGCAACAGCCTTCAAACCCGAGGGCTTCGTAGCGGTGCCAGCCGGGGCTGAGTGATATGGAACCTTCAAGCGTCTCGGCCGTATTGTTGAAATTATTGGCCCACCAGAGGTCATCATTCCACTGTTCCTCAAGCTCGGTCTCGCGGACATATAAGTGGCCCCCATGCCCAAAATCGGCGCCATAGCGAAAGCTCCACAGACCCGCATTCGCAGCCGTGACTTCGACCATTGCACTGATGCACCAGCCATAGTTTCCATTGGTCCCGCCCAGCGCGCGATTGTTGAGACCGGAAACGGAGGTGCGGACATCATCATAAACATCTGTCGCTGCCGCGGCGAAGGCGGCGCGGGCGCTGTCGGCATCAATAGGGTCGGCGGAACTGACCCGGGATCGAAGGCGCAAACCAACCGTCGGAAAGACGGCATCGACATTGCCGAGAGAGGTTAGGCTATTGTCCCCGTAATAGACGTGAACACTGGTCGAACTTGAAGGCGCCAGGGCGGGCAGCTTGATAAAGACGGTTCCGGTTCGGGTGATAGATTCCCAACCCGTTACAATATGATCGACAGGCGTGGTGTCATCGCTGGCCAGGACCACACGCACATCGGCGCCATCGGGGGTGAACACATAGTCTGCTGGGAAATCTGTGGATGCCAGATCGATGCGAATTCCGTCGCTATGACCGGCCGCACCCGCCGTCACAGTCACTGTATTGCGGTGGGCGTTCAAACAATCCCAGGCAAAGGCCGGCGGCACCAAACCCGTCAATAGGACCAAAAGCAAAAAGCCACGCATGATAAAACTCGCCCCCTCGCGATGTTCTAACGGGTGCCCCTTTCCCTGTGATTAAGCGCTCTTTACGGCCCTTTGGCTTGATCGGCCGCATCAGACCTTCTTGTGCGACGCTCGCCACCAATTGTCCGCTACGGGTATAGATGGAGCCGCGATTGAAGCTGCGGGCGCCGCCTGCATAGGGGCTGTCCATGGTGTAGAGGTGCCAGTCACTGAAATTGATCGGCGCGTGGAACCACATGGCGTGATCCAGGCTGGCCGACATCAACTCACCGGTCATCCAGGACACTCCATGCGGACGATTACCCGTCCCCAACAGTGACATGTCCGAGGCATAGGCCATCAGACAATGGTGCAACCAGGGCTGTTCATCAATCTCGCGCCGGACCCTGAACCAGAGATGCTGCACATCGCTGACTTTCTCCGGCTTGAGCGGATCAAGCGGATCCACCTCGCGGATCTCGATCGGGCGTGGGCGCAGGAAATGGCCGCGAAACCGTTCAGGGAGTTTCTCGGCAAACTTCCGCCGCCACTCAATCCGGTCATCAAGCGTTTCCGGCAGGACGACATCCGGCTTGGTGTGCTGGTGATGCCAGCCCTCCTCCAATTTATGGAAGGACGCGGCCAGGTTGAAAATCTGTTTGCCATGCTGGATCGCCACGACTCGGCGCGTGGTAAAGCTGCCGCCATCGCGTGAGCGGTCGACTTCATAAATGATCGGGATGGACGGATCGCCAGGCCGTATGAAATAGGCATGCAGAGAGTGACACGTCCGCGTCTCGGTATCGACGGTGCGATAGGCCGCGACCAGGGATTGTGCGATCACCTGTCCGCCAAAGACCCTTTGATTGGTCTCGTTTTCCGGGCTTTGGCCGCGAAACAGATCAACCTCAAGGCGTTCGAGATCCATTAAATGTAGCAAATCGCCAACAGGATCAGACATTTTCAGACCTCTTTCGGAATAAATATTGCTGCGCTCGGTGTAACAGCTATGCCAGATACTGGAAACGTCGGCACTTACAACCTAGGTGTCGTAAAGAAAACAGTGGGTTGGAAACGAAAGGCGCGTAGAATGGGGTTTGTTGAAACCATCCGGCGGGAGGCGAACACGCTTCTCACCTTGCAACGAGTTAAGAAATGGACCGGCGACATTGCGCCAGACTCCGAAAATCTCGTGGCCGATGATTTTGAATCAGTGGTCGACAAATTCCCGAATAATGTCGCCTGGCGCTTTGAAGGTCAGCTGACCACCTATGCGGAAATGGACGCGCTCGCCAATAAGATGGCGAACTGGGCCCTGGGCCTGGGCCTGCAGACCGGCGACGCCGTGGCGCTGTTCATGGAGAACCGGCCGGAATATGTCTCGATCTGGTATGGCCTGGCAAAGATCGGCGTCGTGGTTGGCCTGATCAACCACAATCTCACAGACAAGGCCCTGGCGCATTGCGTCAATATTGCGGATGCAAAGCTGATTATCACCGGCACCGATCAGGACGAGGCGGTGCGCAGTGCAGCCGGTCTGTTCGAGGGCGATCCGAAAGTCTGGTCCTATGGCGGTCAGGAAGGCAATGATCTGGTCGCCGCCCTGGCTGGCGCGTTAGACAAACGTCCTGCGCGCGACCATCGCGCGCATCTGCGCGGCAAGGATATGTGCCTTTATGTCTATACGTCTGGTACGACCGGCCTGCCAAAAGCGGCGCGTCTGACGCAGGCCCGCACGCAGGGCATGATGCGGTCCTTCATTGGCACCAACAAGATCACATCGCGCGATCGCGTTTATATCACGCTGCCCCTCTATCATGGCACGGGCGGCCTCTGCGGCGTCGGGCAGGCGCTGATGACCGGCGCCAGCGTCATCCTGCGCAAGAAATTTTCGGCCAGTCAGTTCTGGGACGATGTCACCGATCAGGGCGCGACCGCCTTTGTTTATATTGGCGAGCTGTGCCGGTATCTGGTCAATTCAGCGCCACATCCGAAAGAGCGCGCGCACAAGCTGCGCACAGGGTTCGGCAATGGGCTGCGCCCGGATATCTGGGAAGAATTCCTGACGCGATTCAATATTCCGCACGTTTGTGAATTCTATGGCTCCACCGAGGGCAATGTCAGCTTCCTTGGGTTTGATGGCAAGGTCGGCGCCGTCGGGCGGATCCCAAGTTATCTTGAGAAAAACGTGTTCGGGCATGTCGCCTTCGTGAAGTTCGACATTGTCGAGGAAGAACCCATTCGCGGCAATGACGGGTTCTGCATCAAGGCCGTGCCAGGAGAACCCGGCGAAGCGATCGGCAAGGTCGGTGATGATGCCCGGACCCGGTTCGAAGGCTATAATGATGCCGACGCGACCAAAAAGAAAATCCTTCGCGATGTGTTCGAGAAAGGCGACATGTGGTTCCGGACCGGCGATCTGTTGTCAAAGGACGAGCTTGGCTATGTCTTTTTTGTCGATCGCATTGGCGACACGTTCCGCTGGAAAGGTGAGAATGTCTCGACCAATGAAGTGGCAGAATTTGTCGCCCGCGCGCCGGGCATTGCCACCGCCAATGTCTATGGTGTCTCGATTCCGGGCACGGATGGTCGCGCCGGCATGGCGGCAATCACGACCAAGGGTGATGTCGACTTTGATAATTTGCACACCTGGCTGAGTGAGCATTTGCCGAAATATGCGATCCCGGTTTTTGTCCGTATTCAGAAAGATGCCGACACCACGGGCACGTTCAAGTATCGCAAGGTCGAACTGGTCAAGGAAGGCTTTGATCCCGAAGCAGTGGACGAGCCGCTCTGGTATTATGATCCGGAGACCAACAAGTATGAGCCACTCACCGTCGATGCGCATGAGACCATTCGATCCGGAGCGGTGAAGTTCTGATGCGCGCGGCCCTCGCCCCGATCCTGCTGGTTCTGGCAGGATGTCGTGGAGATGGCGCTGCAACCCCCAGTGCGGAATATTTCGAGCGCCTGACGCAGCTCTGCGACGGACAGGCCTATGCCGGGCGCCTGGTCAGCAATGATGAAGCGGATGCGGACTTTCAGAATATCGAGATGAGTATCGGTCCGGCCAGCTGTACCGGGCTTGTGGTCCGCATCCCGTTCCGCGTCGGCGAAGACCGGTCGCGCACCTGGGAAATCACGCGCACGACTGATGGCATTCGGCTGAAACACGACCATCGTCATCGCGATGGCACCGAAGATGTGCTGACTCAGTATGGCGGCGACAGCGACAGCAATATCACGTCCAGCCGGCACGATTATCCGGCCGATCAGGAAACCAAAGACCTGTTTGTGCGTGAGGGAATTGAGGTCTCTACCCAGAACACCTGGTCCGTGGAGATCGAGCCCGGAGAGGTGTTCGCCTATCAGATGAGCCGCCCGAATCGCCTCTTCCGGGTCGAGTTCGATTTGACCGAACCCACAACCTTGCCGCCACCCCCCTGGGGTGAAGTGCCCGTCGAATGAGCGAGACTGACTTACCAAAAGGGCGGGTCCTGATCATTGCCGGATCCGATAGCGGCGGCGGCGCGGGTATTCAGGCCGATCTCAAGACCGTCACCGTGCTCGGCGGCTATGCCATGACCGCAATCACCGCGATCACCGCGCAAGATACGACCGGCGTTCATGGCGTCTGGCCGGTATCGATTGATGCGGTCACGAAACAGATGCAGGTCTGTTTGACAGATATTGGCGCCGACACAATCAAGACCGGGATGCTGGGAACGGCCGATCTGGTCGATCAGGTGGCCGAGACCATCGACGCGCTGGCCCGCAACGTACCGTGCATTGTCGATCCGGTGATGATTGCCACATCCGGCGATCGACTGGTGGATGAAAGAGCCGTCAGCGCGATCGCTGCAGTGATGATTCCCGGCGCCGCCCTGGTCACACCAAATGCGCCGGAAGCCGAAGTGCTGACGGGTAAGGCCGTGGATGGCCTGAACGGCCAGAGACGGGCGGCAGAGTCGCTGCTTGAACGAGGGGCCAAAGGAGCCCTGGTGAAAGGCGGGCACATCCCAGGTGCGGTGATCCATGACGTCCTGCAAACCGAGCATGGCGAATGGATTTTCGAATCTGCCCGGATTGAAACCGAATCCACACATGGCACGGGCTGTACGCTGGCCAGCGGGTGCGCAGCCTTGCTGGCGCAAGGCCAATCCATGGCCGAAGCGGTGGAGGCGGCGCGCGCCTATCTGCTCAAGGCGCTGCAACACGCCCCGGGTCTCGGTAAGGGCCATGGCCCCGTTGCTCATAACTGGCCGGTCACGGTCGAGACGGACTGATCAGCAGCACTGATCGATCGCTTAGAAATCATGGTTTGTGCCAGCGGGCGCGGTGTGACAGCTATCAGAGCTGACACAGGAGGCCATCATGTCGACCATTCCCTTCGTTCAGATTGATGCATTTGCAAGCCAGCCATTTGAAGGCAATCAGGCCTGCGTCATGCCGCTCGACTCATATTTGCCGGATGCAACGCTGCAAAGCATTGCGGCGGAGAATAATGTTGCGGAGACCGCCTTCGTCGTGGCAGCGGGCGACGACGTCTGGGAATTGCGTTGGTTCACGCCAACTGTGGAGGTGCCGCTTTGCGGACACGCGACTCTGGCGGCTGGGCATTATCTCTATTCGCATGGTGGGTTTGACGGCGATCAAATCACGTTCCAGACGCGACAGTCTGGTGATCTGTTCGTGTCGCGTCTGGCTGATGGCCGACTGGAAATGGATTTCCCGGCGCAGCTGGTAGAGGAAGTCTCACCCGATGCCGCCATCTCCGAGGCGCTTGGCGGCGCACCCATTCGCGCCTTTGCTGGCCCGTGCTATGTCGCCCTCTATGAAACAGCAGCCGAGATCGTCGCGCTTGATCCGGATCTGGAGCGTCTGAAAGCGCTCGGCGATCGCGACGCCACTTGGGGCCTTGGCAATGCAGGCTGCCTGGCACTAGACGGTGATGGTGTGGATGTCACCAGCCGCTTCTTCGCCCCTGGCAGCGGTATCCCGGAAGATCCAGCGACGGGCTCCTGGCATTGCCTGATCTCACCGCTGGCAGCGGACTTGTCCGGCAAATCTGAAATCAGCTGTTTCCAGGCCTATCCCGGTCGCGGCGCACAGATTGAAACCGCTTTAATCGGCGATCGGGTCAAGCTGCGCGGGCGCAGCGTCACCGTGATTGAAGGCCAGTTCAGGCTTTAACCGCCAGAGCTGTCGGCTTGCGCTGCGACAGCCAGACACCGCCCAGAATCAGGATGAAGGCCAGCAGCGCGTTCCAGCTCTGGACTTCGCGAAAGGCGAGATATCCGACGATGGCTGAGAAAATCGGAATCGTGTAGCCGGTCATGGACAGGAAGGTGGCGCTGGTGCGTTGTATGAGCAGCATATAGAAGACCGACGCCATGGCGGTGGGTCCGATCCCCAGTCCGATGACGCCTGTTATGGCTGCAGGTGATGGCGTCAGGGCACCAAAATCGACAAATAAAAGCATGGGCCAGGTGGCGACCGCCCCGAAGCACAAAAACCCGGCGGCAAATATGAAGGGCGGAATATCCCGCGCATACCGCGCGATAATCGTCGAGAACGCATAGAAGGCCGTCGCGGTCAGACACAAGGCTTGCGCAAAGACGCTCGCTGACCCGAAAGAGGCAATCGCTTCCGGCCCGAACAGGACCGCGACCCCGGCAAACCCGACCGCAACCCCACCGGCCTTTGCCAGACTAATACGATCATCTTGAAACAGAAAATGCGCCAGGACGGCAACGAAGAGCGGCGCCGCCGCGACATAAAGGGCGGCCAAACTGGAATCGACTGTCTGTTGCGCATTGGTAATCAGAAGAAATGGCATGGCCGTCCCGATCGTGCCCATGGCCGCCATGGCCAGCCATTGTCTCCAGGCGCGCAAAGGCGGCCAGTTCTGGCGACTGAGCGTGGCCGCTACCAGTAAAACCACCGCCCCAATGGTGATACGAACGGGAATGATGAACTCAGGCGGGAAGCCTAGATCTGGATCGGATTGGCTGACGGCAAGACGCGTAAATCCATAAGCGCACCCCCATAGCGCGGTCAGAATTGCAAAGAGAGACCAATCCGTCAGAGTCCGGTGTTCGCGCGCCATTACAGAGCTGGACTAATGTGGCTACTCCGCAGGTCAAGCGTTCAGATGGCCGTCCCGAGCCGGCTTTAGATACAAATAATCAGACTATATTATAAGTTGTTAAATCATAATATACTTATCTTCAGTAGTATATAAGGAGAAGGTTATAGATTTTGAGAACTTATGACTATATCATTATTGGTAATAATATAGGTGGTTTGGCATTCGCAGACACGATTCTTTCGGGAAGCGACGCAACAATTGCTTTAATTGACGATGGGAACGCGGCAAGCCGTCATCGCCAGGTCTTGCCGCGCGTGATCAATCAGGCCTTGCGAGATGAAAGCATTGGCGTTTCATCCTTCACACTGAAGGACTGGCGCGAGACTCATCTTGCCCACAGCCAAAACTCACCCGATCGCAACGCCGATCTCCAATCCTTTTGCGTGCATCTTCTCAACAAGGTGATGCGCGCCTCGGGACGCGTGCAAGTTTTTCAGGATACCGAACATTTTGGCGGTGGGCGTATCCGGTCACGGGCAACAGGCATCGTCCAGGATTTGCAGGTGCGAGCGCGCATCGTCGATGCAACACGATTTCCGGTCGGCTTCCACAAAACCTTCATTCCGGGTTTTTCGGTCGCGGCGGGCGTGAAAGTTATTCACCCATTCAATCAGGATAAGATACTGAATCTGAATGCGCGTGACTTCAACACGGTCTGCGTGTTGGGCGGTGGGCGCATGGGAACGGAAATGGTTTTGTCCCTGCTGGACCTCGGCGTTCCGTGCGAGAACATTCGCTGGGTAAAGTCTCGTGACCCCTGGATGTTGGCGCTGGCGGGAAAAATCGAGCCTGCGCATGATGCCCCCTATCAGATCTCCCTGTTTCAGGAAATCCTGAAAGCCATGGCTTATGCCTCAAGCCCGAACGATCTCTGTTTGCGGCTGGAAGACCTCAACGTCATCGTGCGTACGTCCGACGATCAGATGCCAACCTGTTTCATGCCGCATCTGCTCACGCGCCAGGACGCGCAACGCCTGTGCGGGGTGAAACATGTCATCCGCAAGGGTCATGTTCACGCGATTTCGGAAATTGGCATGGTCCTCAGCCGCGGTGCCGTCCCGATGCCCGATCGGTCCTTGTATCTGGATTGTACCGGCCATGGTGGATCAGGACATCAACCCGGTCCGATTTTTCAAACCGGCCGCATTAATCTGGCAGAGATCCGATTATGTGACCCCAGTTTCAGCGCCGCCATGATCGCCGCGATCGAACTGCTCGACTTGCCAACCGAGGAGAAAAACAAGCTTTGCGTCCCAATCCGGGGCGATCAAGCCGCGGAGCTGTTTCTGGGGAGTCTGCTCAACCACCATGCCTGGTTTCACGATCCGAATTTACGGACCTGGCTTGAAAGCTGTCGTCTCGATGGCTGGTTGCAGGCAACTGCGCGACGGCTGAACCAGGCCAAAAAAATTCCTCGGGACCTCAGCGCCCTTCGCACGATTCTGCCCCGTGCGATCATCAATCTGGAATCCATAATTCAAACGGATGAGGTCCCGATAAAACAGCGCCTCTAATGAACGGTATCAGATCCGTTGGCAGAGAGGAGGCGGGCCTGCTTGACCCAGCCATCGCGCGCGACCCGCCCCTTGAAGGCGAGATAATCATCGACCCAGTGCGCTTCATCAGCCGACCAGTCGGCAATCTGCTTGAAATGATAGATGCCAAGATCATTCAATCGCCGGGAAAGTTTCGGTCCGACCCCCTTGATCCGGGTCAAATCGTCCGCGGTTCCATCAGGCCCGGTCAGCGTAGCCGGACGGAGATCTGTTTCCCGCGGCGCCTCGATCGGGCTGGTCTTGGCTGTCAGTCCGCCCGTCTGTCTTTGGAATTTGTCGAACCAGTCGACCAGCGCCGACCCCGTCATACTATGCGGCACATTCATCCAGGCCGGATAGCTTTCCAGCAACCGGGCTGTGTTCTCCCAATGGCGCAGATTCATATCGGAAAGCGACCGCAAAAGCTCGCTGGCGAGCGTTTCAGCGTCGGCCTCTGCCGCCGTCCGGCCCTTGCTGCCATTGAACTGGGCGATCATGATTTCGCCTGTCCGTTGCGAGAAATCAGCCCAGGTCTGCAGGCTGGCCTGCCAATATCCCAAAGGGGAAAGCGGCGTTGATTCTTTCGGAAGATCAGGTTTCGTCATGCCGGCATCCTTGCTATGCTGCAGCGCACAATAACAAGCTCAACCGATCAGAGCAAGCGCGAGCATTTCCTAAGCGTGCAAACCAGTCTAGGAGCAGCCTATGTCTGCGAATCTAAACGGAAAAGTACTGGTTTTCGACTCCGGAATGGGCGGGCTCACCGTGGCCCGCGAGGTCCAGGCTTTGGCACCATTCATCGCGGTCGATTATGCCGCTGATAGCGGCTTTTTTCCGTATGGTGAAAAGTCCGACGCTGCGCTCCGGCAACGTCTGCCGGAAGTGGCCAAGGCCCTGTGCCAGGTGGCGCGCCCGGATGTTTTCGTCATTGCCTGCAATACGGCCAGCACGCTCGCCTTGCCGGAAGTTCGCGCCGCGTTGGACATTCCGGTGATCGGGACGGTCCCTGCCATCAAGCCGGCCGCTCAGCTGACCCGCACCGGGACCATCGGATTGCTGGCCACACCGGGCACGGTGCGACGCGCGTATACCGCCGAATTGATCGAGGATTTTGCCAGCGGCGTGAGAGTTATCCTGCACGGCTCGATCGCACTGGTTCGAATGGCTGAGCAAGTCGCCTCGGGCCATCCGGTGCCACTGGAATCGTTTCGCATCGCCCAGGCGCCGCTCTATCAAGCTGAAGGTGGCGACGAGATCGATACGGTTGTTCTCGCCTGCACCCATTTCCCTTTGATCCGCGGCGAATTGGCCGCAACGCTGCCGCAGGCCGTGAACTTTGTGGATAGCGGTGAAGCGATTGCGCGTCAGACGGTCCGCGTCTTGTCTGAACAGAAAACCTCCGAAAAGACGGGGGGAAATGCCTGGTTGACCAGCCCGATCAATGCACAGGCGCGACTGACAGAAGTGTGCCGTCGCTTCGGGTTTGCCGACGTCAATCAAGTGGCCGTTTAAGAAAACAGCGATGTGCAAAAGACTGTCACAAAGCCATATTAGGGCTGCAGCATGCCGATCAGCGAGGAGGCCGATATGCGCGTAATTGCAATTTCGATCACCGCCCTCGCGATCACAGCATGCGGTGCGCGCACCAACCTGTCCGCGATCGAGGAACAGGAAAATGCACCACCTTTCTACGGTGTTGGCGCGGTTCAGAAAATCAAGATTGTCGGATCCTCGACCGTCGCCCCCTTTGCGACAACAGTGGCCGAACAATTCGGCGCCAGTTCCCGCCATGCTGCGCCAATTGTCGAGACCACGGGCACCGGAGGCGGCTTCAAGATATTCTGCGACGGGATCGGTCCTGAAGAGCCATCCATCGTCAATGCATCGCGAAAGATCAAACCCGGAGAGCGCGCCTTGTGTGAAGACGCTGGCATCCTTGATCCGTTGGAAGTGAAGATCGGCTATGACGGGATTGTGCTGGCCAATAGCAAGTCCGGTCCAGACTTCAATTTGACCAAAGCGCAGATTTTCCGCGCACTGGCCGCCAACCTGCCAGATGGCAATGGCGGCTGGACGAAGAACCCACATCGCACGTGGCAGGATGTTGACCCGGCTCTGCCCGAGATCCGTATTTTGGTATCAGGCCCCCCTCCCACATCCGGGACACGCGACGCGTTTGCCGAGATTGCGATGGAGAATGGCGCGCTGGCTCTGCCTGAAATGCAAACGCTGCGCGATACGGATCCAGATGCGTTCATCGGGCGCGCGCGGGAAGTCCGCAATGACGGCGCCTGGATTGATAGTGGCGAGAATGACAGTTCGATCATCAATACATTGCTGCGCAATGATGATGCGGTTGGCGTACTTGGATACTCCTTTCTCGAACAGAATCTGGATCGCGTCAAAGCGGCGAAAGTCGGCGGCATCGATCCGACATTTGAGAATATTGCCAGCGGCGCATATGGCGTTTCGCGCAGCATGTATTTCTATGTCAAAGTCGAAAACAGAATGATGGTGCCTGGACTGGCGGACTATGTCGGTGAATTCACGGAAGAAGACGCCTGGGGCCCGGATGGTTATCTCGTCGCAAAAGGGCTGATCCCGCTATTGCCGGACGAGCGGGTTTTGATGCGCCAAGCGGCGCTGGATCGACTCACAGGTTCGAAAAATCCACCTCCGTCAGAGCATGCCCCGTCGCCGTCACAAACCGACGAAGATCTGCCTGGCTGATCGCAGTGGTCGCCGTATTGACCAAGGGGTGAAAATTAACCGTGTCGAATCCCATCAGCGCTGCGTCGACAATGAATTGAACGCGTTGCTCGGTATCGTTCATCAAGCCAAATGCGGTCACCGCACCCGGGATAACGCCCAGATATTCAAGCATCAGGTCGGGACTGGCGAATGACAGCCGCCGCGTGCCGATCAGTTTGTGTAGCTGGTTCAATTTCAATTGACTGTCAGCCCAGGCTGAAATCAGAACCAGCGTGCCATCCTTGTCTTTCATGAACAGGTTCTTGGAATGGCCGCCCGGCATGGAAGCTTTCAGATGCCGGCCCTCTTCCACCGTAAATGTCGCCGCATGCTCCACGGTTGAATGGACGATCGCGTGGGCATCCAGAAAATCGAACAGATCTGTTGGGCTTGCAGGCATACGGGGCTTGGGGCAGGAATTCAGTTGGACGTCAAGCCTGACATGAAGGAATGAAGATGCAGCTTGAATGCTACAAGATTTATGATGTCGCACCGGAGATCGTGCCCGGGCGCAGCACCCGGGATTGGATGGATGCGTTTCCGGATCGCCAGCCTTATCGTTGCCTGCCTTTGTCCATGGCCAACTCGACGGGTTGGGAAATCCTTTGCCCCATGGATCTGAAGATTATCTGGAATGGCGGACCCGGCAAGAATGATATCGATTTCAAGACACGCGGTGATCCACGCGCCATTCCGTCTTTCGCTGACAGTCACTTCCAGCGCGGCATTGTCACCTTTCATACGGGACATCTGTTCCGCACCCCGCCCGGCTGGGGCCTGATGACCATGGGTGCGCCGAACTTTTTCATTGATGGCATCGCGCCGCTGACGGGTTTGGTCGAAACAGACTGGCTGCCTTTCCCGTTCACGATGAACTGGCAAATGACGCGCCCTGGCGAAGTTATTTTCAAAAAGGGCGATCCATTCTGCTTCATCGTGCCGATCGAACACGGCAAACTGGAAGAGATTGAGCCGAAACGTAAACTCCTGAGCGCCAATCCGGAGCTGGAAAAAGAATTTCACGGCTGGGCCGAGAGCCGAGGCAACTTTAACGAGAAGCTGGTCTCAGGCGACAAGGACGCGGTCAAAGCCGGCTGGCAACGCCACTATATGCGCGGCGAAAAACAAACCGGCGACAAGATTGACAGCCACGTGACCAAGCGGCGCCTGAAACCCCCGAAAGACATTTAAGGCACGGCGCCTTGATTCCGGTCGCGATTTGGCCCTGTTTGGCGGTCATCTTTCGAGGAATGGAGGGACCCATGCCAATCCGAACGATCTTGTTTTCCGCAAGTATACTGGGCCTTGCCGCGTGCGGCGGCGGCAGTGACTATGAGCGCGCCGCGGCGCCGCAACCATCGCCCGTGATGTCCGAAATAGCCATGGATTTACAGGTGACGGGCAATCAGAAATTTTCTAACGAACGGTTGGAAGGCGCTGTACAGGCAGGGCCACAAGACGATGCGGCGGACAGCGACCTCGGCGAACCGGGGACGGAACAGTATATTGCCTATCGTCACAGCCTGGGCATGAGCTTACCAAAGGGCGGCGTTCCACCCATGATGACCGCACATGCGGACGCTTGCCGCGCCGCCGGAACATCAAATTGCATCGTCATCAACTCAAATGTGTATAGCCAGGAAGAGGACTATGCTTCCGGTAATCTTTCCATCCGGGCGACGCCAGCTTGGATCGAGACCTTTCTAAGCGGGATCGACGAGGCCGCCGATGCCGCGGGCGGCGACATTACGCAGCGCTCGACGCAAGCCGAAGACCTGACCCGGCAGATTGTCGATACAGGCGCCCGGCTGGAGGCCCAGAAAACCCTGCAGACCCGACTGCTGAACCTGCTTGAGCGGCGGGATGGTGAACTGGGCGAGCTGCTGCAAATCGAACGCGAATTGGCACGCGTCACGGGCGGCATTGAAAGCATCGAAGCCCAGCTGAAGACGCTCCGCCTCAGAGTGTCCATGTCCTCACTCGATATCAGCTACCAGACCAAGGTCCCGGCCTTTAGCGGCTCACGCGAGAACCCGCTCGGGCAGGCTTTTGGCGACTTTTTCTATAATCTCTCCAGTGCCATCGCCGCCGTCATCACAGCCTTTGCGGTCGGCTTGCCCTGGATCCTCTTAATCGGATTGTTCCTGTGGATCTGGCTAAAACTGATCTGGCCACGCTTGCGGGGCAAAAAGAAGAAGCCAGCAAAGGCGACCTAGCTGGCTTGCACATTTAACAGGGCGTGTCCGATCACGGCTTTCAGATAATCGGCGTCGAATGGCTTGGTGATCAGGTAGGACGGCCCTTCATTAAGAGTCGACAAGTAGCTTTCAGGATAAGCGGTGATGAACACGACAGGCACCGAGTCAGACAGGTTCATTTCTATAATCGCATCATTGCCCAGCGACCCGTCCGCCAATTGAATATCGCACAGGACGATATCAATTTCATGCGCCTGATTCAGGGCAATTGCCCTGCCAGCGGTTTCAGCGATTCCGACCACGTGATGCCCAAGGCTTTCTGCAATGCGCTTCAACTGAGCGGAGATCATCGGTTCGTCTTCAATGATAAGAAGGTTGGTGGCAGTCGTTTCGGCGAAAGCCCGCTCGGCATTGTCGAGTAACTGAGCCAATTCCTCTGCGCCGACGTTCAGGATCCGGCGGACCGTGTGTTCGTCAAACCCTTCCACGGCGACCAGCAGCAAGGCCCGTCTCGCCTTTGCACTGGCCGAATTTGCCTCCCGTTCCAATTCTTCGTCGAGCAGCGCATATATGGCGATCCGATCGAATCGGGCGGGGTCGAAATCAGCATCAAGCGATTGATCCAGCAGGCGCTTCAAAACGCGCTCAACACAGGCATCGCCGTGTTGCGTATTCCCGGTCGAGGCGCGCGCATAGCGCCGCATGTACGGCAGCAAGCCCTCAATCCGATCAGCCATCGACAAAACGAAATTCTCCCAGTCATAACAACTGCTTAAATTCTATTGACCTGACAAGAGTTTCCATACGTTTTACGTCGCGCAACCGATACATCCAGGGGAGACGGATCATTGGTGGGGAAACGCCGAAAACGTGTGCCGGCCGAACGTACCGATACGTTGGATCAGGCGATAGATGATCGCCTGAAGGACCTCACACAGTCCTTGCGCGAGCAATATGACCAAATTCGCGAGGAACCCATTCCACAAGAATTGCAGGATTTGGTGGACGCTTTGCGGGCCGCTGAGAAAAAAGCGCTGACGCGACACTAAGCATCGACGAACTCTAACTCTCCTGAATCTACGCTCAAACTCACCGGCACTCTGAACCGGAATTTCAATCCATCGGGCTCGAACGTGTGCTGGATGTCGATATTGGCCATCATGTCGATCAACTGAAAACCAAACCCCGTTTCAGTTGGCGCCTGAATACCCGTCAGTCCGGATTCGAGCCATTCGCCATGGAACACATCACCCTCCAACCACCAGCGAGTTGTGAGTGTCCCGGCAGGGTCGGTGAGAAAACCATATTTCGCGGCATTGGTCGCAAGCTCATGCACCAGCATGGATGTGAATTTTGACGCCCGGACGGTCAGGGTCAACTTGGGACCGTCAAACGTGACATGATCGAGCGCCGGACCGGCATTTGGCTCAAGCTCCGTGCGCAGAATGGTCTCGAAATCCAGGCCTCCCCAATGAGCATCGGTCAGCGCTGCAAAATTTCGACTCATCGCCGCCAGGCGCCCGGAAAAGCTTTTCAGAAAGCTGTCTATGTTATCTGAGACCAGACCGGTGTGTTCGGCCATGGACTGAACCACGGCGAGCGTATTGCGCACGCGGTGATTTAGCTCGGCGGTGACAAGGTCCCGCTGCTTTCGCAATTCCTCACGCTCAGTAATGTCTTCCGCGCGTTGCACGACATATTCGACATGCCCCTTTTCACAGCGAATGGGAAATTGTGAGACCTGCCAAATGCGGTCCTCAATGGTGCCGTCCGCCATTTCCAGTTTGAACGGCTGCGCATCCATCTGCACCG
>ERZ1740059.403-NODE-403-length-23423-cov-5.216407_pt1 | contig 23423 bp, 25 predicted proteins | sample MGYA00581744_ERZ1740059 | MGnify/ENA primary metagenome ERZ1740059 (study PRJEB43018, sample SAMN04849738) | marine metagenome | isolation source: floating plastic debris | place: Pacific Ocean | collected 2008-08-28 | study: EMG produced TPA metagenomics assembly... | reverse complement strand
GGCTGGGACATGCCGGAAGGTTTCCAAGCCAAAGAGAAACGCGATCCGCTCGCCTTTGATCAAGTCGAAGCGGCTCAGGCCAAAACCATCCAGCTTGATCCGAAGGAATTGAAGAACATCTTCAAAGACTGCTGCGAGCAGTCTGACTCTCTTAGTGCTTTCAAAGCAGCGCTGCTCAGTGAAGGCTTTGTCCTGGCCAGAGGGTCTCGGCGTGCCTTCGTGGCCGTTGATGAGCATGGGAAGGTCTATTCCCTTTCTCGCTGTACCGGTGCTGGTGCCAAGGCATTGCGTGAACGTTTGGGTGCAGGTGAAGGACTACCATCCATTGAAGAGGCAACGGCACAGTTCCTTCACAAAGAGGAATTGCCACCTCAGGCAATCGATTTGGAACTTGATGCCCTTGTCGAACGCCATCGCTATGAGCGCGCTGAATTGGAAGCCAAACAAGTACGAGCTGTTCAAACCGGACAACGAGACCGACAGGCACAACTTCCCAATAGCCTTAAAGCGCATGACCCTGCAGACATCCCTAGGCGCCCACGGGCCAGGCGGCACACCAACGCCGCAATATTGAGCTCATTGTCTAAGATCATTGCGTCAGGACAGCTGCGCCCCTTGTGGGCACGCTGTCAGTGTCAATGTCCGCGAACAAAGCTGTTCTGCCTCCTCTACCGCATGCGTGACAAAAAGGAGCGAACACGCGTGCTCTTTGACCAGGTCCTGGGTCAGGGCCAACATTTTCTGCGCTGTGCCTTTATCCAGCGATGCGTATGGTTCGTCCATGATCAACAGGTCCGGATTGCCTGAGAAGGCACGTGCCAGAGACAACCGTCTCTGTTGACCAAGCGAGAGCTGTAATGGAAAGACATCTTCCTTGTATTCCAGTCCGACGCGAGACAGCATCGACGCGGCCTGCGATGTGCTCAGCATCGGATGCACAAGCTTGAGGTTGTCCAACGCTGTGCGCCACGGCAACAGAGTTGGTTCCTGAAACACAATGGCCAGGCTATCGGGGCGCGAGATCTGGCCTTCGAATTCTTGATCCAACCCCGCGACGATCCGCAATAAGGTCGATTTGCCGATGCCGGATGGCCCAGTGAGCGCAACCCTCTCTCCGGCCTGGATCTGCAGATGAATCCTCCCCAACACTTTGAGAGCTCCGAAGGATTTGCCTTCAACCCTAATCTGGATCATGCGGTGCGCCAGCGATTGGTTTTGCGTTCCCATGGCTGCAAAATGACCCATTCGACCAAAAGCATGACAGCGATGAATGACAACGAGTAAACCAACACCATCCCCACATCGAAAAGCTGAAAATAGAGGTGAATTTGGAAGCCAATGCCGGATGAACGCCCCAAAAACTCGACCACAAGGACAATTTTCCAGATGATCGCAACGCCTGAACGCGCCGCGGCGGCAATGAACGGGGCAAGCTGGGGCAAGATGACATGCCGAAGTCGCGCGACCGTGCCCATGCGATAGACGTGCGCCATCGCATCCAACTTTGGGTCAAGAGCTCGCGCGCCTTCACGGATGACCGTGGCCACATTTGGCACCTTGTTCAGAGTGACCGCAATGATGGCTGCAGCTTCTGTCAGGCCGATCCAAAGATAGCACAGCACGATGACAACCAGGGCCGGTAGGTTGAGGAACACAACAAGCCAGGGATCCAGCCAGCGGTTGATCCCTCGATATCTGCCCATCACAAATCCAAGTATCACGCCGAAGGCCATGGCCAAGCCAAAGGCCCAGAGCACTCGAAAAATGGTTGTGCTTAGATGGCGGGCAAGTTCGCCGCTTGCTGCTTCCTCAGCAAAACGCGGAACGAGGCCCCAGGGCGTGGGCAAAACTTGCGGGTCTTGCGTCAGCAGGGCCGCAACCGACCACAGCAGCATGAGCGCCAATAAAGACAAAAACGGCGCGAGACGGGCGTCCATGGCGCACTATTCCACGGTCGCAAATAGCCCCGTAGGGACTTGCGTCGCGCCGCCCACCAAGGCCGTGCCGCCGAGCTCTGCCATCAGTGTCAACAGCTTTTGCGCTTCACGTTCATTGACCGGGCCCGGGGCTGGAATACCGGCCAGCCAATCGGCGCGCAGCTGCTCAAACTGGGCGTTGTTTTCGGCATTGACCAAAGGTTTGATCGCTTGCCAGGCCTCATCAGAGCTTTGCAACACCTGCTTTGCATCGCGACTGGCCGCGTAGAACGCGGTCAGCATCTCAGGGTGTTTTTGAACAGTCGATGACTTTGCATAGTAGCCAAGGAGCGGCAAATCATCATCCAGGCCGAGGGTAGTGACCGCCTCTTGCACCGAAACCAACTCCCGCATGCCCGCAGCTTTCATCTTTGACAGAAAGTGCCAGTAATTCACCGTGCCAGAATATCCTTCGTTCAGCCCAGATTTAAAAATCAGCGGTGGCGCGCCAAAGACCTGCTCTGTCTGCGCTTTCAAATCCATACCGTATTCTGCCTGCGCATAGGCCTGCAGGATCAGCCAGGATTTATCCAGGGGTCCGCCCGCGATGCCAATCTTGCCGCCCGAGAGATCGGCCAAAGTCTTTGCCGGGCTGTCTTGCGGGACGACCACGCCTCCGACCGCTTTGGAATAGGGAATGAAGCGGTGGTCCTTGCCAGCAACCATCTGCCGGGCGAGCCATATCCAATCCGACACCGCGATGTCCGCCTGATCACCTTCCACGGCGAGACGGGTCGCGTTGTTGTCGGCATAGGGGTTAACCTCTAGGCGAAAGCCGTACTTTTCATCCAGCCCGTTGGCCTTGATCGTCTCTAACTCCCAGTTGACCGTCCCGATTTTAAGGACAGCCACCCTGATGATCAGGCGGTCATCTGCGTTGGCGGCAACCGCGATGCAAGAGACGATGAGCAGCGAGAGGACCACGTATGCCGTTCGGGTGAAGACATACATTTTTCTCATCACCAGGCGCACCCGTTAGTCATCAACCGGGCCGTCATAACTCATGACCATCACCTTGAAGCGCTCGTCCAATTTGATGTCATATTGGCCAGCCTCACACACGGCATCGTCCAGTTCAAAAAGCGTGTCGCTTTCCTTCTCAACCTCATCCGGGACATCACAGTTGAATTTGGCGATCTCGGCTGCGATTTTGGCAACCTCGTCATCGCTTGCCAATTCTTCGCCGTGATCATCCGACCAAACCGGACCAGCGACCATCGCAGCGGCACAGACGTAGCATAGATAGCGCATGAAAAAGTCCTTTCTATTTGTCTAGAGTGGCTGACTTTATTCGGCGCGACGGCCCACCTCATTGAGGTCTTTGTCGAGTTCAATGTCGAACTGATTGCCGCCTTTGCAGATCACGTCATCAAGCTCATACCCGTCATCTTCCACTTCGATATCGTCCGGGTCCATCTGGCATTCGACCGACGCAAGATAGGCTTCGATTTTTTCGACGGTTTCGGCGTCAACTTCTTCCGCAGCGTAAGCTGGAAAGGCCACAAGCGCGGCAATCAGAAAGGAAAAGCTCCGTTTCATGGGTGTGTATCCTCTTGTTATTGAATGCTGATGTTGACGCGCTGCGATTCACCCGAAGATCCGGGAATGCGCAGGACATGGGTGCCGGGTTTGATCGCGATGAACGACAATTCGGCCACGCCGGCCTTGTCAAACTCGATGGAATCAATCGCCATAGGGCGGATTTCAATCTTGTTGATCACGATCTCATTCATCCAGATGGCGCGGAAGAAATCCGGCCCACTGACGGCCAGTTCAGCAGAGCCATCTGCCGTGATCTGCAGCTTGTAATAGGCCCCCGATTGCAAGACCACATCTTCGCCCAGCGGTTGACCGGAGGCGAGGGTCAATTCGATCGTGTCACCCCGATTGCATTTCGCAAGCAGCCCGGCAAAGCCCAGGTCATCACACAGAGGTGCCGCAGCGAGCGGTCCTCCGAAACAGGCCAAGACGGCTGCGATCAGTCGTTTTTTCATAGAGCTAAGCCCTCCTACTTTCGGTCAGTCGATTGTCACCACACCCCATGGCTGCTCACCCACTTGCACGGATCGCACGGCCTCTTCTTTGGCGACGTCGATCACGGTGATGTCGTTGGAATTTCCATTGGTGGTGAGAAGGTATTTTTCGTCCGGCGTGAAATCGAGCTGCCAGACGCGTTGCCCGACCAGGATGTAATCGAGCACATCAAGGCTTTGCGCGTCGACCACCGCCACGCGATTGGCCGGGCCGAGCGCCACGAAGAGCCGCTTGCCATCAGATGTCACCTTGGCGCCAACGGGCTGTAACCATTCCGGCTGCACGCCCGGCACTTCGAAGCTGATTTTGCCCACGACGGTCGGCGCGCCATCTTCTGCGATGTCCATCACGGACACTGTGCCACCGATTTCCGAGGTCACGAAAAGACGACTGCCATCAGCGGTGTACTGGGCATATCGTGGGCGCTGATCCACCAGCACGTTGTGGTAGATCTTGTAATCTTCCGTCGAAATGAAATGCGCCATGTTTGTCGTCTCGGATGTGTTGACGACCCATTTTGCATCCGGGCTCATGCCCATGCCCTCTGGCTCAACGCCGACGGGCACCTCGGCCAAAACGGTGCGGGTTTCGGTGTCAGTGACGGTGCCCAGATTGTCATCTTCATTGGCGATGTAGCGCCGCTTTCCTGATGGCTCGATGATGAACACTTCCGGGTCCGGACCAGCCGGCAAGCTGGGCAATTCTTCATAGGTGTTGGCATCAAACACCCGCACCAGATTGTCATCAGATGCGCAGACATAGATCTTGCTGCCATCCGGGCTAACGGTGATCCCACGCGGGCGGTTGCCGGCAAAAAACTCGTCCTCCACCTCCCAGGTTTCGGTGTTGACCACTGTGATCGTGTTGCCGCGCTCATTTGAGATGAACGCCTTTCCAGCCAATGCTGGAGAGGCCAGCAAAGCGGTGATCGACGCGGCGATGAAAAATGATTTCATGGAAGTCTCCATCAATTGAAGGCCGTGCAGTTGGTTTCCGGTTCGTCCAAGCCCAGCGTGTCGAGCGGTGAGTTTTGGTGCAGAAAACCTTCCTGGGGGCTGACGCTGACGGTGATTGCACCATCATAGAGCAGGATCGGTTGGCGCAATTGGCCATTCCATTTGCGAAAGGTGACCTTTTGGCCTTTGAACGCCGCAAGCTCAAATGCATCGGACAATGCGTAGTCTCTCACGCCCTGGGCTTCGGCCGTGTTTGCGCGTGTAACGGCCTCGCCAATCACCCTTAGGGCAAGCCAGACATTATAGTCTTCCGGGCGAACACGGCGCCCGGTTGCCTCTTCGAACCGTGTTTGAAACTGCGTTGCGCCCCAGGCTTCATGCGCACCATGCATGCTGATCGGGCGCAGCCCAGCCGAGCCCATGACCGGGCGCGGCGTCCAAAGATGATAGGTGAGGTAGCGGCCAAAATAATCCGTGTCATCGGCCGCGATCACAACGTCATGATCATCTGCGTCCTGGGTAAAGATGGGCAGCTGCCGGTGGACCAGGACGTGGCCCGAATCTGTGCGCCGTGAACCGCCTGTGTCTTCGAACGTCCGATCAACAGTGATATCCGCCCCGAACTTCACTGCGGCGCGCCGATACGCGTCTGCCAAGGCTTCGTCCTGCGGGTTGGACCCCGCGACGAGGAACCAATCTGTCCATTTTTTCCAGACAGCGAACTGCGCCACCGCATCGGCCGTCATCGCGTGGGATGGGACCGTGTGCAGAAGATTGCCGCGACATTCCGTGTCGCGCACATCGACATCCGCGGTGCCCGCGTTGAACACCAGCGCACTGCTCTCCTGAGCCTTGTCGGTCAGCCGCAACAGATCATCGCGGTCGGCCAGGATGATAATCAAGCTGACACCGTCGGACAGAATGGCGTCCAACGCTGCTTCGGCCTCTTCCGGTGTCGTTGTGACGTGTCGTGTTTCATAGGTGTGGCCGAGAAAACTACCGGTTGTTCCGTTGTCTTCGTCGCCCAGAACCGCCCCGGCAAATCCCAGATCGTCGGGTCGAAGATCGTATCGACTGATTGGCAGGACCGATTGGTAATCAACACGAATGACGGCGGCGCGCACATCAATGGCAGCGGCATACCCTGTCGTCAGCATCAAAAAGAGGGCCGCCAAAAGCGGGCTTACCCTGAATTGCACCTTATCCTCCCAGTTCTGCGGTCAACGCAGAAGATCCGCCTTAGTATCTGGCTTCATTCAGAAAAATGGGAACCGATACTTTTGGTGGTGTTGTGCACATCAGCCTATCAGCTTCAAACTGCTGCTCGACTCTTATTTCTTCAGAAAGGCCGTCATCCATCGCATCTGCCCCCGTGATCGTAGGTTCAGCAGAGGACTCGACCGGCAAGACATGAGTGGCACGCTCAGAAACGGAGGAAAAATGAAAAGACGTTTGTTCCTGGCAGCAGCAGCTTGCACGCTTATGCCGTCAATTGCGCTGGCACACGGACCAACGCGCCAAAAGATCACCGTCACCGCAGAGGTTGCCGCCGACCCGACCGAGGTTTGGAGCGTCGTTGGAGGGTTTCAAGACATGTCATGGCACCCGGCCGTTTTTGCCACGAAAGGCGAGGGCGGAAATGAGATTGACGCGACACGAGTTCTGGTTGTGAGCGAAGAGGGCTGGCCGGCAATAGACGAGATCCTCTACAAATTTTGCGACGAGAAAAAGAGCTATTCGTACCGGATCACCGCGGTTGAGGTCGACGTGTTGCCCGTGACAAACTACTCGTCACATTTGACCGTAAAGCCGCGTGATGGAGGTGGGTCCATCATCGAATGGCGCGGGGCCTTTTATCGGGGATATCCTAACAATGATCCGCCCGAGGACTTGAACGATGAGGCCGCCATCAAAGCGGTGACGGGGGTTTATGAGCTTGGGCTTGATGCGCTTGTGGAACGATTTGGTGCGCCAGGCTCTTAGGGGTCTGGCACTGCTGATATGCACCCCTGCAGCGGCCGATGTGGCGTACATCACGTGCCAGACGGGGGATGCATTGAACGTGATTGATCTGGGCCGCGGCGCAGACGTGATCACTTGGGACGTTCCGGGCAAACCTGCGGGCGTCGCGACCGGGTCCAATTATGTGCTGACCGTTTCCGCTGACAGCAAGGTGATCCGCAAACTGGATGCGGCAACCGGCGCGGTGCTGGCCCAAACAGAGCTTGACGGCGGACCGATTGGAGTAGCTTTGGATGGCCAACGTCAACGCGTCTATGTCTCTGACTGGTACAATGCCCGAATTTGGGTGCTGGATTTAGAGACGCTCAGCACAATTTCGATCCTGGCAACAGGGGAGGCACCGGCAGGCTTGAGCCTGTCTGAGGATGGGCGTTGGCTCGCCTCTGCGGATAAGGAGGCAAACCAAGTCACGCTCTTTGACGCGCAATCCCTGAACAAGATCCATCAGGTGGCCGTCGGTACGCGTCCCTTTGGCCTGAATTTTGCCCCCGATGGGCGTCTCTTCGTCGGCAATGTCGGCTCAGATGATCTCACGGTTGTTGATCCAGACATTGGCCGCGCTGTCGCGACCGTACCCGTGGGGCAAAGACCCTATGGTGTCAGCTTTGCCAAAGGGCGGGCTTTTGTGACCAACCAGTATGAAAACACCGTCAGCGTGATTGACACGGACAGTTTGCAGCATGTGCAGACGATTGACGTCGGTGAGTATCCCGAGGGTGTCGATACGGTGGCGGATGGTACAAAGGTCGTTTTGGCCAACTGGTTTGACAATACCATCAGCATTATCGACGCAAACACACTTTCTGTGATAGAAACACTGCCAACATGTGATGGGCCACGCGCATTTGGCCGCTTCCTGGTAAAAGGAGCCGTGCAATGAAAACCCTGACCAGCCTTGCCATCATTATGGTGTCATTGATTGGCTTGCCAGCCTTCGCCGCAGATGACAGTTGGGACAGCATAAGGGCCGATTTATACGGTACGCGGTCTGTTCAGGACGGCAGCAATGTGATCGCGATCGACGCGCCCTATCGCAGCCCGAACGACGCGCGGACCGATTTGGCCGCACAGGTGGTGGCGCCGGTCGGGCTCAAGATCGCACGTGTCACACTGGTTCTTGACGAAAACCCGATGCCGGTTTCTGCGGTGTTTGAGCTTGATGTCCCGCAAACAAATTTCTTTTTCGATGTAACGATGCGGGTCAATGGCCCCACGCCTTTGCACGTTGTCGCGGAAACGGCCGATGGTCAGTTGTTCGTTGCGGAGACATTTGTCAAAACCTCAGGCTCAGGCGCGTGTGCCGCTCCTCCTGGCACGGATCCGAAACTGGCGCTTGCGACACTTGGACAGATGCATTTGGCGATGAGCGATGCGTTGCCCGGTGTGAGCATTGGACGTGTGTCGAGCCTCAACACCCGGTTAAGCCGCATGGATTTGGACATTTCGCATCCGTCGCATTCGGGGATGCAGATGGATCAGATTTCGATGCTGTTCATTCCGATGCGCTATGTCGAAACCGTCAAAATTGATCTTGATGGCGCCGGATATGTAAGCTTGACCGGCTCAATTTCTCTCTCTGAGAACCCGCAGCTCGGGCTGTCCGTTCCTGGCGATACCAGCCGTGTTTCTGTCACTATGACGGACACGGACGGCACAGTGAGCAAGGTCACACGGCAGTTCGGTGGGTTTTAGGCCAGCTGGACTTGCGCACAGGCAATTGGGTGGCAATGCGGCGAGCCGTTAGTCGCCCGCCTGCGGTTGCCCATCCATCGGGTGTATCTGCTCCAAAGGGTAGTCCAGAAAGGCCCAGCCGTCCGTGCCGTCCGGGAACCAATAAACATCTTCATATCCCCACTCGATCGCGCGTTTCGCTGCATTCCAGCTCATCCAGCAGTCTTCAAGACAAAACAAAACAACAGGTTGTGCCCAGTCACCCCCAGTGACGCGTTCCAACCCGCTGCGGAAGTAATCAGCGGTGACATCCGCGATCGCGCCATATCCTACATTGGGTAACCAGATCGCCCCTGGGATCGAATGCCTCGGTTTCTCCCGCCATATTGTGCCTTCGGGCAGGTTGGTGGGCTTGGGCGGTTGCGGCAACACGTCGATGAAACCCGCCTTGCCTGCACGCCAAATAGCATAGGCTTCTGCGGACCCGATTGTCGTGGCACCGCTGAGTGTGGCAGGCACCGGCGCGCGGTAGTGATCGTTGCGGTAATCTTGTGGTTCTTCGACCGTTTGCGACCAAGCTACGCCGGCGAAGCAAATCGCAACCGCCAGCGCGCGGATCACTGCGAAAACTCCAGCACTTCTGTCCCAAGATCGTTGACAAGCGGTACGCCCGCTTCGACCAGTACGGCGTTGATCTCATCCTGATTGCGCCGAATGAGGGAGTTTAGCTGCCGCTGCCAGACCTTTTCACCACGGCGCACGCCCATGGTTATGCGGAAAAACAGGCGCGGCGGCAGGGTTTCTTCGACGAGAGGCGTCACCTTTAGCCCGTCATAGTTGTTTTTGACCAGCGGACCACCCAAGGGCCCCCACAGGATCGCCGCATCAATCTCGCCCGCTTCTAGATCGTCGAGCATGTCGACGGCAGGGCTTTCGCGGCGGCGGTCCACAACCAGATTATAGGGTTTGGCTTTGGCGATAAGCCCGTTGCGCGCCATATGGGCGGCCGGCGGCGTGCCCGCGACGATACCGATGCGCAGATCTTTCAGCTTTGGATCCGTCAGAGCCGTTACATCGCTGAGATCACCATCTTGAGGCACAATCAGAGAATAGGAGGATGTGTAATAGTGATTGGTGTTCAGGACCAGTTCATGGCCTTGCGCGTAGCCGATCACGATATCACAGCGTTTTGCACTGAGGGTTTGGCGAATGAAGCCTGTGGCCTGTGGGAACCAAGTGTATTCAACCGGTTTCTCCAGCTTTGCCGCGACCAACTCGGCCAATTTGTTTTCATATCCGCTGCCGTCTTGCGCGGAGATCGGAAGATTTGCAGGGTCCGCACACACCCTGAGGGCATTGCCTGAGACCAGATCCGATGTCTGCGCCGACGCTGGCGCGATCGACAGATAGCCGAAAATCAGTAATACCGCGTACGCAAACGGGGCTGTGTTTGTGTGTGTCATCCGCAGTCTCGCATTCGTTTGTTTACAACGTAAGTCTTAAACCCAAGACAACAGCATAGGTCGATGGGCGTGCCTCATATGACTGTAACGTCTTTGGATAGGAAAGGGCGCGACCTTTATGGCCGCACCCTTCCAAGTTCAAAGCCTTAGCGTGCCGGTCAATCCGGAACGGCGAAGACCGTCAATTGACCACCCAGGTTGGTGTAGTCACTCAGAGCAGCGTAACCGCCCACAGCGCCAAGACCATCGTTGGGATTGGTGAGGCCAGCTGCCAAGCCGATACCAGCCCAGCCGCCAACGCCCGAAAGGATGCCGACATACTGTTTGCCGTTGCTCTCATAGGTCATGACGTTGCCGATGATGCCGGACGGTGTTTTGAAGCTGTAAAGCTCTTCACCGGTGTCAGCATGGACAGCCTTTAAGTGACCTTCCAGCGTGCCGTAGAACACAACGTCGCCCGCGGTTGCCAGAGCACCTGACCAGACAGAGAACTTCTCAGGGATCGACCATTTGATTTCCCCTTTGAGGTTATCCCAGGCGATGAAGTTGCCCATACCGCCATGGCTGTCCGGTGCCGGATACATCGACAGGGTCGCGCCCACATAGGGCTGACCTGCGGTGTATGCGACGCGGAACGGCTCATAATCCATGCACACGTGGTTGGTTGGCACGTAGAACAGTTCTGTTTTCGGGGAATAGGACGCAGGTTGCTGGTCCTTTGATCCCAGAGCCGCGGGGCAGATACCGGTCGAGTTGACATCTTCGCCATTTTGCTCGGTGGAGTACTGCGCCACGACCGCCGGACGACCGTAGGTTTCGCTTTCGGGATCCATATCGACGCCTGTGGTCCAGTTCACCACGGGGTCATATTTCTCCGCGACCATCAGTTCGCCAGTGACACGATCCATCGTGTAGCCCAAGCCATTGCGGTCGAAATGGGTCAGAAGCTTGCGCATCTCGCCATCAACCTCTTGCTCGGTCAGGATCATCTCATTGATGCCATCGTAGTCCCACTCGTCATGGGGCGTCATCTGATAGACCCATTTGGCCACACCGGTGTCGATGTCCCGTGCGAAGATAGCCATCGACCAACGGTTGTCACCTGGCCGCTGAGCCGGGTTCCATGTCGACGGGTTGCCAGAGCCGTAGTAGACTAGGTTCTCTTCGAGGTCTGCCGAGTACCAGCCCCACGTGGTGCCGCCGCCAATTTTCCACTGATCACCTTCCCAGCTGTTCAAGGAACTGTCAGGACCCACTGGCTTGCCCAACGCGGTTGTGTTCTCGTCAAACAAAAGCTGGTCGTCCGGACCGACGGAGTAACCGCGCCAGGCCAGCTCGCCGGTGTTCATGTCATAGGCCGTTACATGGCCCTGAACACCAAACTCACCACCTGAGATGCCGACAATCACTTTGTCTTTCACCGGCAAAACGGTTGCTGTGTAGATCTCGCAGATCGACGTATCAAAAAAAACAACTTCACAAACCGCGTCGCCGGAGTTAGGGGACAGGGCCACGACTTTGGTATCCGCCTGGTGCAAGAAAATCTTGCCTTCGGCGTATGCCACACCACGGTTCACCGTGTCACAGCACATCACAGGGATGACATCGGGATCCTGCTTCGGCTCGTACTTCCAGAGGATCTTGCCTTCATTGGCCAGATCAAGAGCGTAAACGATATTCGGGAACGGCGTATGGACATACATCGTGTCACCGATCACGAGCGGCGAACCCTCGTGACCTCGCAGCACGCCGGTCGAAAATGTCCAGGCCACTTGTAAATCACCAACGTTCTCTGCGTTGATTGCATCGAGTTCTGAGTAACGCTGGTTCTTGTAGTCTCCCGTCTGGATCGCCCATTGCTTTGGGTTCTCCATCTGGGCAACGAGATCGTCATTTGCAACGGCCATAGAGGCGATGCAAATGGCAATCCCGGAAGTCAGCATAGAAAGCTTTCTCATGAAGCTCCTCCCGTTTGTGCGGCAAAACTGCCGCGATTACATCTGATCCAGGATAGGTTCAGATGCTCAGTCATGTCCTGATGCGGCCTCTCTTCCGCGGCAGGACAATTCCGGTGTGGCCATGGGCACGCAACGTGCCTCCCCTGAGTTCTGGCCTTTCAATTCAGTCGTTCCGCGTGCCACTCCACATGATCGCGGGCAAATGTGTTCACGAAAAAATACGAATGATCGTACCCCTTTTGCATCCGCACTTGTCCGGACTGACGGCGTTTGGCCATCATATCGGCAAGCGCTTCGGGCATCAGAAGGTCCAGAAATTGGTCGCTGGCGCCTTGGTCAACAAGGATGTCACCTTTCCAATTGTGATCATCCAGCAAGAGAGTTGAATCATATCCAACCCAATCCCCTTCGTCATTGCCAAGATATTCGCTGAGCTGCTTACGGCCCCAGTCAGACTGCGTCGGGTGGGCAATCGGAGCAAATGCCGACAGGCTGTCGAACAAATCCAGATTGTTCAACGCCAGTGACAGCGCGCCGTGTCCCCCCATGGAATGCCCGGTGATGCCATGACGGTTCTGTACCGGCAAACTATCAAGCACCAGCGCACGCAGCTCGCACAAGATGTAATCGTACATTTTGTAATTGGCCTTCCAGGGGTCGCAGGTTGCATTGACGTAAAACCCTGCACCCTGTCCGAGGTCATATGCTTCGTCGTCGCTAACCGCAGACCCTCTTGGAGACGTGTCGGGGAAAATCACTGCAATACCGTGGCGCGCGGCATGCTCTTGAAATCCACCCTTTGTGACGGCGTTTTCATGGGTGCATGTCAGGCCCGAAAGATACCAGAGCACTGGCACGCGTCGCTCTTTGGACTGGGGCGGCAGATACGCCCCGAAAGTCATTTCGCAACTGCAGCTTTCGGACACGTGCTTGTAGACGGCCTGGGTTCCGCCAAAACAATGGTTCTCGGACACAATCTCCATAGTCATCGTCCTAAAACTCCACCACGGCGCGAATGGATTTTCCTTCGTGCATCAGGTCAAACCCGTGATTGATGTCTTCCAATTTCAAAGTGTGCGTGATCATCGGATCGATCTCGATCTTGCCGTCCATGTACCAATCGACGATTTTCGGCACATCCGTGCGCCCACTTGCGCCACCAAACGCAGTGCCGCGCCACACCCGGCCTGTCACCAGCTGGAAAGGCCTGGTGGAGATTTCCGCACCTGCAGGGGCCACACCGATGATGATGCTTTCGCCCCAGCCCTTGTGCGCGCATTCCAGCGCCGCGCGCATCACGCTCACATTGCCGGTGGCATCAAAAGAGTAGTCTGCGCCGCCGCTCGTCAACTCGACCAGATGTGCAACAAGATCGCCCTCGATCTTGGACGGATTGACAAAGTCAGTCATGCCAAAATGTTGGCCAATGGTCACTTTGTCATCGTTAAGATCGACGCCGACGATCTGATCGGCACCTGCGAGGCGCAAGCCCTGGATTACGTTCAGTCCGATCCCGCCCAGACCGAACACAACGCAGCGTGATCCAAGCTCCACTTTCGCCGTGTTGATCACCGCACCAATGCCCGTGGTCACGCCGCACCCGATGTAGCAAATTTTATCGAAAGGCGCGTCCTTGCGCACTTTGGCCAGCGCAATCTCGGGAACAACCGTGTGATTGGCGAAGGTTGAACAGCCCATGTAATGGTGGATGGGCGTTCCATCCAGCATACTGAACCGGGTCGTCCCGTCGGGCAACAGGCCTTGCCCCTGGGTTGAGCGGATTTTCTGACACAAATTGGTTTTGGGGTTGAGGCAATAGTCGCATTCGCGGCATTCCGGCGTGTAAAGCGGAATGACGTGATCGCCGGGCTCCAGCGACGTGACGCCCGCACCCACCTCTAGAACGACACCTGCACCTTCGTGGCCCAGGATGGCGGGGAAGATACCTTCTGGATCATCACCGGACCGCGTGAATTCATCGGTGTGACAAAGACCCGTCGCCTTGATCTCAACAAGAACCTCACCCGCCTGAGGGCCGGTGAGTTCCACTTCCATTACTTTCAAGGGCTTGCCAGCTTCCAAAGCAACGGCAGCACGGGTTCTCATATGCAAATTCTCCGCAACACCTGAAAAAAACCAGGTGACTTAACGATCAGTATGCGCGGCGAATGTGATAACGGACAACTGAGACAAAGGTTTGTATTGGCGGCGATAGACTCAACCGACGCGATTGGACATACTCGATGCCAAAAGGGCTTCTATCATGCGCTTAACCCGTTTTTTGAACCGCGCCACAGTGATGGCTTGCCTTGCCAGCCCTGCCGCAGCGGCAGATTTTTCCGACCCGACGTGGCCTTGCGTTCAACGCAAGATTGAAACCCTTTCAATGGGTCTGATGTGGCCGCACCCGGTTGAGGATGCATCCGATGAGATCAGCCAAGCCCTTGCGGTGCAGATAGGAGATCTGGCGGATACTCTGGCATTGCGACGGGTGGAGCTGGAAGACATCAAACCGCTGGTCCAGCAATTCTCTGATGCGCATCAAAAAGACGTGGCAATCCTTGGCCAAGTGTTCTCGCGCGTGTTTGACACGCTGTCTACGCGGCGGGCCCAAATCATAAAGGGTATTGGGACGTTTTCGTTGGGTCAGATTGAACTGGCCGAAAAGATTGATGCATCGCGTCAAGAGATGTCGGATTTGCTGGCGCAGGACACACCGGATTTTGACCGCATTGACGGCATCGAAGAGCAGCTTGATTGGGATCAGCTGATCCATTCCGATCGGCAGCAATCCATTCAATATCTGTGTGAAACGCCCCAGCTGATCGAACGTCGCCTGTTTTCTATTTCGCAGATGCTGCAGCAGGCCAGCAAATAGGCAGGATCACTCCCACTCCAACTCGGTGAAAGCGACCGTCGCGTTACGGGGATTGTGGACGTCAAAAAGCTCCCACTTGTCGGCTTCGCTTGACGCGATGTTCGGGACCGCTTCACTCAGTCTTTGCCCTTCGTCAAGCGCGGCACGCGTGTCGTCTTCCAAGACCTTGAGGTAGCGCAAAACAGGCGCTGCCGCGTAAGGCCAAGGCATGGAAGGGCCGCCATGTCCCGGGATAACCCTTTCGGCCGGGATATCCGCCAAGTCTGTCAAAACCCGCTGCCAGCCAAGCAAATTGCCATCAAGCGTGGGGAGGTGGGCTTCAAACACCAGGTCCCCGGCAAAGAGGGTGCCTGTCTCTTCATCCAGTGCTGTAATGTCCGTTCCGGTGTGGGAGGTGGGCCAAACGCGCAAGGTGATTTGCCGTTGGCCCAGGTCGATGGTCTGCCCGTCTGTTACAGGGTTGAGCGCGGTGACGGCCTGCGTGCCGATCATGGACTGCTCACCGGCCAGGCGCGTGAGGCTTTCCAGATAATTGATCTGCCGGTCCGATATGGCGCGCGGCAGATGCGCGTGGCCCAGCATGCGCGCGCCGGCTTCTTCAAAAACACCAGCCCCAAAAATGTGGTCCGGGTGCATGTGGCTGAGAATAACGTGGGTGACAGGGAGGTCGGTTTCAGCGCGGATCGCCCGCCACAGACCCTCGCCGATCCAACGGGTGGTGCCGGCATCGAAGACCGCCACAGATGAGGTGCCGATCACGAACCCCATGTTGGACACATCCCCTTTGTTGGTGGTGTCGGGTTCTGCAACAGCGCCCAAATGCACAAATACACCTGGTGCAACCTCTTCGACGGAAAGCGGCGCGCCGATGGGTTCACAGGTTGGCACGCCCTTGAAGACGAGGCCGTCAAATCGTGTCAGATCGGGCGGAGCCTCTTGCAGACGCGCCTGACAGTCTTCCGATACCTCGGCCTCATATCCTGGCAAAAGCTGCGCTCTGCAAACGTCCTCGGCTTGGTTTAAGCAGGCCAATATGATCGCTTCAAACATCTTCGATCCCCCGGACGGAGCATGCAGCATTGGCGCATGCAATGCATTGCTGCCAAAGTATGCGTATCCTCAGAGTGCAGTTTATGATAAGTTGCTCGATGATTTGCCACAGGAGTGCTTCTTCATGCGCGCTTTCCTCACCGCAGCGATTGTTGCTTTCACGGCCTCGTCCACGCTGGCCTCTGACATTAGAAACCCGATGCAAGACAGCATCAGTTGGTCGGACATGCAATACACGATCCTGGGCGGGGATTTTGAACTGGGCGATGCGTCCGCGCTCATGACGGTGGATGCACCCTATAGGGCTCATGATGCAGCAACAGTGCCCATCGTGATCAAACAAATTGATGACAGCGCTCGAATTTCGGCGGCTCATGTTGTGGTCGATGAAAACCCGGCTCCTCTTGCGGCGGTCTTTCAATTTTCCGAAGCGATGGGCAATCTGGACTTTGAGCTTCGGGTGCGGGTCGATCAGTACTCCAACGTGCGCGTCATTGCTGAAACTGAGGCTGGCCACCACATGGCCGGACGCTTTGTGAAAGCATCTGGCGGCTGTTCAGCTCCTGCAACCAAAGATGCCGAACTTGCCCTGGCTGAAATGGGCAAGATGAAATTGAAGATGTTCGGAAAGACGGCGCAAATGTCGACCCCACGTCGAGAAGCGCAGATCATGATCCGGCACCCGAATTACTCAGGGCTGCAGCGCGACCAGATCACACAGTTGTTTATCCAGCCGCATTTCATTGATTACATTGAGGTTTGGCAGGGAGAAGAGCTTCTATTCTCGATGGAAGGTGGCATTTCGATCTCAGAAAACCCGGTGTTCCGGTTCTCCTATAACGACAATGGCTCCCAGTTCCTGACTGTCAAAGCGACCGACACCGAAGGTAATTCATTTGTTCAAGAGTTGGCGAAATCCTTCAGTGGCTGACCTCTCGGGACGGTTGGCACTCTCTGGGACAGTCAAACCAACCGACGAACCCAGAGGGCTAAAACTACCTCAATGGTAGGCTGAATTTAAAAGCAAATGATCTCAGCTTCGGCTTGGGCGCGCCTTAGATCTGCGACCATGCTTTCGGCCATGGCCGCGCTTCGGAAAAACGACATGCGTTCTCCTCCGACACGCCGCATCGATAGAACTGTTTCCGCTTCAAGATACTGGTCATAGGTCAGAATTGAGGCAATCTCGTCTATCGAGCAAGAGCACCTATCCAACATTTCGCGGGTTTGTCCGTTTGCGGCCATACAACCGAAAACGTAGTCCGCCCGCGCCGATGTGGGATAATCGTTGAGGCGTTGCGACGCAGTTTGAGACAATGCGATCTGAGGCACGACACAGGCCGCGCATATCAATGCCAGCTTGGTCTTCATTTGCTTTGGCTCACATCTACGCCTTCATAGTGAAATTCTGAACGGTAAACCGACGTGCCGTCTTGGTCCCCGGGCGCATCGGCAATCAGACTGACATACCATCCAGGCACTTCCTCGGACATTGTCACGCTCAATTCGAGATCTCCGAACCCTTGCATCCGCGATTTGTTGGGGTCGGTTTCGAAGGGATAGAGTTTCACGGTCTGGGTTTTGACTGTTTTGCCGTCAATCACGGCACTTCCTGTTTCAACCACCGAGGGTTGGACCAAAGCGTCTTTGACCCTGTTGCGGATGTAGAATGGGCTACCCCCTGCGCTTTCGGCCATGTCGCGCACGACGCTTTCATAAAAAAACATGATCATCGGATTGCCGACGGTCGCCGGGAATGCGCCAAGAGACCGAAACTTATCGTTTTGACGAAACTCAAGTTGCGCCATCGCATCCAGGTCTGCAGGGAACGATATTGCAATTTGCCCTGTATCCCGTCGCGCCGCGTCGGGTTTCAACAGGCTGGTCACTTCGCGCCGGTATCTGAGCTCATTGGCGCGATCAATGTCGTCAAGCGTGCCGTTTTTGAAAAGAAGATCATAGGCCGCTACCGCGCCTTGCTGCTGCGCAGTTGCAGGTGCTGCGACCATGGCAATGGCGAAGCAAAGCGCCTTAAACGCAAATTTCAAGATATCGTCCTCCCTCTGCCGATTTTAGTGCGCGGGGTATCTTTGTCATTGCCGACTTTCGTAGGCAATTTTCGGGGATGTCAGGTGATGGCGCGGGCCTTCTGATTGGGACACTTTCCAATGAATAAATGGCCGCAGACGCGATAGTTTGAGGGGTTTGATCATGGTTGAAACGTCGCAACGGTTTGCATCCTGACGCAGGACATCGCGGCGGTCTGCGGTGACCAGAAAAGCCGGAACATGGGTGCGTGTTTCTTCGCGGATCGCTTGGATGACCCGAAGACCTGTTTCACCGAAATCCAGCTCATAATCAGCCATGATAACATCGGGGGGACGCCCAAATTCTCTCACCAACCTCAACGCGTCCTCCGCATTTCGGGCCGGTAGAACGCGGGCCCCTCTTTGTTCGAGCCAGGTTGTCGTGCCGTAAAGGACGTCTCGGTTGTTTTCGACAACCAGAATAACGTAGTTGATGGGCGTCTCATCTTCTCGCATTTCGGGCGGTTCAGGCTCTCTTGGCAAGGCGAGGCCTTCGACCATCTTCATCTCGATGCTAAATACAGACCCGCGGCCCGGATCTGAACGGATCGAAAGCCCGTGCCCCAGCAGTCGACAGGCGCGAGCAACCACAGAAAGCCCAAGACCCATCCCGGTGCCAACCGGCACATTTTCCGCGCGTGTAAACTCTTCGAGGATACGGCCCTGATCGCAGGCTTCGATCCCAATGCCGGTGTCCCAAACCTGAAGCAAAACCTTGTCGCCTGCGCGTCGGCACCCAAACAAGACGCGCCCACCCGGTTCTGTGTACTGGATCGCATTCACCACCAGATTTTGCAGCGACCGCAAAAGGTAAACCGGGTCAGAGCGTACATGTACCGAGGACGACACCATGTAGAGCGCGACTTGTTTCTGTTCTGCCACAAGCGCTTGATCGGCAAAGACGCTTTCCATGATTTCCCCAAGATTGACGACCACCAGCGAAACCTGATCTGGTTCGGCGCTTTCCAATCGAGAAATATCAAGCAGGGAATGCAACAGTTGCTCGGCGGAGCTAAATGACCCTTCCAGGCGTTCAACGATACGCTCCAGATCGCCGCCTCGCGTGAGGCCCTGCAGTGTCGACAGCAGCAACTTGGCCGCGTTGATGGGTTGCAACAAATCATGGCTTGCTGCCGCCAAAAACCGTGTCTTGGACGAAACGGCGGCCTCTGCCCGTTCAATCGCGACGCGCAGCTGCTCTTCGACGCGGGCTTTTTCTTCGTATTCATTCGTGAGGCGGTCATTGGCGCGTGTGAGTTCTGCCGTGCGCTCTGCCACCCGGTTTTCCAGTGTCTCCGTCGTGCGCGCCTCCAGCGTGACGTCCATCAACTCCACAACAAAGCCGCCGTCAGGAAGAAGGTTTGCGTGTATTTCGACAACGCGGCCATCGCCATAGCTGACCCTGCGCCGCGTCCATCCTTTCTTGTCCAGTTCATCTCTCCAACGCGTGTATTTCGGCGCATCGTCGGATCGGATCAGGTTTTGATCGGCCATGTATGAAAACAGCTCTGAAAGGCTGATGCCGCGGGATAAGATGCGATCTGGCACGTTGAGAATTTTCTGGAATTGCGGGTTATGCATCATCACTTGCCCATCGGCAGAGAAGGTGCACATGCCCGAACTCATGTGTTGAAAAATCGCTTGCAGGTAATCGGCCTGACGGTCGATCAGTGTCTTCTTTTCAGATCTATTGCGCCGGACGATCGCTGTGATCTCGGTCAACAGGATCAGGATGTTCTTGGTTTCCGTGTACTGCGCAATCAACTGATACCAACGGTCCCCGTCCAGCCCCAGCACGACCGCGGCGCCACCATCGCGCCCAAGGCTGTTTTCAAGCTCGCGAGCCATGTCACTCAGCGGCCGTTCAGTGGATTTCAAATGCTGGCTACTTGCCAACAGCAGGAAAAAATCCTCTAGAAGCAGTCCAGCGTCCATTTTTTCCGATATGTCGGGCATAAGGTTACTGAACAGATCATTGGATATGTTCAGTTGTCCATCGATGAAGAGCGCGAAGCCCTCTTCCATAGACGACAGCGCCTCAACCAAAGCGCGCCTTGTCCGCATGCGCTCATAGCGCTCACTTTCCAGCTCAGTCGTGGCGCGTGCCAGATCCCGACTTTGCGCATCGACCTGTTGTTGCAACTCAATCGCCGACTGGAACGCCAGAAACGCCGACGGCCCCAGATCCTTTTGACGGCTTGCGCGCCGCATCAGGGCCTCAATAATCTTAGCCTGCTTCTTGATGTGAAGCTCTTGCGGATCAGAGGGGTCCAGCAGGCTCATACGGCAATCTTTTCATCCGGTTCAAAAAACGCCACACCGACAAATGTCTGGTTCATGTGCACGCCGGATTGTTGCTCGCCGTAGGTGTTGAACCCGAAAACCCGATGATTTTGCAAGATCTCCGAGGCTTGCGGCAGCAGTGATTTTTGCTCAATTTCGAGGCGCCTCAGAACGCAATCGAAACCGAGTATGAAATCCGGTGCGTGCCCGGACCGATCTTTGACCGACAACTCTGTATTTAAGGTTTTCAGGATTTCGCGACCGCGTCCAAGGGTGAGAATGAGCCCATCATCAATAGCGGCAAGAAACGCCAGTGCACCGTGGTCTTTGGTATCGCTGATCGCGCGGACATAGTGCCTGGAGTTATGCCTGAGCAGCATCGGATTTTCTGCAAAAACCTCAGGAGACAGCGCCTGCACCGGACATCCCACCAAACGCGCATATTCCTGCGTCGCCGGGGAGCCGTTGATCTCATAGACAAGACGCTCGTCCGGATCCGATTCAGTGATCACAAGCTCTTCGCCATCGGGCATAAAGTGATCAAAACTGAGGCCCTGAAATTCAAGAGCGGTTTCAATCAAAAGTAAAACAGCAGCGTTCGTATGCACCTTATCGCCATTCAGCACAAAGGTTTGACCAAACCGAAGCCCATCGCCGGCGGACCCACCAAAAATCGGCAGGTCTTCGAGGATCGTTTCCAACGTTGAGACAAGTAAGTCTTCTTGTTTGGAAAGGCCATCCGTGATCATAAGGGCAAGCCTGTTCCAACGCGCAGTATGTTGGAACGTTTCGACAAATCGCTTCGCTTTGAGCGCCACGGAGGTGGGCGATAACGGTTTCAAATCCTCAAACAAAAGGGATGCGCACCTGAAATACGCCCGAGGAAACGACAGCAGCAGCAAAGTGTCGCTCTCATAGCCTTGCGATGATATTTGCCCGGCAGTCGTGCATCCAAAAACCGGCACCCCACCAAGCAGGGTTTTCAGCTCCCTCGAGATTGCAGTCACATCAAAATGGCTGGGAACAAAGGCCAGGATAAATCGACTTTGATGAACCGAGATCGGAAGTAATGCTTCGTGCGCGGCTGTCATCTCATCTGTCGCGTCGGAGCGTCCGACCTGAACATAGGATGGCAATGAACGCGGCATGTCCCGGCCTTGATCTAGTGCTGCAAAAATGCTCTCGCTTCAGGCTCGCTCCCGAATTGGCGCGCCATGACGCCTTCGACCATAACAACGGCCTGCGTCCGGTTGCGGACGCCCAATCTCTTTAAAAGCGCCGTGATATGGGCCTTTACTGTCGCTTCGGCCAGAGACAGCTCATAGGCGATTTGTTTGTTGGGTTTTCCTACGCAAATCAGTTTCAAAATCTTGATCTGCTGAGGCGTCAAACGCGACAACTCGGGCGTGGTTTCATAGATGTTGATCTCGGCCTCGCGTGCCCGTCCCGTTCGGTATCTTTTGGGAACATAGGTACGGCCAGAGACAACTTCGCCAATCACGTATTTTAACGTCTCGGCGCAGGCGTCCTTGGGCGTAAAACCGGATGCGCCTTCCTTCAGCAGCGATTGCACCAATTCGTAAGACGCGATTGAGGAGATGACCAGAATGCGCGTTTTTGGTATGCGCTCACGCAGCGAAATGAACCCTGAGATGCCCGACACGTCTGGCAGTTTCAAATCCAGTAGAACCAGATCCGGCGCGTCTTGCGTGTCCAGAACCTCAAAGGTTTCCTGCAAGGTCGACGCCGTTGTGATCGTGCAATTTTCGAGAACCACTTCGAGGGTCAGCGCCATCGCGTCACTGAAGAGCGGATGGTCATCCACTACCAACACATTCAGTTTTTGCGCAAACAAGTTTGCGCGTCCGGAACAGTTCATTCCGCTTCCTCCCACTACAAAGCGTAGCAAAAACTCGCTGCATTTCAACTGATGCGGGTTGAGCGCGACAATTTTAAACGTACTCGACCCTGTCAGGTGCGGGGTCTTGGTGTTCTCACCAGATCTGCAGTTTTTTCGTGAAAGGCACCTGGCGGGTGGGTTCGATGTTTCAAAACAGACCTGGTAAAAGCCCATAAATCACTGGTGTTTCGTGCCGTTCCAAAGATTTCCGCGTCGAGACGGCCGATGATTTTGCTGAGCTTCACATTCCTGTCGTCACGCGCTAGCAAAGATGCGGCCGCGCGTCTGGCAGCCGCGGAATTTCGCCGAAGTGCCGCGTAAATCACGTGATAGGTCACAGGATCGAGCGGCGCAAAACGCTGAAGCGCGGGCTGTCCGGTGCGTGTTCTGGTGGCGATGCCAAACCAAAAACTGACAAGAAAAACCACACCAGCCAAAAGACCTGTGCGCCAACCCAATAGCTTTGATTTGGCTGCGACATTGTCTCGTTCTGGGTCTGGTGAAGGGCCGGATACTGAGGACTGATAGGCTACGCGTTGTGCCGCGATTGTCACCTCGTTCGTTTCCCGCGTCTGCGTGTCGAAATAGTGCAGCGTAAAAGGTTCAACAATTCCAGACACGCTGTTGGTTGGGCGGATCGTCCATCGCCAAAACGCATAGGTCACCGGACCTTCCGGCGAAAGCTCAACCAATCGCTTTTCAGGATGGGCAAAAATCATACCGGATGGCGAATGCAATTCGGGCATCAGTGGGATCATATCCGGCATTGCGCCAAGAGCCTCGATGCGTATCACACGCAAGACACCCGCATTCGGCCCAAGCTGATCTGGGGCGTTCGACCACTCATCAGAAATTTTCAAACTTTTGACAGGGAACCACCAATGCGGCGTTTCGGGCGCGGCCTCGACCCGAACAGGGACGGGCGCAGATGTCACGGCATGTTCAAACCATTTGTTCTCTTCGTCGGTCAGGGTCAGGCGATGGATAAATGCGCCGATGGTCTGCGCGCCCGCCCGCTTGTGAAACACCGCCATCCGACGTTCAAAGATCTTGACCTTTCTTCCATTGATGCGCTCTTCACGCAAACTGTCGGGGCCAAGCTGCGCCCAATTGAAACACTCAAGCGTCGGTTGTTGCAATTATTC
>ERZ1740059.402-NODE-402-length-23448-cov-8.776258_pt1 | contig 23448 bp, 21 predicted proteins | sample MGYA00581744_ERZ1740059 | MGnify/ENA primary metagenome ERZ1740059 (study PRJEB43018, sample SAMN04849738) | marine metagenome | isolation source: floating plastic debris | place: Pacific Ocean | collected 2008-08-28 | study: EMG produced TPA metagenomics assembly... | reverse complement strand
GCTTTAATTGGTTCTCGATTCGATTTTGACCGTTTTGGTTTAATTCCTCGTTCTAGCCCCCGTCAAGCTGATTTAATCATTACAGCCGGAACTATTACGATGAAAATGGCACCTCAATTGGTGCGTCTTTACGAACAAATGCCAGACCCCAAGTATGTAATTGCTATGGGTGCTTGCACAATTACCGGCGGTATGTTCAGTGTAGATTCTCCTACCGCAGTACGGGGAGTTGATAAATTGATTCCGGTAGATGTTTATTTACCCGGTTGTCCTCCACGTCCAGAAGCTATTATTGACGCGATTATCAAGCTGCGGAAAAAGATTGCTGATGATTCGATGCAAGAACGAGGTTTGATAAAGCAAACCCATCGCTACTACAGCACAACTCACAGCATGAAGCCAGTAGAACAAATCAATACTGGTCAATATTTACGCTCTGAAACCCGCAAAAATCCACCAAAAGAATTAAGCGAAAGCATTGGTATGCCAGTACCGCCAGCTTTACTAGCTACTCAAAAGCAAGAGGAGGTACAACGTGGCTGAAGAAGAATCAAAACCAGTACCAGCAGATGAACAAGCCCTCGTAGAAGCGGGTAAAGTCTCCAAATGGTTAACTGAAAACGACTTCGCCCATGAAGCTTTAGAAACTGATAGTAGCGGAGTCGAAATACTAAAGGTAGAAGCGGATTTTCTTTTACCAATTTGTACTGCTTTATATGCTTATGGATTTAACTATCTCCAGTGTCAATGCGGTATTGATTTGGGACCTGGGGACCAGCTAGTAAGTATGTATCACTTGGTTAAAGTCAGTGATAATGCTGATAGACCGGAAGAAGTACGTGTAAAAGTTTTCTTGCCTCGCGAGAATCCTACAGTACCTTCAGTGTATTGGATTTGGAAAACAGCAGATTGGCAAGAGCGCGAATCTTACGATATGTACGGGATTATGTATGAAGGACATCCAAATTTGAAGCGAATTTTAATGCCAGAAGATTGGGTGGGTTATCCCTTGCGTAAAGATTACGTTTCGCCAGACTTTTATGAATTGCAAGACGCTTATTAAAGTAATTTGTAATTTGGAAATAATAATTTTACCCCCGGATTTATTCGTGGGGTTTTTTTGTGTAAAGAGAGGGGGGAGAGGGGGAAGAGGGAGGAGAGGGGGAAGAAATAAAAACTCCTAACTCATAACTCCTAACTCATAATTTTCGATCTTAAAATCCTGCTAAGGAATCTATTTCCAAAGTGTTTGGTGTGGGTAGAGATTCTAGATATTGGAGAAATTCGAGTAATTCTTCTTGTGTAAGTAAAATACGTCCCCGTTTACCGTAAGTTTGGATTAAATGTTTCCTTCCTTGCTGGGTAGTCAAACCAAGGCGCTCCATTTCAACATCGGTTTTGGCAATTATCTCAGATAAATCAATGGGTTCGGGCTTAGTTGGATATTCTTCTGCTTTGGATTGTGTTTCAGTACTTATGTTTGGATTTTCGATTAATGTATATGGTGTTGGTAAATATTCTAGATATCTGAGAAAATCGAGTAATTCATCTTCTTTGAGTAAAGTACGTCCCCGTTTACCGTAAGTTTGGATTAAATGTTCCCTTCCTTGCTGGGGAGTCCAACCCAGACGCTCCATTTCAACATCGGTTTTGGCAAGCACTTTAGATAAATCAACAGGTTGGTTCATTTTCTTTAGTTCCAACTTTTAACACAAGACTCCTAACTCCTGGTTTTTACCTATTACCTTTTACTTTAAAATCCTGCTAATGGATCTGTTTCTGAAAGATCTGTTTGTGTGGGTTGAGATTCTAGATATTTAAGAAAATCTAGTAATTCTTCTTCAGTAAGTAAACTACGTGCTCTTTTTTCATAAGTTTTGGTTAAATATTCTCGCCCTTGCTCGCGAGTCCAACCAAGACGCTCCATTTCAACGTCAGTTTTGGCAATGATGTCAGCATAATTGATGGGTTCTGCCTTTTTCTTTTTTCTGGTTGTACTTGTTTTTGTTGCTTTCTTGGTGGCTTTTCCAGAACTGCTTTTGTTGATTGGAGTAACGTTACTCGGAGTTAGACTTTCTTCTGCTAATGGTTGAACGATGTCGGGATTTTCTATTGCTGCATCAAACTCCGGCTCATCGTATGTAGGAATGGGTAATGGTTTATCCAAATCTTGGTCGTAAATATCACTGTTATCTTCCACAGAAAAAACTTCTGGAAGGGGGGAAGTATCTACAGTTGGTGTTACTTCATCAGTAGAGTTAATTGCTGTTTGGTTTGATGGAGGAGTTTGTGTTACCGTACTGGATTTTCTACTGGTAGTTGGATGCTGATTTTCTGCAACAACTGCGGTGGTTAAAGAACGATTGGGAAATACCTCTAAATTAGGTTCAGAAGAAACAGCAACTTCTTTCTGCTCTACTTTTGGTTGCGGTTGTTTGCCCTCCATTGCTAAAACCGTTAACGCCCTAGTTCTGGATCTGTCTTCAGCTTCTTCAATGGTTTCAGCGGCTGCCATTCCAGTAGCGCGGGTTACGCCTTCAATTTGCACGCTGGAACGAACAATATATTTACCGCGATCGATTTGTACCAATTCGGTGATAAGACTACCTGTGGGATACAAGCTCTGAAATTGAGCCAACATAATACTAATACCAATTTAAGTCTGCTTTGATGTGGATGGATGGTTGTTGTTGCAAATTCAAATTTTTATATGAATGACAACCATCAAAACTGAAATATGCTTATTGTTTTAACTACTTAAGCAAAAATTTTGATTGACGGGCACCCGACGGCAATTTTTTCAATAGTAATGTATCGTGAATGGTGTATCAAAAAACTTGTTACAAGCTTTAGATGTGCTATGGTGTTTACCGATGGTGCCGACGGAGGCTATAAATAATTATTTTTCTTTACAGAAAAATAGTTTAGAACCTCACCGCAAACCACACTAACATACCGAGGCTATTGTCGGAATTATTTTTTGGATGTTTATTGGTCATTTAACTTCGGCATTACGCATGGGCAGTAAATTAACAGAATCTGTGGTTCTATTCTAGCTACAGCAGCCAAAACTGTTTTTTTACTAAATTTAACGTTACTCAAACGAGGAGCGTTGCTAAATTTCAAAAGTTGGATTCGGCATTTATGACGGCAAGCATTTAAGACAAAGGCTGGCAATAAATAAAATGTGACATACCACGAGCCCCATCGTTAGTGCGTCTTGTTAGTTTTTGACAAACATAGTGGCTTATATTCTTTTCTAATTGAACAAGAATTTTATCAAAAATCTTCTTGTATTAAAGCCCCACTGTTAAAGTAAGAGCCTGGTAACGAAATCGCTTAAGTGTTTCGATTGTGGTAAAAGGGTGGACGTGTGAATTAATTTTTGGGTTGCCACTCAGTAATTTTTAGTGGTATTGCAATCAATGCTATACTAAATACCCAAATTACTATCGGGAACTATTTTCTGGAAGTAACCTCCTTGTCTACAATAGTCAGAGACTCCTAGTTGAATGCAAGCTCCACTTTGGACAATTTGGAGACTTGTAATTAACGCAATCTGACGGGCACCCGTGAAAATTTTTTAGGAGAAAAAAATTCTCACGGGAACCTTTGACCAGCCTCAGTTCTTGAAGAACCGCATCTCGCGGCGATTGAACTACCTTTAGAGGAAGTGCTAAAAATCCTACCTACGGATGCGTAGCTAGTCTGTAGCTCTAGAATCAAGCGATCGAACAAGTTTAAAGGAGTTAAGCTAGTGTCGCTTGGAACAGCCGCCTTTAAACATTGGCGAGGCTAACTTTACTCCAAAAAGTGTACCCAAAACCCGGTAATTTAAGGATCAGTTTGATGCATAACAATGTGTCGGGTTCGATCCCAATAAGAATTTAGGGTTTTCCCCCTTTGATACCGATGAAGTAATGGTTTCACTTCACTACGCGGTTTTTCTGCTGAGCTAATTGTTACCGCTTCTACATAAGGGGCAGTTCGGTCTGTTGGCAGTTTCTCCGAGTAAATTTTCAGAGTTTGGTGGTGTCAAAGTAACCGTTCATTAGAGCAATTGAGCGTGGACTGGTTAACTGCAGATCGATAAACGGAAAACTGGTAAGTCGATTTGTTCCGATGTTGCCGAACTTTAAACTCCGCAGCTAGTAATTACAAGAGCGGAGTAATAATGATTTCAGGCGTGCTTTGTGAGATTGGTAATGATATTGGATCTTTTTGCCAAACAAACTCTGAGATAATCGTGTAATACCCTCTACGGGGGCGGGTAATTCGTTTCTTGATAACTTTTTGTGGTGAGGGTATACGCAATTCGTCGAACCAATAAAAAAACGATGTTTTAGACCAAAGGTCGGTTCAGTGCATGGAATTTTCAATCGCTACACTCCTTGCCAATTTTACTGATGAGAAATTGGTAGCTCGTAAACTTCTGGAAAAAAAACTTGGTTGTGAAGATGATGACAGTATACAAAAACTGGAAATTGCCTTAGATGTTTTAGAAAAAATTGGAATTCTGGCAAAAGAACGGGGTAAATACCGCCGTATTTCGGAAGATTCTTTAATTGAAGCTAAACTCCGTTGTTCTTCTAAGGGTTTTTGCTTTGCGATTCAAGATATAGAAGCTGCTGAAGATATTTATATCCGGGAAAGCCATTTGAGCAATGCTTGGAATGGCGATCGCGTTTTAGTAAGAGTTCTCAAAGAAGGTAGTCGGCGACGTTCTCCAGAGGGTGAGGTCAAGCTGGTTCTAGAACGCTCTAATCACACTTTGTTAGCGCGAATTAAGCAGATAGAAGGGGGTTTCCGCGCCGTACCTCTAGACGATCGATTACTGTTTGAACTTAAACTACAGCACAATAGTGTTGTTTTAGACAATGCTATCGACCATTTAGCTCACGTACAAGTACTGCGCTATCCCCTTGCTCAATACCCACCTTTGGGTAAAGTGGTACAAATCCTTGGTAGTGATGCCGAAGCAGCAGCGGACATTGATTTAGTTACCTGTAAACACGATCTTTCGCGTAATTTTTCGGATAATGTCGAAGAAACAGCGGCTAAATTACCCAAAAGGATACTGAAAGCAGACCGTAAAAATAGAATTGACTTAACAGATAAGTTTACCATTTGTATTGGTGGTAACGTTGATTCTGTAATAGTTAGAGAAAATGCCATATCCTTAGAAGAAACTGAAGAAGGCAATTGGTTGCTGGGCTTTCACATCGCCGACGTTTCCCACTACGTACAGCCAGATGAAGCTTTAGATCGAGAAGCTTTGAAGCGGGGAAGAAGTGTTTATTTAGGAGAACTCGTATTGCCCATGCTACCGGATGCTGTAGCGGCAAGAAGTTCTTTAGTTACCGGAAGCGATCGTCTGGCGATTTCTTTTCTAATCACCTTAGATGGGGAAACTGGAGAAGTTCTGGAATGGGAAACCAACAAGAGCTTGGTTAATGTTGATAAACATTTAAACCAAAAGCAAGCTTTGGGAGTTCTTGCGGCTGAAACGAAAGAATCTGCTGAAGTAGTAGAAATGTTGCAACAGTTACAAGCTTTAGCAATAGTTCTCAAAGACCAACGCTTGGCTAGAGGTAGTTTACAGTTAAATCTACCTTCCAACCAAAACCCCTTCTACGATGAGGGTGCAAGCGGGTGTGTTACTGAAACCGATTCGCCAGTTGATTCTTTGTTAACAGAATTAGTACTGTTAACAAATCAATTAATGGCAACTCATTTGAATGCTTTGGGTATTCCTGCAGTGTGGCGAGTTCAAGGCGCACCAGATCCTGAAGATGTTCAGGAAATGCTTAAACTTGCAATTAACTTGGGCGTAGAATTGGCGCTACCGGATGATATTGATATTCAACCTTTAGATTATCAACATTTGACTAAAGTGTTTGCAGAATCAGCTTCTGAACAAGTTTTGACTTATTTATTGCAAGACACGCTCAAACCGGCTGCTTACACTACTAGCGAAGGCGGACACTTTGGTTTAGCTTTACCAGACGGTTACGTTCATTGTACCTCCCCCTTACGGCGTTATCCCGATTTATTGATGCAAAGGGTATTTTATACCTTAGTCGAAAATGGACGCGATCGCCGTAATACTCGGGTGAAAGAACGGGTTAATCTACGTTCAAGTAGTTGTCACGGTGAAATTAACTGGAATGTATTACCTCCGGAATTACAGCAAGAACTACAAACCGATTTAACAAGGGTAATAACCCAAATTAATGATAGAGAAAAAGAAGTCCAAGAAGCTGAAGCCGATTTAGAAGGTCTAAAAAGAGCCGCTTTGATGAAACAGCGGATTGGTGAGGTCTTCAGTGGCGTAATTACTGGCGTTCAATCATACGGATTTTTCGTAGAAATTGAGGTTCCAGCCCAAGAAACTGAAGAAATTAGCAACATACCTTTACGAGTAGAGGGGCTAGTACACGTCAGTTCTCTCAAGGATGACTGGTATGAATATCGCGCTCGACAGCAAGCGTTATTCGGTCGTAAGAATCGGGCTTCTTATCGACTGGGCGATCGTGTAGCCGTGCAGGTTAAGAGTGTAGATTATTACCGTCAACAAATAGATCTAGTGACTGTTGGTAACGATGATGTATCTAACACTCAAGATGAATCGAGCAGTTATTATGTACCGCATCATTACTCCTCAGATGATTTAGATGAGTATGAAAATGAATAAAAAGTAGTCGTTAATTTGCTTCTTAAGAGTTAGGAGTGAAGGGTTGCCATAAGAATTTTTTTTCGGAGAAAAAAATTCTTATGAGTGATCGTGAGGCAACGTTTGCGAAGGAGGGTGATTTCCCAATCACTGTTGGTGTTAGCGGAGCATCTCCGTCAGGAAACACTCGGGGTTAAATGATTTGCCATAAAACTATTTATTTCTAACTCTTAATTTTTTCGTTAAATGCTCAATATCTACCCTTAATATCACAATCAACCAAGTGTCCAATAACGCCAAACCATTAATATTAGGTGTCTCAGGTGCATCAGGTTTAATTTACGCCGTTCGCGCCCTCAAATTTTTGTTAGAAGCAGAATATGCGATTGAATTAGTAGCATCCAAATCAAGCTTTATGGTTTGGCAATCGGAGCAAAGTACCCCCATGCCGGTAGAGCCAAAGGCACAAGAGCAATTTTGGCGACAGCAAGCCGGAGTGAAAGCAGGAGGTAAACTGCGCTGTCACCCTTGGGCGGATGTGGGAGCAAACATTGCTAGTGGCTCCTTTCGTACTTTGGGGATGATAATTATGCCCTGTAGTATGAGTACTGTAGCTAAATTAGCTGGCGGTTTAAGTTCCGACTTATTGGAAAGGGCTGCCGACGTTCAACTCAAGGAAGGGCGAAAGTTAATCGTTGTACCCCGCGAAACACCTCTAAGTTTGATTCACCTGCGTAATTTAGTTAGTTTAGCAGAAGCTGGAGCTAGAATAGTTCCTGCAATTCCTGCTTGGTATCATAATCCGCAAACTGTTGAGGATTTAGTTGATTTTGTTGTTGCTCGTAGTTTAGATCAACTTGAGATCGATTGCGTGCCTATTAAGCGCTGGGAAGGTCGTTAATAGATAATCGAGTTAAAGTATGAAGCGAAATCGGATTTTTCCCAAACCGGGAAATAAGGATAAATCAAAGCTTTTATTTTTAAGTTCTAATTAAAATAATACTACCGCATTCATACTTCATCGTTAATACTTCTTTTAATACCCATGACTGTAACTCGATTGATTCTCTCAGTAGCGATACTCGGAGGAATTATGTTATTGCTAGGGCAAAACTTATCTCCTGCAATACCATTAGTTTTTTTGGGCTTACGGACTCAACCACTTTCTTTGGCAATCTGGATATTGTTGGGCACTGCTGCTGGTGCTTTTACTTCTCTATTAATTAACAGCTTGGTTCAATTGTCAAACCGTTATGTTATGCCGCAGCGTCAAACTTCATCATATGAGCCAAAAGACTCAGCCCGTGCTAATAAACGAACTTCAAGGGAAAAAGATTCTTATCAAAGAAATCCGGCTCCACCACAAGCAAGTAGAGTAAAACCACCTGATGAGTTTGAAAATACTTACGATGATGATTGGGATTTAGATAAAAACGTTAGTGACGATTGGGAATTCTCAGAGCGACAATATCGAGCAACTAATTCTGAAACTCGATATACAAAAATTCAAGATGACAACGATTACGAAGATTTTCGGGAACCAGAAGATGATTATGAACCCGCTGATTCATCTTACTCCTATAACAAACGGGAGTTAAATGATTCTGGCATAGGAAAAACAGATTCGATATATGATGCGGATTATCGCGTGGTTATACCTCCGCCCTCGACATCTACAACTTCAAACACCAACCCTTATTCGGATCCCCGGGAGAAGGAGAATGATGATGATTGGAATTTTTTAGAAGACGATTTTGACGACGAGCAGCCTTCACCACGTCAATGAGTAAATATGTCAATTAAAATATCCGTTTTTCTACTTAATTCCACAACGTTCGCGGGATTCTTGTTTGACTTTACCATTCATGGCTGCTTCTTGCAGAACTGCAAAAGCCTTAAAATCTTCCCAGTCATAGCGGGTTGTCAACAATTGACGCAGTTGATTTTCTGCTTCTAGGCTCAGATAACCACTCTCTATTGCTTGTTGAACTACATCACGAATTCGGATCATTGCTAAAACCTCAACTCACTACACTTATTTATTCAAGCTTTTTCAGATAAAATATGCAGCAGTAAACAGCTTTATGGGTATTGGAATAAGTAAAGCCGTTTTTTTGAGATAATGAAAAACTTGATTCATTTAAAACACCATTAAAATTTAATCGAGGTGAAGTCAACTTAATTATTCAAGGCAATCTGACAATTTAAGTAGGGAACGTGTTGTTGAAGACAAAGCATTACCTTTAACTACAATTGCCATTCAATACGGCTGGTAGCGTGTCCCTGTGTTGTTGACTCACATTAATTGGATAAAGTTTCAAAGAATTTTTATTAAGTTTGCATCAAGGTCAAAGATACCTAAGTAACTACCAATAAGTCACCTAACGAATGTTATTAAATTTGTTATAAATTTACTTTTATTTATTTTGTCTTTAAATAAAAATACTTAGAAAATGGTTAAGATAAGCCGTATTCTAGTATCAATAAATCAATACAGATAATGTCAGTACGTAATCATCAGACAGTAGAAGAGGACTTTATAGAAGCTAAAAACAATTGGGACTTAGAAAAGTTATACATTGATTTAGCATCGGCGAAAGGAAAAGCTTTAACACCTGTAGAAAAAAAATTTCTCCGGGGTTTACTGTGCGGTTTCAGTCCAGCGGAAATAGCAAACAAGGTCTATAAAACTCGTAGTAGCAGCACTGTTAGAGTTTATCTTTCCAATGGATTATACAAATATATAGAAGAAATGCTAACTAAGCAAGCCTCGGACTCTGTCAAGGTGAAAAACTGGAGTCGGGTAACTCAACTGCTAGAAAGGGCAGGTTACAAAAAAGCTCGGCTGCAAACTGAATCAGTAAACCATAATATAAACGATTTGAGAAAAAAAATAACCGAACTTCCGAGCATTAAATCTACTCCCACACAAGATTGGGGAGAAGCTATAGATGCAAGCATCTTTTATGGAAGAATAAGCGAACTAACTCAACTAAAAAAATGGATTTTGCAAGAGCAAGTACGTCTAGTAGTACTTTTAGGTATGGGTGGAATTGGTAAAACTGCTTTATCAGTAAAGTTAGCCGAAGAAGTTAAAGATAATTTTGATTATATTATCTGGCGTTCTTTACGTTTTTCTCCATCTCCAGAGGTATTTTTTAACCAAGTTTTAAAAATTGTATCCCCACAAACACTTATAAATACCCAGAGTATTTCTAACAAAATTTCAGAATTAGTTAATTGTTTGCGTTCTTCTCGATGTTTGATTGTATTAGACCATATAGATTCAATTTTATACAGTGCAGTTACCGTTCAAACGGAAAATAATTCTCAAATATTAGCAAGTAATGCTAGTAACATCGATAATTCAAATATAGATTTGCCGCAAATTCAATATCTTCCCGGTTATGAAGCCTTTGGAGAGTTTATTCAACGCTTAGGAGAATCTCAACACCAGAGTTGTTTGTTGTTAACTAGTAGGGAGAAACCCCAAGAAATTGCTGCTCTGGAAGGAAAAACTCTACCCACTCGTTCCCTCAAATTAACGGGTTTAGATCGAGTAGAAAGTGCATACATACTTAAATCAAAAGGATTCCCTACACTCAGCGAAAAAGAATCTAAAGAAATAATGCAACGGTATGCAGGAAATCCTTTATTTATCAAATTAGTTGCTACTGCTATTCACGAATTGTTTGCTGGAAAGATAGATGAATTTCTTCAACAGGATACAGTTGTCTTCGGAGAGATTCGCTATTGTTTAGATGAGCAATTTAATCGTTTATCTGTTTTGGAAAAGCAGATTATGTACTTGCTAGCTCTCGATAAAAATTTCTCGCTACAGAAATTGCAAAACAAACTGATGGTTGGGATATCCCAAAGATTAATACTTGAATCTATAGAATTATTACAAAGGCGATCGCTAATTGAAAGACAAGCATCTAATTTCTTTCAAAGCCCGATTTTAAGGGAGTATCTAATTGAAAAACTGATTGATGAAAATTTAAAATTCAGTCAAGATGAAACGAGTTCGTTGTTATTTGCCCATACAATCTTTGAGAAGCAGCTCAAAAACCATCTGAAAGTAAGTCGCTTAAATGCCGAAATTTAAAGTAGAGTGAGAAATTAAGAACTGAATCTCAAGAAAAAATGAAAGGTTATTGGAGTAAACGCTACAAGTGAATAACTTATTACAAGGAATTAATCTGTATTTAATCGGGATGATGGGTGCTGGCAAGACTACAGTAGGGCGCTTGCTAGCGAGCGAACTAAAATATGGGTTTGTGGATACCGATGAAGTGATTACTGCATCTGCCAAACGAAGTATTAATCAAATATTTGCAGAGGAGGGAGAAACGGAATTTAGGAGATTAGAAAGTGATGTACTCTCTCAAGTTAGCGCTTACACAAAATTAACTGTAGCGACTGGTGGGGGTATTGTATTAAGGCGTGAAAATTGGAGTTACCTGCATCACGGCTTGATTGTCTGGTTGGACGCTTCTGCAGAGTTATTGTATAACCGTTTAAAAGAAGATACTACAAGACCTTTACTACAAGATAATAATCCTTTGTTGAAGCTACGTAATCTCTTGGAAGAACGAAAATCATTTTATGCTTTAGCTGATTTACGAATAACTCTTAAAGAAGACGAAACGCCCGAAGAAATTGCAAAACGAATACTTACAGAAATTCCCAGTGTTTTAAAGGGGCCTTCTACTTCTTAATTTGAATTTTTTTCAAGTTAGGTATTAATCATCCGAATTGGTTGTATTCTTTTGCTGTAATATATCCTACTCTGATAAATGAATATAAACACCATTAGCTATTGTATAGAAGTACCAAATTCTTCTAAACTGTCATGATTCGGATTTAATAATAAAACCTTGCTTGTTATGGTTAACGATATTGAATATATTCATCAGGATGCAGCTAGTAGGGTAAAAGTGCTGAGTGAAGCACTACCTTACATCCAAAAATTTGCAGGTAGAACCGTGGTAGTAAAATACGGCGGTGCGGCGATGAAAGATAGCAATCTCAAAGATAAAGTTATCCGCGATGTTGTGTTCTTATCTTGTGTAGGTTTACGACCGATTTTAGTACATGGTGGCGGACCGGAAATAAATACTTGGCTCGATAAAATAGGACTTGAACCGCAGTTTAAAGATGGTTTGCGAGTGACTGATGCTCCCACAATGGATGTGGTAGAAATGGTGTTAGCTGGCCGAGTTAATAAGGAAATAGTTGCCAAGATAAATCAAGCTGGTGGAAACGCAGTGGGTTTATGCGGTAAAGATGGTAACTTAATAACAGCTCGCCACCAAGGTCAAAAAGATATTGGTTTCGTCGGAGAAGTCAGTTCTGTAAATACGGACATTTTAGGAACTTTGGTAGAAAATGGTTATATTCCGGTAGTGTCTAGCGTTGCTGCCGATGATAGGGGACAAGCTTATAACATTAATGCCGATACTGTAGCTGGAGAAATTGCCGCAGCATCAGGAGCAGAAAAATTAATTTTGCTTACCGATACGCGAGGTATCTTAGAAAATTATAAAGACCCTTCTACCTTGATTGAGAAAGTTGATATTCAAGAAGCTCGCGACTTAATTTCAAAGGGTACAGTTGCCGGAGGTATGATACCCAAAGTAACCTGTTGCGTGCGTTCCCTTGCTCAAGGAGTACGCGCAGCCCATATTATTGATGGTCGCATTCCCCATGCTCTTTTGCTAGAAATATTTACCGATGGTGGTATTGGGACAATGATTCTTGGTTCTCAATTTGCCTAAACTGTTGTGTATGTTGTTATTTGAAAGATCCTTCAATGCAGGTAAGGCTAGTTTATCATCAGAATAATTATCGAGTATTTGATTTGATAATGGTGCGTTAAGATTTTGCTATAACGCACCTTACAAGCAATCAATTCAATCGAAAATATGATATTCTTCCAACTTCACCAACGATTGTTGATAATAATCCGCGAAGTTGGATGACGATTGCGTCTTCGGGAATCTTTGATAATTACTGGGTTAACTAACACTGGGTTGATAAACCTGGAGTTATAAACTTTCCTTTTTCTGTAGGGTTTAGAGAAACGAGTACCTATGGGTATATGTCCCGTTGCGGGATTTACGGGTATGGGTGTAGATATGGGACTACCATAAATAAAAGTACCTACAGTCGGATTATAATTTTCTCTGTAATAGGAAGTATCACCATCGATGGCGATCGCAAACTGAGCAGAGGCTGGTAAAGCTACAACAGCCGTTAAAGTAAGAGCAACTCCAAAACCCAAAAAATACCGTTGTGCTTTTGCGTTCTTAAACATAATAATTATCCAAATTAAGCTGCGAGTGTTAAGGCGTGTTTTCCGAGTCACCGACAACCTAATCGATAAACGCATTGGCAATAAGCCACCCTATAGACTCCGGAAACATTTAAAAACAGGCCCTTGAGAACCAGCAAATGTACTTAATTTAAATTTTAGAGTTTATCTCTAATAAGATACTTAGCTTCATAAAAAGATCTTAAAATGTTGCCTTAAAACGGCAAAATAAAGATATTAAGTTGTTTATATCTTTCAAAGTGAGTTCCGAAAGTTTAGAAATCGCCAAGCAGCGCTACCGTAATGGGAAAGCTGCTTTTGAAAATGGGCAATACCGCCAAGCTGTTGAGGAATTAGAAAAAGCTTGTGCTTTGTTACCCCGCAATACTCGCCTTGGAGGTGAGATACAAATTTGGTTAGCAACAGCTTACGAAGCTGCTGGGCGAAATCAAGAAGCTATAGCCCTTTGCGAACAACTTAAACGCCACCCTTATCCCGATACCAGCAAAGATGCACGGCGATTACAATATATTTTTAAAGCACCTAAATTGAAGCGTCCAAAAGAATGGATGACTGAAATACCCGATTTGGGAGCATTATCTGACGACGACAGTAAAATTCGTTTGGCTGTATCTCCGAAAAAATCGTCTCAGTCTCAAGAATCTGAAGAACTGGAATTTATTGACCTTTCTCAGGTAAATACTAAAGATAATCGCTTTATCTTGCTAGCGTTAATTATTATTGCTATTACTTTGGCTAGTTTGGTTTGGTTAAGTTTTTAAACAATTACTTATCCGAGTGCCACAAACAAGAACAAAATCGTAAATCTATCGAGTTTTGCAATTATGTCACGATTTAGCTATCAAAGAGATTCTTCTCTTGTTTCCACGGGATTAGTTAAAAAATTTTTTAAACGAATACGACTCATATGTCTTTTACTATTAGCATCGTTGTTACTTTCTGGCTGTATAGACTATGACTTAGGAGTAAATTTCAACAATGCTAATTATGGACAATTTGTACAGCATGTTACATTGGGAGAAAAACTTACAAGTTTCAGCGGCGATTCGGTTTATGAATGGTTAGACAGTATCGAAAGACGCGCTAAACAATTAGAAGGAAAAGCAAAAAGAGTTTCCTCAGAAGAAGTAATTGTAACAATACCCTTCAGTAATGGTCGGGAATTAGAAAGAAAATACAATACATTTTTTAACTCTAGAAAAAATTATAAATCTCGCTCAGCAAAAGCGGAATCAGAATCGGAACTACCGAAAATAGACTCAAACTTAATTTTAAAACAGAGTAATTTTTTACTGTTAGTACGGAATCAGTTAACTTACGATTTAGATTTGCGTTCCTTGGCTTTGATTTCCAGTAAAGGTAACGTTTTAACTAACGCTGATTCAATTCTCGATTTAGAATTTACCTTAAACACTCCGTGGGGTGCAAACATTATTCAAAAATCTGAAGATACTATAGAACCTCAAAAGAACAGTAAACAACTTTCATGGAAACTCCAAGCCGGAAAACTAAATCACGTTGAAGCAGTTTTCTGGCTTCCCAGTCCAATTGGGATTGGTACTTTATTTATTATTCTGTTTGTTCTTCTAGGATTTTACCTCAGATACAGCTTTATGCCGGATCCCAGAATTCAGTTTGCAGCCACCGAGAAATGAAAGGGAGTGAGTAGTTAGGAGTTGGGAGTTACGAGTTGGGAGTTAGGAGTTAGGAGTTAGTAGTGAGTAGTGAGTAGTTAAATCTTCTTCCCCACCTCCACATCTCCCCATCTCCCCATCTCCCCACCTCCCCACCTCCCCACCTCCCCACCTCTTCTGTTGCCAATTACAAAAATCCGTGTTAGGAATACGTCACTTATGATAGGCAGGTAAAATCTGCTTTCAAATGCTGTCGAAAAAACTATTAGATTGCAGCGGTTGTGAAAAAGAAGCTTGTATTAGTATTCACCTTTGTGGCACTCAACTTTGGTGCGGGGTGTTTTCAAGCACCTATATCTAGTTCGACGGAAACTGAGACACCAATAATTCTTGCTACACCAGGGTTAGAAGAGCTAGAAAAACCAAAGACACCCATAGAGGAAATGTTAGAAAACCTGGATAAGCTAGATGAAAGCTTTAACAGGATAGTTTTCTTTCTTGCAAAAGTGGTGATAATTTTACTGAGTCTTATTGTCATCCACAGAATTATACTGCTAATTATTTTTCGGACATCTCAACTAGTTGTCGATAATTTTGCAAATGCTTCTGGTGCCGAAGGAATGGAATATATCTTACCAGGTTTGAGTCAGTTGGGACGAGAAAGACTCATACGGGAGATGAAGGGAGTTCACGAGCGCCTCAAAGAGCATATTAATAGTAGTGAGTTGCGGACTTATCCTCCCCCTGATAAATTACCTTTACCACAAGCAACTCCGGATGAAAGACTTTCTAATTTGGTAGCTTCACTAAACGAATTTACACCGGATCAAATAGATCCCTTGGTAAGTCTGCTCAAAATTGTATTTCCTGCTTATGGTACGAAAGTTACTAGTATTTTACAAAGCCAAGGTGAAGATTACCGGAGACTGGGAATCACCTTTGAAATTACGGATATTGAAGGTCGTGTAGCTTCTAAACTTTATACTATTTGGGAAGAAAAAGTTACCGAAACGCTAACTGACACGGTAACTAAAATAACAACTGAAACTGCAACCGAAACAACAACTAACTCCGAGAAAATTGAGTTACCTACAACTGAATCTTATCCGGAACTTAAAGATCGCTATCGGTTGCTATTAAAGCCTGCTGCCCGATGGTTAGCGCTGGAACTTTCAAGACGAGAAATGCTAGCAAACGTTCCTTGGTATTACTTAGGTAATTGGTGTAAACGCTACCAAGCACAAATACATAACTTTTTCGGTGTCATAAATTATGCTAGCGCTCCGACTCATGGTAGCTTTTTTTATCAATTAGCAATTGAAGATTTGCAAGCATCTGTAGAACTAGATCCTAACTGGTATCAGCCTTACGAAAACTTAGGGGATACTTACAGTACTCAAGGGCGAGAGCTTCGGGAAAGTCGAAGAGTTAACCGTCAGCGACAAGCAATTTTGCAATACGAAAAAGCACTCGATAGATGTGAAGATCAAACTGTAAGTCGAAGGATTAAAGTTGGTAAAGCAATGGCGCAGTTACTAACAAATGATGAAATTGAGGTAGGAGAAGCCCAAAGCGAAATACAAGTACTCGAAAAACAGTGGAGTGCAGAATACGATTTAAGTTCTCGGTTTTTGTACAACCTAGCGTCTTGGTATGCAATCTTTACCGCACAAAATAACGGCGAAGAACAAACAAAGCAAAAAGCCCGCCAATACTTAGTTTACGCTTTACTCAGAGATCGCGATCGCAATCTTTGGGAATGGGCTGGTAGGGATCCAGATTTTGAAGCGGTGCGTGAAAGATTTACGGATTTGCAATTTGTGCTGATGAAGAAATTAAATGAGTTTCCCAATTTACCTGAAATGACAGGGAGCGAATTTGTTAAACATGTAGGAGAAATCCTCAAAGAAATGAACTGGATATAATTAAATAAAGGAACGAATGGTAATGTCTAAGAAAAAAGGCAAAAAATTATCAATTAAAATAAATACTGCTTCTAAGCAGTCTGAAGGAGAAGACTTTAGTCAACCTTGTGGAACTGAAATTACCTCCCCAAGTAGAAAACCGGAAGTAGAAAATACTAATAAACCTCCTTTATCCTCGATTACAACTGAAATTTCTCCTCATCCCAAAATTGTTGGAGAAATACCACCGTGGGATGATGACGAGGATCCCCAGCAGGATCTCAAACCTAAACCTCCAACTATTACGGCAGAAATAGTGCCTGATGAAGAAAAATTTAATACAACCCCGAGAATAACAGGAGAAATACCTCCTTGGGATGACGAGGAATAAATTAAGCAATAATTATGAATCCCTCAGACATATTTATAAGGGCACGGCATTAGCCGTGTTCTTTGTTTATCATTTACGAACACAAAAATTATTTTTTGATTAATTCAGGAATGGCCGCGATTATCACAAGACTCGGATGGTGCGTTACTTCAAATCTTGTACTTTGCGAATAATTAACTAAAAAATAAATTAAATAGTTAAAAATATTACTACTATTAAAGTTCGTAGTAGCGCTGTCTTCGCATCATATTCTGAGTAAAGGCGGGCTAAAGCCCAACTACAAACCCCTTAAAATTAATGTGGTGAAGTACTAGGTGGCATCAATTGGTACGCCTGACGATGGAGAAGTAGGATGGAATGGCGATCGAGGCTAAATATACTAGAGAAGCAGCACTTGAGTACCGCTTCTCTCAAAAAATATAAAAGGGCATTTTATTGTTTTAGTTCTCCTTAAGGAGATAAACGTTCAATCTTCCAACTATCGTCAACATTCTTTGTATAAAGCAAACGATCGTGAAGACGGCTTGAACGTCCTTGCCAAAATTCAATTTCTGTTGGTATAACTCTAATTCCCCCCCAATGAGGTGGACGGGGTATATCTTGATTTTGATACTTATGTTTTAGTTCTTGCAAGCGTTCTTCAATTACTTTTCGGCTTTCGATCACTTCACTTTGATTTGATGCCCAAGCACCTAAACGACTGTTAAAAGGACGACTATAGAAATATTGATCCGATTCCCGTTCTAAAATTTTTTCCACGCGCCCGTAAATTCTCACCTGACGTTGCAACTCTGCCCACCAAAACACTAAAGCAGCCTGAGGATTTTCTGCTAATTCTTGGGCTTTTTGACTGTTGTAGTTGGTATAAAATACAAAACCGCGTTCGTCAAAATTTTTTAACAGCACCATTCTTGCTGATGGTTTACCTTCTGTAGTGGTAGTAGCCAAAGTCATGGCATTCGGTTCTAGGATATCAGCACTCAGGGTTTGGTCAAACCATTTCTTGAATTGTAGAAAAGGGTTAGAATTGACCTTGATTTCGCTTAAGTCCTGTAAAGTGTAGTCTTGACGAAGGTCAGCTATAGTTTTATCCATTACAATTAATTTGATCGGGCTAACTGCTTAAATTTAATAGTTTACCTTCTTCAACCGTTTTATTTATCTAGGTCCTGTTTCTACCTTAAATAGCCGCAGTAGCTAAATTGCAAAGTGTGCTCTACTTAGGCTTAAAATCCTAGTTTCTCACAGCTTATGCAGGAGTGTTTTGTTTGTCGAGGGTTCCCATTAAAATTTTTTTCTTCTAAAAAAAATTTAATGGGTGCCCGTCATCCCCATCTTTTAAGCTTTAGACGATATGTAAAAACACGTACTATTGCTTCAAGTTATATCATCCGTATAGCGCGAATTCAAATTATTTTTGTCAATTGTCAATACTTTTGTTAGATTGCCTTCATTATAGAAATAGTAGAAACTAAAAATTTATGTGGATGCGCCGTTGGGCTTCCCTACAAAACTTATTGATCTATGGTTTAAGCGCTCCGATTATAGCCCTTAACGTTGGGCTACTATCTTTTCTTTTCCATTACTTTCGCCATCCACTTACTATTTTAAGTATTGCAGCAATCCTCGCTTTTTTGCTCAACTATCTAGTTAAAATTTTAGAACGCCTTCGTATTTCTCGCCAATGGGCAGTAACTATAGTTTTGCTCTTCACTTTAACGCTTCTGGTTATTATCGCTATTACCCTCGTCCCCCTTGTTATCAATCAAACTATCCAACTTAGCGATAAAATTCCCCATTGGTTAAGCAGCTTTCAAAACCAATTAGAACAGCTAGAAGCCCTAGTTGAAAAACGACGCTTGCCGTTAATAAACTTCCAAATATTAACCAATCAAATTAACGCCAGTATCGAAAACTTATTACAACTATTACCATTTGGTGCTGTAGGATTTGCGGGAACCCTTGTATCAACCCTAGTTAATACAGTGTTAGTGGTTGTGCTAGCATTTTATATGCTTTTATATGGCGATCGCGTTTGGTATGGCTTGATAAATCTCTTACCTGAAAAAATCCGAGTTCCTTTAAACAAATCCTTACATCTGAATTTTCACTATTTTTTTCTCAGCCAGTTTTTACTAGGATTGTTCATGGTGGCGAGTCTCACACCAATTTTTTTAATTATTAGAATCCCCTTTGCTTTTTTATTTGCTGTAGTTATCGGCATATCTCAACTGATCCCTTTTATTGGAGCAACTTTAGGCATTGGTTTAGTAACTATACTGCTCCTACTACAAGACTGGTGGTTAGCAACCCAACTAGCATTCTTCTCAATTGTGATGCAGCAAGTTAAAGATAATCTGATAGCTCCCAAATTAATGGGAAACTTTACTGGACTAAATCCGATCTGGATTTTTGTGGCAATTTTAGCGGGTTTTGAGATTGCTGGATTATTAGGAACATTGCTTGCCATTCCCATCGCTGGAACTATTAAAGGTACCTTCGATGCGATTAAAAAAGAGAATTCAATTCAATTTGTATCTAAAGTTATAATTCATCAAGAACCATTTGAGGATTAAATTTCTGTGCATTAAATTACTCTTACCCTCACCAAAACCTTACTTAAAACATACTCACCATTGCTCAGAAAAAGCAGTTGCAAAGTTTTTATTTCTATGTATTCAATTGTATAAAATATTTCTATCGAACCAATACAAAACCTATAAGTACATGGCGTATATTTGGGTAGAACCCTTGCCTCCCGATCTATGTTTAATTCATCAACCCTTCACATCTCCTCTGGCTTCATGGATCTGCAAACAAGTTTTATATTTAACTGAAAATTAGTAGCCTTTAATACTGGTTATCCAAATTAATTATGAGTAGTGTAAAGAAGGATATTTTTAACCCACTAAAAAATATACATCCTACGAGAAGACTTTGAGTAAAAGTTAAGGAAAGACTAATAAAAAGTTAAGCATCAAATCAGTATGTAGCAATTTATAGCCTTAAATCAGTATGAGGGTAACAATTAAAATGTTATTTTTTAGTAAGGAAAGGTATAAAAATATCGTGATATACTTTCTTGGTGAATTTTATTCTTATACTTTATTGGTCGTATATGTGTAACTGGTGCATTGCTCAAAATACTTTTTTCTCAAAGTTGTACAACTAATACTTACCATTCATGGCGGGTATTAATTGGAAAAAACACTGAAACAGTAATCACAATTAATTACTTAAGTCGATAGTTGACCATGAGACAAGTAAATTTAGCGATAATTTTTATCTTTTGTTTAGCTTTCGCGATATTTGGCATAGAAAATACGGAATTAGGAACTATTCATCTAACTCCAGGAGTGGAAATACAAGCACCAATTTCAGTTGAGTTGCTTATAGCCTTAGGCTTAGGTGGACTAATGGCTTGGTTGTTTAGCTTGTGGGTTCATTTACAAGGATTATTAGGCTCAAGACAAAAAGTTGGTCAAAAAGACGATCGCATTGAGGAATTAGAATGCAAAATTGAAGAGTACCAAGCCCAAATTCAATCTTTACAACTTTCTCTACCACCGGCTCGCGATTCAGTAGCACAAGAAGCACAAATTAACGCTTAATAGAAAAAATGGGTCCCGTCGGAAAAAAGTGATGAGTTATGAGTTATAAATACCTTTGATAAAGGGATCTCGTACATTATTTTCACCATTGTCCTATGGCCGACAGAACCCATACGCCAATTCTGCCCTTTCGCCAAATTTCTAGTACTTGTCGATGGATGCCCCTCAGCTTTTAGAAACAATTACCCAACTAATTCATCAAGCCGAACAAGGAGAAATTGATCCTTGGGATGTACAGGTAGTTGAAGTGATAGATCGCTATATAGAACTCATGGCACCCGAGAAAAGGAAGAAGGGGTATGAAACGGATTTATCTCAATCTGGGCAAGCATTTCTATCAGCATCCATGTTGGTGCTATTTAAGGCCAATACTTTGATGGAAATGCAATTAGCGGCATCTGTTGTAGATGCCTCTGAGCCGGATGAGTTTCTACTTGATGGTGAAGATGGTTTGCTCTCCCGTGTAGCTAGACTACCTTTAGAGAAACAGTTGCGGCGGCGACTTTCCGCAATGCCTCCGCCTGCGCGTCGCGTAACTTTACAAGAGTTAATCGATCAATTGCAGGTAATGGCGAACCAACTGCAACTGGTAGAAAAAACCAGCAAGCCAAAGGCTACAAAACGTCAACCTGGTGTTAGATCTCTAAAAGCAGCACTAGAATTAGCACACCAAGAAAATCTCACAGAAGTTGCTGGGGAATTAGAACAAGTTTTGCACGCTAAAGCTGCGGAACTACATCTTGGAGAAAGCTGGATGAATTTGGAACAGTTAGTAGAATGGTGGTCTCAAACTAAGTCAGTATCGGATATGGGGAAAGACCATTCTCACGGTGAAAATGCTCACAAAGTAAGTGTATTCTGGGCATTACTGCTGCTTTCGGCTCAATCAAAAGTAGAGTTGTATCAAGAGGAGTTTTATGAAGAAATAAAAATCCGCTTGCTTGCAGAATCCACTAATAACCCCATGTCTCAGGCAGCAAGTTAACTCTACCGGCAGTGGCAATCGGCTGAGGCAGACTGTTTTCTTATAAAAATTATGTTTTCTGCAATGTGGGGAACTCAAATACTTTTTCTTAATTTCCGCCTCCATTGAAATCTAGAGCAAACTTTGGGTTAGATACTCAAATGTGAGTAAATTGAGATATTGGCAATTTCATATCATTTAATCTGCCAATAAAAAGTTATATAAATGCTTTCTTAATGCATTATCCGTGCTTTTGGGGATGACTTCATACAAATTAAAACAGATCATGAAGTATTGCTCAATCAAAGTAAACTAGCTTGTGCTTGAGGAATAAGTATTTGTCAACCGCTGGTTCACCGTTTTCTGTTCCAGAACCGAACAGTGGAAGAGACTTATATACTTAGTCGGGTGCTGTAGCGGATATTTACCGACCCTAAACATTGTAGAGGCTAACTTTACGAAAATTTTGCCCCATGTGGCATGCAAAAGAACGATCGAGATTGAAATCCCTTTTATGTTTTTCCTCCGCGCTATAAATAGACGCGGTTTACAAATTCCCGGAGGTTTTTAGATGAAGGCAATGATTTTGGCTGCGGGTAAAGGTACTCGCGTTCGTCCGATTACCTATACTACTCCTAAACCGATGATTCCCATCCTGCAAAAGCCAGTGATGGAATTTTTACTTGAACTTTTACGTCAGCATGGCTTTGACCAAATTATGGTCAACGTTAGTCATTTGGCTGAGGAAATCGAAAGCTATTTTCGAGATGGTCAGCGGTTTGGTGTGGAAATTGGCTATTCTTTTGAAGGTAGTATTGACGATAATGGTAAGTTAGTTGGGAAAGCCGTCGGTTCTGCTGGCGGAATGAGAAAAATTCAGGATTTTAAAACTTTTTTCGATGATACTTTTATTGTATTATGCGGTGATGCTTTAATCGACCTGGATTTAACTGCAGCGGTAAAATGGCATCGAGAAAAGGGTTCTATTGCCACCATCATTACTAAAACAGTACCTCGGGAAGAAGTTTCTAGTTACGGTATTGTTGTCACTGATGATGAAGGACGTATTAAAGAATTCCAAGAAAAACCTTCTGTCGAGGAAGCTAAGAGTACCGACATCAGTACGGGTATTTACATATTTGAACCAGAGATATTTGAACATATTCCTTCTGGAGTCGAGTATGACATTGGTGGCGATTTATTCCCCAAACTTGTAGAAATGGGTGCGCCATTCTACGCTAAAGCAATGGACTTTGAATGGGTAGATATTGGTAAAGTACCCGATTATTGGCGAGCAATTCGCGGTGTACTTTCAGGGGAAATTAAAAACGTACAAATCCCTGGAAATCAAGTCAAAGAAGGAATTTACACTGGTTTAAATGTTGCGGTAAATTGGGACAAAGTAGATATTACCGGGCCAGTTTACATTGGTGCAATGACCAAAATTGAAGATGGAGCTAAAATAGTTGGCCCAGTTTATATTGGCCCTTCTTGTTGCGTGTGTAGCGGTGCTACCGTAGAAAACAGCGTCATTTTTGAATATTCTCGACTTGGCCCAGGAGTCAGATTAGTTGATAAGCTAGTCTTTGGTCGTTATTGCGTAGATAAGACTGGAGCATCAATTGACGTTCAAGCTGCTGCTTTGGACTGGTTGATTACCGATGCTCGTCAAACACCACCTTCCAATAACCACGCCGAGCGTCAAGCTATTGCTGAGTTATTAGAGACTAATCCCAGTTGAACGGAAATTATAATTATAAAATCAAATAAAACCCGGTTTCTTGTTTTTTTCGAGAAGCCGGGTTTTTGATGTTTTGGTAATTGGTAATTGGTAATGGGTAATTGGTAATGGGTAATTGGGAATTGGTAATGGGTAATTGGGAATTGGTAATGGGTAATTGGGCATGGGGCATGGGGCATTGGGCATTGGGCAT
>ERZ1740059.401-NODE-401-length-23484-cov-9.637287_pt1 | contig 23484 bp, 22 predicted proteins | sample MGYA00581744_ERZ1740059 | MGnify/ENA primary metagenome ERZ1740059 (study PRJEB43018, sample SAMN04849738) | marine metagenome | isolation source: floating plastic debris | place: Pacific Ocean | collected 2008-08-28 | study: EMG produced TPA metagenomics assembly... | reverse complement strand
TTGGTAATTGGTAATTGGTAATTGGTAATTGGTAATTGGTAATTGGTAATTGGGAGCAGGGAATAGATAATATTGTGATTAAAATTATTTTTTTACCAAAAATACTTGGTTAATTATGTTTAATATCCCACTGCACGGGATCTAATTTATAATAATTTTGCAATAATTGATAAAGTTCCCCATGCTTCTTTTGTAATTTCTGCGGTTTTTCAAAGAAAGTTTCTGTTGCTACGGCGAAAAATTCTGCGGGGTGAGTTGCTCCATAACTATACATTACAATTTTTCTACCTTGTTCTACATCGTCACATAATTGTTTATATTCTTGTGTCATAATTTTAGACCAATTAGAATAGTCGGATTGTGTTTCTAAAATTGGAACACCTTCGGCTTTTCCGTCTTCTTGATCTAACTGATGGGCAAATTCATGTAATACAACATTATGTCCATCATGCCAATTGTAAGTATCTTCTTTCACCTGCTCCCAAGATAAAATTAATTGATCTCTATTCCAAGATTCTCCTAATCTGATAACGCGCTTTTCTTCGACAACATTTCCATTTACTGTGGTTTCTTTAGCAAAGTAAGCTGTTGGATAAATTAAAATCGAACGCAATTTTGGAAAATATTTTTCTCGTTCGTTGAGGAGAAGTAAACAAGCTACAGCAGCGATAGTAACTTTCATTTCTTCTGTTACTTGCAATCCATTACAACCGATAAATTGTTTTTCTTTTAAGAATACTTGAATATTTCCTTGTAATTTTCGTCTTTGAGTGGGAGAGAGATGGGGATAAATTGGGAGATTGTTTTCAATAATGGAATTCCACAGTGGGGGAAAGGGACGTTTTTTTATCTGGTTTCTCTTTTGTTTGATTAAAAAGGGGCTGAATAAGATTGCGATCGCTATTAGTAGGGTTATGAGTAGGAATATGATTGTTTGGGGCATTGTAAAAGCATTACGGTAGTAGTTGGGTGGAGAATCTGTTTTTACCGTAACTTACTGGAATGGGAGATGGGTTGAGTGAGCGAACAAAAACGCCCGCAGGTTGGAAACCTGGGGCTATAGGAGCGAAGCCTACCTGCGTAGGCTAAGGAGGTATATTTTTATTTAAAATTTTATGGATATAGATAGAATAATAGTTTATCCAGAAAAACTAGCCATTCACAATTTCGGTTAGTGCTTCATTAATTACATCTTCACTAACACCGCGTCGTTTCAAACTCGCAACTAAAGCATTAATTGTATTGTTTTCCAACCTTTCCAAATCTACACGAAGCCCTTGTCCAATATAAGCACGCATTAATGGTTGATAACCAGAAAATCCCAAAATTGGAGCAATTCGCTTTAAATCTTCCACCACATCTTCCGGCATTCTAATTGTTACCGTTGTCATGGGACGATTTTTGTCTAAGCGTTGTTTTAAAGTTTCAATTTTCATCATCGAAGCCAATTATTACTGAGTCCAATCTTCTACAGATAAATTAGGAACTTTACTAAAATCTTTATAATTACGTGTAACAACAATAGCCTCATTTGCTAAACCAATCGAAGCAATTCTTAAGTCTTGGGTACCTATTTTTATTTTTTGCTGGCGTAAATTTTGGTAGCAATTATATGCTTCATCATTAAAATCTAATAAATTTACGTTGCAGAAGTAAACTAAAGTTTTCCGCAGGTTTTTATATGCAATAGCGAGCTTTTCTGGCTGGGTAGCAACTCTGTTAATCCCAGCAAGTCTACCTCGAAATTGTTCTTCAAGGGTAACAGTTGTAACAAATATATTAGAACCACCTACAGTTTTGGCGCGCTGTGCAATTTTGGGATGATTATGTTGAAATAGAGTTACATGATCGGTATCAAGAATATATTTACTCACGCTGACTCGTTTTCCTCTAAGGTGTTTTCATCGTCAGCAATTTGAGCATCTAATTCTTGTCGATAGGTAGCCATATCTTCTACAAATTCATCGAACAAAGGGTCATCTTTGAACATACCAGCAAATTTTACCCATGGGTCAGATTGTTCTACCTTTTGTTGATATTGTAAAATTGGTAAGCAACATAATCTTAGTGTCAACCACCATAAGTAGGACATCAGAGGACTAAGAAAACCATTGTCATTTATTAAACCATGATCTATACGATTTCTAAGATTACTACCGGATTTTTCAATCAGTAAACCCTTTAAATCAAATAGCGTGTCTTCATCAAAAATAGATTCAATTTCTTGACTGTAAAGGGTTGTACTTAACTGATGTTCTTTTTGAATTCCGTAATTATCGATTCCAGAGGTAAGCACACCCCTTTGGGAAAGTAGATAACGAATAGAATTCTCGATTTGAGGAACAAGAATGTGAGTACAGGTGATAGAATCTCCGGTTAATCCAGCATAGAGTCCTTTTGCAAACAAATATTCCCGATTTGGTGGTACAAAAGGGCTATATGAAATTATGGAAATAAAATCTTTAATTCTTACATTATGTTCTAGGTTTATCTGATATCTTGCTGGCTCAATATACTGTTGAGCATGAAGACTTTGCAGAACTCTTGCACTCCTATACATTTCAAAACGCATTGCAGTTTCAGCTTCATCAAAATTGCTTGGTTGACGTGCTGTTACCTTACCAACTTCATTTACCATTACTTTTGGAATGGCATAAAATGATTCTGAATTTTCTTGTATTTCTTGTCGAAGATATGAAATTTTAGGTGAAGTACCTAATAAAGCTAAAGCAAAAATAGCATCATTGAATTCTTTTCCTCTAACTTGTGCTTTAGCTTGTTCTACTTGATTACTAATATCAATTTCGTGAGAAAGAGATATGAATTCTTTTGTCGATTCCTCTTGGTAATCAAGAAGCATTTTATGAACTTCTTCTGCTCTTGCTTTCGCTACAATTTTAATTTTATCTTCCTTCTTAGCTGGAATTCTTTTAAAAGCTTCGTAAGCTTTTTGCATAAAATGTGATGCAACTGAGTAGCTTGGGGGTGTTCTTTTGAGAGCATCTTCGGCTTCTTTAACATAAGTTTCAGCAGCAGCCATCAAAGCATTACATCCTTGTTCCTCATTTTCTTCGATAGAATGCCATTGTGCTTTTATTTCCCAATAATTCCTTGCTCTATGCCAATTATTGGCTGATTCTGCTAATTTTGCAGCTTTTTCAGCTAAAGTAGCGTATTTAATTGGTTCTCCAAACCTATATTCAAGCAAAAGCTCCATCAGTTTCGCAGAAAAAAATGATCTATCTTCTCCTTTGTAAAAATCAAGAACTTTCTCGATGTGAGCAAAAACTACATCAGTGTGATACTTGATTCTGCGTGATAACCGAAGCGCTCTTTCAATTCTTTCATAACCACTTTTCCACTGTTGTGGATCTTCTAATTCTGTCGCAGACTGTAAATAAGCATCAACTGCTAACTTAGCCATTTCATGTACGCACTTTCTTACCCACAGAATATCTGCTACTCGTGCTTGTAATTCTGGGTCTGATATCTCAGGAGCAATTTCAGCAAGAAAATTTAGATGCTCATCCGTTAAATTTTGGAAAATTTCAGCAAAAAACTCCTCATTTGATTCTTCTTTAATTCCAGCACCACTTACTGCTGCTAGTATCTCAAAAACAGCTTTTTCTTTAACATTACCTGCAACGTTTGCTTCCTCCGCTTTTTCCCAGAAAGACATACTATAACCAATACATTCTTTCTTCTCGCTGTTATTAACTATCTCTTCCCAGCCAGAATTAATGAAATCATCTTTGGTAAGAGTCAGATTAAGTGGTGACATAATTTATAAAAATTGACTTATATTTCTAATATGACAACAATACAGCAAATTATTTTCCTGCATTCTAATACTCCGAACCTAACTTAAGCTTTCTTCCCGCTTCAAACTCTCCAACTTCAACTGTCGCAACTCCTCCTCTGCACGCTCAAGCCTATCCATCATTTCCTGAAAAGCACTAGCATCTTGAACCACAACTTCCGCTCTACCATTAACAGTCAACACCAAAGGTGATTTAGTAGCCTTAATCCGCTCTATGAATTGCTTAACATTTCGCTTAAAATCCGTCAGAGAATGAATATTATCCAAATTAATCATAAAATAACCTAATTAACTACTCAATTAAACATCTAATAAAGTCTTTATTAAATTATAAAACTTCAATCATATGATAGAGATATCGTTAAACTATGAGAACTTGGAAATGACTTTAACTGATTTGCTTCCTGCAATTAGAGAACTTTCTGCTTCAGATAAGCTGAAATTGATTCGTATCTTAGCGGAAGAATTGGATACCAACCAAGATATATCTCCCTTAGAAGCTTATAAAACTTATGACTTACCTACACCCTATAATACTTTCGGTGCTGCTGACGCTTTAATGCAAGCAATGAAACAACATGATGAAGGTAAATAAGCATCATGCGCTTTAGATATTCCACAAGCAACCCATCCCAAAATGAATTTGATAGTCTACCAAGGATTCCATTGATTCTTCTACGGGAAAATTTCTCTGTAGAAACGATTGGTTTAGCAGACAGCGGTGCAACAATAAATGTTTTACCCTATGAAATAGGTGTTCAGCTTGGGGCTGTTTGAGATGAAAGTAAAGCAATTCTTCGGTTAGCGGGTAACTTAAGTAATCAAACAGCCATGCCATTATTTGCAACTGCACGAATAGGAAATTTTACTCCTGTTCAATTAGCATTTGCTTGGGTAAAGAGTGCTAATACACCTTTAATTCTCGGACAGACAAACTTTTTCTTAGAATTTGATGTTTGTTTCTATCGTTCCAAACTTGAATTTGAGATAAACCCCAAACAAGAATAACAATTTAGGTGCAATATCATTCTAAAAATAAATACATTACGTTAAAAAAAGTCCCTAGACAATCCCCCTCCAAAAATTCCCCAAACTACCGTAAAATAAACACTAATACCGCATCTACCTCTTGTGTTACCCCATGCTCTGCGACTACCTCGTACAAATCCTGACGGCTCGTGTATATGAAGTTGCTCAGGAATCACCCTTAGAAATAGCACCACTACTCTCCAAACGCCTCAATAACAACCTTCTGCTCAAACGCGAAGATATGCAATCGGTGTTCTCATTCAAACTCAGGGGCGCTTACAACAAAATGGCAAACCTGACACCAGAAATGCTCCAACAAGGGGTAATTGCTGCATCTGCTGGGAATCACGCTCAAGGTGTCGCCTTAGCTGCTTCTAAATTGGGTACTCGGGCAATTATAGTAATGCCAACAACTACTCCCCAAGTGAAGATAGATGCTGTGAAAGCACGGGGTGGTGAAGTAGTCTTACATGGCAATAATTATGATGATGCTTGTGCATATGCCCATCAATTGGAAGCAGAAAAGAACTTAACATTTATTCATCCCTTTGATGACCCTCATGTGATATCTGGACAGGGTACCATCGGTATGGAAATTTTGCGGCAATATCAAAAACCCATCCATGCCATCTTTGTGGCAATTGGTGGTGGTGGTTTAATTTCGGGGGTTGCTGCCTATGTCAAGCGATTGCGTCCAGAAATCAAGATTATTGGGGTTGAGCCGATAGATTCTGATGCCATGTATCAATCTTTGCAGCTTGGGCATCGGGTGCGTTTATCTCAGGTGGGTTTGTTTGCCGATGGTGTGGCGGTGCGACAAGTTGGTGAGGAAACCTTTAAGCTTTGCCAGCACTATGTTGATGATATCATTCGAGTGAGTACCGACGATACCTGTGCGGCGATTAAAGATATGTTTCAGGATACACGCTCTATAGTTGAACCTGCTGGAGGATTGGCGATCGCCGGTGCTAAGGCTTATGTGGAAAGGGAAGGGATTGAGGGTGAAACTTTAGTGGCGATCGCCTGCGGTGCTAATATGAATTTCGACCGTTTGCGGTTTGTTGCCGAGCGTGCGGAGTTTGGTGAATGTCGTGAGGCTATTTTTGCGGTGACAATTCCTGAGAAGCCGGGAAGTCTGCATAAGTTTTGTGAATGCATTGGTAAGCGAAATTTGACCGAATTTAATTATCGCATTGCCGATAATAGGGAAGCACAAATTTTTGTTGGAGTACAAATACAAAACCGTGCGGATGGAGTACAGATAGCTGAAACTATAACTAATTGTGGTTTTCCAATTATTGACTTAACCGATGACGAGTTAACGAAAATGCATTTGCGCCACATGGTAGGAGGGCGATCGCCTTTAGCTGACAATGAGTTATTATATCGCTTTGAATTTCCCGAACGTCCTGGTGCATTAATGCAATTTGTTGGTTCCATGAGTCCAAATTGGAATATTAGTCTGTTTCATTACCGCAATAATGGGTCAGATTACGGCAGAATAGTTGTAGGAATGCAGGTTCCACCGGAAGAAATGAAAGAGTGGGAGGCATTTTTGGATACTCTCGGGTATCAGTATTGGGATGAAAATAAGAATCCTGCTTATAAGTTGTTTTTGGGTTGAACAATTGGTGTTACCCAACCTAAAAATTTTCCGTAATCTTAGAGCTTGCACAGGAGTAATTGAAGTAATTACAGAATTAAAACTTATTCCCACTTAGTCTCAAATGAGTCTTGCCCAGTTCCGTAAATCAAATCTCCATATGAACGCCAGTGAGCAATTTCAGTGGGAGCAAGTGAAGGTACGGGTAAAACACAAAGGTTTTCGGCTAATTCTTGTAGGGATTGGGGAGCGGTAAGCGCTAGACTTACTGCTTGATTGTGTAAGGCATAACGGTAACAATCGGCGGCGGTTGGTGGTTTGTGCTGCCAGTTAGGATGAGCCTCCAACAAAGACCCCCAACGGGTGCAAGTAAATGCCACTACAGGAATACCCGCTTTTAAAGCGCAAGGTAAAACATCTCCTTCTGCCTTCCGATGTGCCATATTGTAACGGTGCATCAAAACATCACAAGCTTCTGTTTGTATAAGTTCTAGAGCAATAGAACGATTGTGGGTCGTAGCTCCGATATAGCGAATAAGTCCTTTTTCTTTCCAAAACCTTAACTCATCCAGTATCATTCGCACTTGGTTCATATCATCATTAGGACAGATATATTCAACAAAAAATGCATCTACCCCATCAATATTGAGATTGTTACGTAATTGTTCAATGCACTGACGCAAGCTTAAAATGTCTCTCTGCTGGCTCCCACTTGCCACCAGTACTTGTTCTCGTTCTGCTGCGATAATTGGCTTTAATCCGTCCAAAAAACTTTCACATCGATTGTAGAAAAAGAAATAATTAATCCCTGAATTAAATGCTGCACTTACTATTGCTCCATCCGTATCCGTTTCGGGATATGACGCTAACCCTAGTATACTTGAGGATTTTCCCTGTTGTGTTGTCAAATTCACCAAGACAATTATCCTACCATCACTGACACATTACTTGTAAATATCCACATTAATAAAAAATATTACTGTAATCAGACACACAAAAAATCCCGCTTTTGGTTATCTTGGTAGTTTGGGAGCAAATTTACTTCATAAAGATAATGCAGTTACTTACTTAGATGCTTCAATAGACAATCTTGATAGTTTCAATTATTTTGCTCCAGATATATTGGTTATTCTGGGTGATATTATGGGAGTCTAGGAGGAGCAAAATTTTCCTTTTTTGATTGACGAAATGCGTTTGTTAGAGCGTCGTCTTGATGCTGATTTACCTACTTTAGGAATATGTCTTAGATTTTCAACTCTAAATGCTGGTAATTTAGATTTAAATGGAGGAATTATATAACAATATTTTTCTATTAATAAACTTACCCATTTAGATTCAAATTCATCTCAACTTATGACAGTTCACGAAAATAGAGAAGCATTTATTCCCTATCGTCGCATGGATATTATCCAACTTTGTTTAGATGATGGTCAATTAAATGCTGCTGATGCTCAAAAGTTTGAGGATTTTTGCGAGATCCTATCGTCATATTACCACTTCCGCTTCCACAAGACCCTGGAAGATATTAAAAATAATTACGTACCTTTTAATCCAAATGCGGATGTTGAAGCCTTAACTCCGGCGAGCTTTGAGCAATACGACAAAATGGAATCAATTGTAATTGATTCATTCGAGCATATTTTACAAAGAGCAAATTACATTAGATTACCTGAAAATCTTATAAAACAAGCATTGGAGAAAAAATCTCTAATAGATTTAAAAACTGAAGTTGATTTTGATGATTTTGAGAGGGTTATCTGTTATTACCGGGGTGATTCCTATAAAACAGTTATCCGCAAAAAATTATTTCTCTGGAAGCAGAAAAGGAGAGTTGATATTTATGAAAGAATTGTTTTATTGATTAAATTCAAAGAAGCCGCTTATTTTATTGCTAAAAAGGAAAAGATAAAAGAACTTAAATTTATTCCCAATAAAATCTATGTTTATTTTTATAAAAATATTCCTCAATTTGATATTGACTTGCTTTTTCCTAATGTTACCACCAGCATGACTTGGAAAGACAGATTATTATTTGGAGTTCCCGCTATCGGTGCTGCAATTCCGTTGATTTTGAAAGCATTACCAAATATATTGGTACTTGTTGCAGCTATTTTATTAGTATTAAATGCAGAACCTTTGGTAGAACAGTTAAAAGTTGAACAATATCAAGTCAGAGATATAATGCCCGTTTTAGTGGCTACTTTATCCTTGGGAATGACTTTAGGTGGTTTTGCGTTTAAGCAATATAGTAATTATAAAAGTAAGAAAATTAAATTTCAAAAAGATGTTACCGAAACACTATTCTTTAAGAATTTAGGCAACAACGACAGCGTTTTTCAAATGTTTATTGATATCGCCGAAGAAGAAGAGTGTAAAGAAATCATTCTTGTATATTACCATCTGCTGACTAGTAAGAATCCACTAAAGCCAGAAGAGTTAGATGCTCGTATCGAAACTTGGATGCAAAAAAAACTCGGTACTACCATCAACTTTGATATCCATGGACCTTTAGATAATTTAGCAGAAATTCGCGGTAAGGCGATCGAGAATGGCGTAACTGAGGAAAATACGCCCTTATTACCATTATTAAGTTACGATAAAGGCGGATTTTGCAAGGTTCTTCCTCTTGATGATGCCAAGAGAGTTATAGATTATGTTTGGGATAATGCTTTTGATTATAATGGCATAGCTTTCTAGATAATTTTTGAAAGTATGCCGGAATGAATTTTATCTAAAAACTAAAAAATGATTGTAGCTTTTTAACCTTTTTTGAGATTTTATCTGTGTTTATACTTATGGCGGGCACCCATTAAAATTTTTTCTTCTAACAAAATTTTAATGGGAACCCTTGGCGGGCAAAATATGAGTATCCAATTTCGAGGGATACCGTTTAAATATTGCCTTTAGTCAAATAAACCCATATAAACTAGATTCAAATTCTCTTAAGTTTATGGAAGCTAACGAAAACCGAGAAGCATTTATTCCCTACCGTCGCAGCGATATAATCAAACTTTGCTTGAAAGATGGTCAGTTAAATACTGCTGATACTCAGAAATTCACGGATTTTTGCGAAATTCTATCCTCATATTACCACTTTCGCTTCCACAAGACCCTGGAAAGGATTAAAGATAATTACGTGCCCTTCAATCCTAATGCAGATGTTGAAGCCTTAATTTCACCAAGTGTTGAGCAACACGACGAGATGAAAGCAAACGTCATTGATGCATTCGAGCATATTTTAGAAAGAGCAAATTATATTAAATTACCCGAAAATATTGTCAAACAAGCATTGGATAAAGAATCTCTGATAGATTTAAAAACTGATGTTGATTTTGATGATTTTGAGAGAGTTATCTGTTATTACCGGGGTGATTCTTATAAAACATTTATACAGAAAAAGTTATTCTTTTGGAAGCAGGAAAAGAGGGTTGATATTTTTGAACGAATTGTTTTGTTGATTAAGTTCAAAGAATCTAATTATTTTCAAGGGAAGAAAGACAAGAGAAAAGAATTTAAATTTCTTCCCGGTAAGATGTATGTTTATTTTTATAAAAATATCCCTAAATTTGATATTGACTTGCTTTTTCCTAATGTTACCACTAGCATGACTTGGAAAGACAGATTATTATTTGGAGTTCCCGCTATCGGTGCTGCAATTCCTTTAATTTTGAAAGCATTACCAAATATATTGTTACTTGTAGCGGCTATTTTATTCGCATTAAATGCAGAACCTTTTATAGAACAGTTACAAGTTGAGCAGTACCAAGTCATAAATATAATGCCTATTTTAGTGGCTACTTTATCCTTAGGAATAGCTTTAGGTGGTTTTGCTTTTAAGCAGTATAGTAATTACAAAAGTAAGAAAATCAAATTTCAACAAGATGTTACAGAAACGCTGTTCTTCAATAATTTAGGCAATAATGATAGCGTTTTTCAAATGTTTATCGACATCGCTGAAGAAGAAGAGTGTAAAGAAATTATTCTTGTATATTACCATCTATTGACCAGTAAGGAGCCACTGAACCCTGAAGAGTTAGATGCTCGTATTGAAGCTTGGATGGAGAAAAAATTGGGTACTAAAATTGACTTTGATATTCACGGTCCTTTGAATAATTTAGCAGAAATTCGCGGTAAGACTATTACACATGGTATAGCTGAAGAGAATACTCCAGAAATACCATTATTAAGTTATGACAATTTAGGAAATTGCAAGGTTCTTCCCCTTGATGATGCTAAAAAAGCTATAGATTATATTTGGGATAATGCTTTTAATTATAACTATACGGTTCCTAATTGATTTTTGTTAGCCGAGCCTGCTCCCAAGATATCAAATCTCGGTACAATTTTTTATTCTCTGTTCCCTATTCCCCTTTCCTTTCCTCAACTGTCAAAACGCACTTTTCTAAAATCCTGTGACTCCCCGATTCTCAAAGTCTTCAGGTTTATCCTCCCCATCTACAAGAGTGCAATTCTACAAGCACGATGTTAATTTTTGTATCTCTTCCAAGTCACACTAATAGATTTCGTGAGTACTTACACTTAAAACATAAATCGTCAATATGAACCAATAATACTAGTCAGTATAAATTCTGAACTCATTTAGTCATAGTATAAGTTATATGTAGTAAGTAATATAGCATCTACTACGTAACGGTGTACTTATTATTGTATAGTCCAGATTTTTCCCTAATTGAAAATTGTTGCTTAAAACTACAGCAATTATTAGTTTTACCAGCTTTTGCTGAATTTTTTGACCGTCAATTGATTGCTATTTTACTATTATCCATCGCGACAAATTTTTTGATTGGAAAAATCTTATTGTCAGCGAAACAGAAATTAAAGCAAGAGATAATTGGGCGGCAACAAGCTGAAGAAATTTTGGTTTTAAGTCAAAACCGTTTAAAATTACTTAATATGATTTTGACTGGCATTCCTTTGGGGATGTCTGTGGATGAGATAATTGAAAATACTATCAAACAACTTAATAGATATTTTCCTGATTTAAAAGTCGGTTTTTCAAGTATTGATAGCAATGGTATTTTTACAGTTATTCATGCTGTAGAGATGGCTGATGCGCCGCAAATAAAAGGGTTTACTACTGACTTAAGCAAGGCTCCCGATTACTTTAATACTTTAGTAACTGGTCAAAAATTTATTGTTGAAGATGTTAATGAAGATGAACGTTTAACATCTTTGTTATCAGATACTTTAAAAATTGGGAATCAAGCTATTTTAGAAATTCCGTTACGAGATTCAAACGGATTAATTGGTATACTTGGATTTTATGATTCGCAAGCGCGCAATTGGAGTGAATATGAAATTACTACAATCACTGAAATTGCAAATTATTTAATTGTGGTAATTCGGGATCTTCAAACTCAAGAAGAACATCAAAAAATTGAAATAGAACTTAGAGAAAGTGAAGCATTTTTGCGAGCACTTTATGAAGTCGCAGCAGTTCATAATGTTGATTTTGAGCAACGCATTCAATATTTATTGGCAATGGGATGTCAAACATTTGATTTGGAGTTTGGCATTTTGGCCCAAATTGAAGATAACTGCTATAACGTAACAGTGGCTAATGTTCCAGATGATTCCTTATATCCAGGATATAGTGTGGAATTAGAACAAACTTTCTCTTCCGAAGTCTTGGAAAATGATCAACCTTTAATAATTACACATAGTCAAAATTCTGATTGGTGCAATCATCCAGGCTACAAATTATTTAGTATGGAATCTTACATGGGTACGCGGGTATTAGTTGGGGGTAAAGTTCATAGTACTCTCTCCTTTTCTAGTCTCAAACCGCGACAGCAACCGTTTAAGAGTGCATACAGAGAATTATTAAAATTAATGGCGCAATGGGTTGGCAGTCAAATTGAACGAGAGCAAGCCGAAAAAGCGATGAAACAGCAATTTCATCGCGCTTTGTTACTGAAACAAATTACCCATGAAATTCGCCGAAGTTTGGATGCAAAGCAAATTTTTGAAACTACTGCAATTCAAATCGCCAATACTTTTAAAGTTAATCGTTGTTTAATTCGTAGATATATACCTGGTGAAACTACTAAGATTCCTACAGTAGTGGAGTATTTAGAACCAGCTTATCCATCAATGCGACACTATCAAATTCCCATCAAAGGTAATCCCCACGCCGATAAAATGTTATCTCAAGATAGTGCTCTTGCCACACCAAATGTTTGTACGGAACCTTTATTAAAATCTGAGTTAGATATATGTGTAAAAATGCAAATCAAGTCAATGTTGGCGATTCGCACTTCCTATCAAGGTGAACCGAATGGTAGTATTGTCTTGCATCAATGTAATTATTATCGTCAATGGACTAAGGATGAAATTGAATTATTAGAATCTGTCGCCGCACAAGTAGGAATTGCTCTTGCTCAAGCTCGTCTTTTGCAACAAGAAACCCAACAAAAACAAGAACTTACAATTAAAAATAGTCAGTTAGAGCAAGCGAAACTTGATGCTGAAGCTGCCAATGTCGCCAAGAGTGAATTTTTAGCAATGATGAGCCACGAAATCCGCACGCCAATGAATGCGGTAATTGGTATGAGCGGGCTGTTGCTGGATATGGATTTGACTCCCCGACAGTTAGATTTTGTGGAAACTATTCGTAGCAGCAGCGATACATTGCTAGCTATTATTAACGATATTTTAGACTTTTCCAAAATTGAATCGGGTAAGGTAGATTTGGAGAAAATTCCATTTAACTTGCGTATTTGTGTAGAAGAATCTTTAGATTTATTAACTTCTCAAGCTGCTGCGAAAAACTTAAATTTAGCCTACACTATTGACAGTCAAACTCCGACTTCAATTATTGGAGATATAACGCGAGTACGGCAAATATTAATAAATTTACTTAGCAATGCAGTTAAATTTACAGAAGCAGGTGAAATAGTTGTTTCTGTAACAGCAAAACAATTAACTAATACAACAAATAATTATCAAATTCAATTTGCCGTTAGAGATACGGGCATTGGTATTCCCCAAGATAAAATAAACCGATTATTTAACCCCTTTAGTCAGGTTGATGCTTCCATGACTCGTCAATATGGCGGTACTGGATTGGGTTTAGCAATTAGCAAGCGATTAAGCGAAATTATGGATGGCACCATGTGGGTAGAAAGTACCCCCAAAATAGGTTCTACCTTCTATTTCAGCATTGTAGCCCAGTCAGCACCTAATAACAGAATCGTCAATCTGGAGGATATTCAACCACATATAGCCGGAAAGCGACTGTTGGTAGTAGACGATAACCCCACCAACCGGCAAATTCTGACTTTACAAATGCAGAAATGGGGAATTATTGTTCTCACCGCGGCATCCGGTTTGGAAGCCTTGGAATTAATTAATTCCTCAGAAAAATTTGATATGGCGATGCTAGATATGCGAATGCCACAAATGGATGGTTTAACTTTGGCTGAGCGGATTCATTCCATATCGGGTTACGAACAATTTCCTCTAGTAATTTTGAGTTCCGTTGATAGATTAACTCAACAACAAATCGCAGCCAAATCGGAATATGTGACTCTACTGAGCAAACCAATCAAACAATCCCAACTTTACGATACCTGCGTGCGTATTTTATGCGGAAAACAGATTTCGATATTGTCGAACAAATGTTCAACGTCAAAATTTGACTCGAAATTGAGCCAAAAACTACCATTACGGATTCTTTTGGTTGAAGATATGCCTTTAAATCAAAAGGTAGCTTTACATATGCTGCAGCGATTGGGTTATTGCGCCGATGTGGCAAGTAATGGATTGGAAGCCCTTTATAGTTTGCGCCGTCAAAACTACGATATCGTTTTTATGGACGTACAAATGCCGGAAATGGATGGATTACAAGCAACTCGCCATATCTGTAAGGAATGGGCACCAGGCTCTCGCCCTTGGATTGTTGCTATAACAGCCAACGCCATGCAGGGTGATAGGGAAGAATGTCTCAATGCCGGAATGAATGACTATATCAGTAAACCCATTCGTATTGAAGCTTTGATGGAAATTTTCAATAACTATAAGAATTTACAACAGTCATTAAATAAAGACTCGGATTCTACGGCTGTGGTGAATGTAAATAGGAATAAATCCCATTTGTCGGATGAATCACCTATTAATACTGAAATCTTACAAGAATTAAAAGATATGGCAGGTGATGATGCCGATGAAATGATAGCCGAATTAATTGATAGTTACCTTGAAGATGCACCGCCAAAACTGCAAGAAATTTCCCGTGCCTTAGATCGACATGATGCAGAAAGTCTACGTAATTATGCTCATGCTTTAAAGTCTTTGAGCGTTACTATTGGTGCTCAAACCTTGGCTGAGGTATGCACTGAATTAGAAACTATAGCTCGGAGTGGAAGTACATTCAGAGCTTCGACTTTAGTTCAACAACTTGATACAGAGTACCAACGGGTAGAAACAGCTTTGCAACTACAATATCCCACTAGGAGGCATCATGATTAATTCTGACTTACACAATAACCCACCCCAAATTCTTGTAGTAGACGATCAAAAAACTCTACGATTAGTGCTTCATAAAGCAATGGAGAAGCAAGGATATCGGATAATAGAAGCCTTTAACGGAGAACATTGTTTGGATATTTGTCATAAATTCATGCCAGACATAATATTACTCGATGCCATGATGCCTCGAATGGATGGCTTTGAATGTTCTACCAAGTTGCAAAAACTTATGGGCGATAATTGTCCGCCGATTTTAATGATAACAGTTCTCGATGACCAAAAATCTGTAGAACGAGCTTTTCAGGTAGGAGCAAGCGATTACATTACAAAACCCATCGATTGGGATGTACTAGCACAGAGGGTTAATCGCTTATTAACATCTCGCTGGGCAATATTAGAAACTCGTCGTCAAATTGAACGCGAATGTCGATTAACAGTCAGTTTAGAAACAGCAAGTCGCGAATTACACAATCTTCCTTCTAGCGATATTTTAACTAAAGTTGCCAGTCGCTCCTACTTTAACGAGTACTTGCAGCGTGAATGGAAAAGACTGCAAAAGTATCAATTAACTCTTTCTTTAGTTTTATGTAAAATTGATTTTTCTGAATTAGATTATCAAAATAAAGATGAACATTTGTGTCAAATCGCTGACATCATGCGTCAATGTAAGAGGCGCTCTACCGATTTTCTTGCTCGCTATGGTGATGAAGAATTTGCGATAATTTTAGCGAATACCCAAACAGCAGAAGCAACAGAAGTAGTCAAAACTATTCAAGCTTCCTTTGATAGTCTAGATATAGAAAGCAAACTTTTAAAACTTAACTTCGGAGTTGCCAGCGTTACTCCTAGTTCCCAATCATCCATATATAAATTACTTAAAAATGCAGAACTAAATTTAGAGTTTGGGATTTATCAATTTACAATGAATAATGAACAATTATCAGTCATTGAGTAAATTGCGCTATTCAATTTTACATTAATGGTTGTACATATAAACCGTATTAAAGACGTTGCCGAGTGCAACGTCTTCCTATATTCACAATATACATCGATAATTTGCTGAAAGATTTGTTAAATCAACCTATGATATCAAGTCCGGCTAATTTCTGATTATAATGCTATTACTCCCTACTCTCTACTCCTAACTCCTAACTCCTAACTCCCTACTCCCTACTGCTAACTGCTAACTCCTAACCTATTACCTGAATTAACCCAAATAAATAATATACATACCGCCAAGATATAAAACAATTAATCCCAAAACATCATAACTCAGACGTAATCTTGATGGACAAGTTGCGCGGTAAATTAATCCTACAATGGCCAGAGAAGTCATCATCATTGCTATAACCGCAGTGAAAATATGCACTTCGCCTATTTTTGTCCATAAATCATCTTTAAGATAAACAACGTCATAAACTCCCAAGATTGCCATATTAAAGATATTGGAACCAAAAACGTTAGAAATTGCTAAATCAACAGCATCTAATCGTACCGCAGCGATTCCAGCAGCAACTTCGGGAAGCGACGTGGTTATTGCCAGTAACAACGAACCAATAAAACTTTCTCCCAATCCCGTCTGTTGGACAACTCTGTCTCCCAACCAAGCCAACCATACCCCTAATATTACTATCGCCAGTGAAGATAAACCAAATATTAAATACGCTGTTCGCGGTTTGACATGGGAGTATTCATAAGCTTCACCTTCTTGTTCTAATACTTCATTACGCCGTTTCATTTCAAATTTTGCAATCAAACGAGCGCTAATCAAGTAAAACCCTATAAGCACAAGAGAAGGAATACCAATCCAACCCAACATCGGATGTATACCTAACTGCCCTAAAAATATCCCAGTTGCAGCAACACCTAAAAGCAAACAACCCAAACCAGCCGCTAAACTGTGACTAACCTGCGCTTGTTGAAAAAGCGGACCTCCTCCGGTAATAATATCTAATATTGCCAGAATCATTAAATTGAATAAACAGCTACCAAATATACCTCCTGCGGCTAAATCTGGTGCATCCAGATAATTAACCGCACTCACACCCGTAGCCAATTCCGGCAAAGAAGTGGTTCCAGCAAGTAAAATCGCGCCTACCCAATTACGTCCCAAACCACTCTTCTCAGCCACCATATCGGCGCTTTGCGAAAGTTTTGAACTTACTACTATCACCAGCGCTATACATATAATGACTTGAATCCAAAGCATTTAGGAATATCCTCTTTTCGCTGTTTCTCAGATGATATGTTATTACTTCCTGATGGGATTTGTAAGGTGTTAATTCGTAATAGTTAACAGTTAACAGTTAACAGTGAACAGTCAACAGTGAACAGTCAACAGTTAACTTTGGTTAAAGGCTAATCGCGATGGTAAATAAATTTATAACTCCTAACTCCTAACTCCTAACTCCCAACTCCTAACTCCTAACTCCTAACTCCCAACTCCTAACTCTCAACTCCTCACCTATTATCTTTCATATTTAGCAAGCGAGGATAATGCAAATTATACTTTGCAAACACTCGTTTTGCTCTTTTTGTCAAGTCAGTTTTATAAATAAATTCATCTCTTGCATCTAAAGGATAACTTTTGAGTTCAAAAAAAGTTCCCCAAGGCTTTTCTTCTAGGATTACTAAAATAGGAAGTTTTAGATAAGTATATTTACTGGTATATGCAACTCTATACAATATTTTTTTTACTAATTCAACATCTACCTCATGAGCAAAGTAAAACTGAGTAATGACCTGGGCTTCCAACTCACCCATGTTGGCATTAGATACGGCATTTGTCCAGATTTTATTATGAGGTATGGTAACAACGTTATCTTCGGGGGTTTGTAAACGGATTCCCCTGAGTCCGTAGCTTCTCACCTCACCGTAGTAATCTCCAATTTGAATGCGATCGCCAACTCGGTAGGGTGCTTCAAATAAGCCGACGATTCCGGCGATGATGGAACTGACGTAATCTTTAAAGGCGAAACCCAAGGCAACTGCCACAGTACCTGTAACTGCAACTAAGTTATCTCTGGATAAGTTTAAGAATAAGTTCATTAACAATACGATCGTTATAGTTAAAACCATCATTCTAAAAAAAGGTAGAAATTGCTTAACTTGCAATCGCCATTCTTTGGCAACTTGTTCGGATACCCAAATTACTAATTTGTCAATTACCTGAATAATAATGTAGGAAATTACCAAAACAATCAACCCTTGACTAATTTTCCAAGTCGTAATTTCGGTAATAATTTGTTGGGTTTGTTCTACAGTTTCTTTAGCTGCATCATCGGTAGATTGAGCTAAAATGAGATTCATTAAATTAAAAAATAATAACATTAGTCAGATTCATAGATAATAAAATTATTATTGGACAATTCATTTTTTAACCGTGGATAATGAATCGGATTAATAGTTAGTATTCCATTGTTTTGCTCGACTATACCAGCACGGCGTAACATTTGTATTTTACCTTTCACAAAAGACTTTTCGTCTCCCAAACTCTCGCTGAGTGCGGGTAACGTTAAGTCACCGTGTAATAACAAAGAGTATAAAATATAGTGTTCGTCTGCATTTAAACGCGGTAAGTTAGGTAATTCGGGATTTTCTGCGACGAGACTTCCTAACTCTCCATCGTTTTCTTCATTTTCTGTCTCTTTAGGTTCATAGCATATTGAACGTAAAAAAATTTGCACGGCTATGGTATTTACTCCTTCACTCACAGCAGCTAATTTTTTAAAATATCTATTTTGATTACTTTCACTTTCTTCAGTATTAGGAAACTCGAAGTTAGATTTATTAAAAGTAATATCAAATTCAGCAATAATCGGTTCAAACCATTCTTGTAATTGTTCGTCTGTAAGTCTGGGTAACTCTAAAGATTCACCGCAGTAAGCTTTGAAATTAGACACGTGATTCAGGTATTCCCAACCAACTTTACCCGCACCAATTACCCAAAATCGAGAATCATCTTGAAGCAGCACATCTTGTAAATAATCAATTCCTTCCAAACCATCAACAGAGCGTAAAAAACACCAGCTTAAATTAGGAATAACAACAATTTCCGGCCGTTTTGATTCTGTTGTTACTACCCCTCTACCTAATTGTTGCCGTAACTTTGTTGTAATATCATCAACAACAGAAGGTCTACCAGTCCATTGTAAAGGTCGTAGGGGAATTTTACTCTCCAATGCCCAATATGATAAGCTCTCAGTTAAAATCTGCGACACCGTGGTTACCGGAGAACTTAAAATTACTAGAGAATTATCAGCCGTTTGAGGATTGCTGCGCCATTTCTCAAAATTTTTATTTAAGGTTGAATAAATTACTTCCACATCAGGGTTGTCGCTCGGTAATTTATCAACAGCTACAACTAATTCAGATGCAAGTGATGGCGGTAATTCAGTTAAAGACTTCTCAGGCTCTTGCGTTTCTTTTTCATCAGTAGACAATCTAGACAGCAACAACTTCCGATTATCAACCAACCAGGCTTGAAATCGATTAAAGAGTTTACCCATTCCAGCTATTTTGATCGAAGGCGTGGTTATGAGTATCCTACCCTAATAAGCTAGGCAGACAACTTAAAGTTGATAATTATGCAACCAATCAGAAAAATCTTCCCTGCTCATTTCCCGGGAATCTTGAAGATTTTCTCTCTTCAATTTCTCACTTTCGGTTTCGTAGTAACGCATTTCTCCTTTTGCGCTGCGATTTTGAATGATTTTCAAGCGGGGAATACGACGCTGCTCGTAATTAGCTAAAGCTTCACTAAAATTAGATGCATTTGATAAGCAGTCTCCTAATACCCATGCATCTTCAAAGCTACTATTTGCTCCTTGCGCTGAAGCTGGAGCCATTGGATGTGCGGCATCACCCAATAAAGTTACCCTACCTTGACTCCAAGAATCTAAGGGTAATCTATCGCAAATTGCACCTTCTAAAATTCTCTCGGATGGAGTTGCTTCTACCAAAGAACGCAATGGTTTTCCCCATGCTGGTATTTTATCTAAAACGCGAGACTTTGCTTCATCTTTATTTGTCGAAAGAGATAATTGCGGCGTTTGTTGACGATAAAGCCAAGCAATATCTCTATCTCCAACATTTAACAAGTACATAAATTCCCTATGCCCCCTGACAAAACCCAACTCACCGGGATTTAATACTTGTTGGTTACATTTAATCACAGCACGCCAAGACATACTATTTAAATAACGAGGCTCACCATCTCTAATTAAATTTCCCCTAACCGCCGATTTGATACCATCTGCACCAATCAACAAATCAGCACGAATTGTTTCTTTACCATCAAAATATATATCTACACCTTCATCATCTTGGGAAAAACCAGTACAGCGATGATTAAGGTGAATAACATCTGTAGGTAACTTGGATGCCAGAATTTGCTGTAATCGCCACCACCAAACAGTTATGAAAGGAAAGCCGTATTTATCAAATGTATTCGATTCAGAAGTGCGAATAGTTTCGCCTTGGGTATTTTTTAAAACACTTTGTCTGACTTGACATCCAGAATTTTTAACTTCTTCAACTATCCCAGGTTCAATACTATCCAAACTCCTCAAACCATTTGGCAGCAAACCCAAACCACCACCGACAGGACGAAAATCTTGTGCTTTTTCGTACACCTCCACGTTAGAACCTTGTTTATGCAGTGCGATAGCACAGGCTAAACCTCCCAAACCAGCACCTATAATAGCTATTCTTTCTTGATTACTTTTCTTGGTACTCATAATTCTATTTTTATATCCCACTAAGTCGATTAAGTTACCAGTAATGGGAGATTATTACATCTCTCCTTATCCCCCATAGCAAAACTCCTTTGTTCTTTAAATATCGACTTTTTAACCTAAATTTAACTCGTCTCCAGGAACACCCCGTATTCCCCAGTTATGTTTTGGTGTTTCAAAGATAGTAATTTCAATATCATTGTAAGAAAGACGAAATTTTTCAGTAATACGTTTAAAAAGCAAGCGAATCAAGTTTTTCTTAGTTTCAACCGAACGTCCTTCAAACATACTAATTTCAATAATTATATAACTTTGGCTTTTATCAGATGGGAAGATAAAATCCGATTTATCCATAGGAAAAAACCGATGAAAGCGTTTTTCGGCAGGATATTGCAGCGCATCTACAAAACAACTGTGAATTACTGCACTCAGTTGATTCTTAATCGGATTTAAATACTGAGCAATACCGTAAATTTTAGTTTGGGGCATTATCAATTATCAATTATCAATTATCAATTATCAATTATCAGTTATCGATTGTTGTTGATAATAACTTTGCAATAGATTTTCTAGTTGTGTTTCGGGGCAACATTCAATCAATGCTTCAAAAACCTCAAATAACTTAGCAGCGCTATCTCCCAGGAGTGGACTTAATCCCCAAACATCCTGCACCCAATCTTGAGAATCAGTATCTTCAAAAATTATCCGTTCTAATAGTTGCTTCGCTTCAGTTTTGGAAATAGACATACAAGTTATTTTCCCTTAATGCTACCAGTCAATTATCAATTATCAACGAACAATAAACAATAAAAACTTCCTCACTGCTCACTGATTTATTTCCCAGTAGTATAAAGTTACTTCCTCAACTTCACCATCTTCTTTTACAATTAGCTTTAATTGTTTTAATGGCTGCCAGTCTCCCATATGGAAGTCGCGAGATATGATTTTGGTACCTGGTTTGAGTTGTTTCCACAGTTGAGGACGCAATCTTAAATTGAGATGTGGTAAAAGATAAATAAATATTACCGTTGCATTAGAAAAATTACTGGTAAATAAATCTTGCTGATAAAACTCTAACTTCTCTGAAACCCTGTTTTTTAAAGCTTTATTTCTTGCTGATTCAATTATTGATGGGTCAATATCGATACCTACACCGCGAGTTCCATACTGTTTTGCGGCAGCGATCAAAATTCGTCCGTCTCCACAACCTAAATCGTAGAGAATGTCTTGAGAATTAACGGCGGCTAATTTAAGTACGGCTTCTACAATTTCTTGGGTGCAGGGGATAAAGGCTATATCTGGTTTTGGAAGCGTCATACTTTATATCATGTCCGCTAAACTGATCGTTGTGTGGGGGTAAAGTAAGAAGTAAGGAGTAAGAAGTAAGAAGTAAGGAGTAAGGAGTAAGAAGTAAGAAGTAAGAAGTTTGAAGTAAGAAGTAATAACCGCCATCTTTTCAATCGGGTTATATCCTCACTAATTTACCGGACATCATATCACTCCCTCAATAAATTCGGCGATCGTAAAGCCGGGATAGGAGTAATAACCCCATCTCCAAACCTCCTTAAAGATTAAACCCAGAATTATTGATATTTGTCAATAGCTAAATTACTTAATACAAGATTTTAAATGTCACGAGTTTTCATCATTTACAAGAATAAACAAACCTCCTATCCTTTAGATAAGAAGTTTCATTAATTGCGTATTATTCCATAGGTCAAACATGATAGTAATAGCATGATTAACTACCAATGTTAAGAGAGATATTCTCTGAATGTACTCAAAAAATTTGAAGATGGAAAGCTTTAAAAGTATTGATTATATAAGGTTTTTTTGATCGAAAACTTATTTAATCGCAAAATTTACGGATTTAGGGCAAATTTATTTATTTAAGTGAGATCAACGTAGCTTCAGTATATTTTGATAGCTAAATTAAATATAGGCAACGCGGGATACAACACCACGCAAGCCAGTAGAAGAATTTAAAGTTGCTCGAGTGATAGATATTTACATATAGCAACTAATAAAATTTTGTTCAATATAGCTGCATTATCTAAAAGGTTTAACATTTCTTGAATAGGAATGTTCCCTGCTTCAGCTTGCTTGAATACCCCTGTTGTAAAAAATAATTCGTTAAAAAACCTTTTTTAAATCGGGAGAATTTACCAATGATTCGTCGTTTACTAATGACTTGTGCAATAGTCATACTAGGGCAGGCTGGGATGGTTTCCAAAGCAAATGCTCAATCTATCGATGTTCCCTTTAGCGGAACTGTTGGGGGTAATTGTACCTTCAGTGATGTAACTCCCGGTAAATTAGTAGTAAATCGTGGCACTAATGCAACAACATTAGCTGCGGGATATACCGGTGGAGTAATGGGAAAAGTCAGTGTTACCTGCAATCGCTCTTCTTCCATCACAGTTTCTAAACCCGTTCAGACGAGTGGCCCTAGTTTTACTCCTATAATGGCGGATGGTTATGTTGACTCACCAGTTGGTAGAACTTCATCAACTAGTTCTCCACTGAGAATATCTTCTATTGGAAGAGCGATTCCATTGGAAGTAGATATGAAAGTGGACAAAGGTTCGACTTTAGCTCCTGGAACCTACGGTTTTAAAACGACTTTGACTGTTACACCTCAATAGTTAAATCGGTTTAGTTTGGGCTTGCAGCGTCGATAAATAGCTGGAGCTAGTACCAAAACATTCATTTTGTCGAAAATAATTCGTTAAAAAACTTTTTTTAGATCGGAAGAATTTACCAATGATTCGTCGTTTATTAATGACTTGTGCAATAGTCATACTTGG
>ERZ1740059.400-NODE-400-length-23549-cov-6.840896_pt1 | contig 23549 bp, 19 predicted proteins | sample MGYA00581744_ERZ1740059 | MGnify/ENA primary metagenome ERZ1740059 (study PRJEB43018, sample SAMN04849738) | marine metagenome | isolation source: floating plastic debris | place: Pacific Ocean | collected 2008-08-28 | study: EMG produced TPA metagenomics assembly... | reverse complement strand
GTCATTGCCGAGGACAAGTTTGCTGACGAAGTAGCTCGCCGCGACAATCACCGAAAGGGCCATGAGCGGATACAGACGCACCAGCCGATTAAGCGTAAAGTCTTTGAGTCGAAGATCGTGTCCGATCCGGTCCCCGTAAGCATGCGCCATCACAAATCCGCTGAGGCAGAAAAAGAAATCAACCGCCAGCTCCCCGCGCGGTACGACCACATAAGTGTGGGTCCAATTGCCCAGGTGGAACAAGACCACGGCAGCGGCAGCCAGCCCGCGTAAGGCATCCAAAGCGGCATAGAAGGTCTTCGCTTGACCTGAATTGGGCTGCGTTTTTTCTGACATCACCCGAGGTCCCCACCTCGTTCGTTTGAACACTTCTCTATCATACCGGACGCAGGCGAATGAAAAGAATCACAACAGATCAATGTGCCTACACCGCGGCACGCATTCTATAAGCTGTTTTTACGACAGTTGCTTGATATTACAGCATGTTTAACACCCCAATTTATGTAATTGGCTTGCCTAGAAGGGGGAGTCAAACGACACTGAAAAGGTTCGGATCGTGACGAGGATATCAAATGGACAAGGATGCCGTTGAAGCACTGGATGATTTTCTGGACGTGCTGCGCCGAGAATTTCGAGAGAATCCGGAATTTGCCCTCCGTGCCGTAAAAGCGCTCGGCGGCAGCGTAGAGTTCAGAGGTGAGAATACCGCGAATCTGGTCAATCCTCTCGAACTTGTCGCTGCGAACGGACTCGATGGGGCAACTCGGTCATTGGCATCATTTTCCGCCACGGAGTTGAAAAAGATTGCGAAAAATCATGGCCTTGCGACCCCAATCGATGTCAAAGGCAAGTCCTCGCCAGAGCTGTCCGATTTGATTGTGCAACGGGCCGCGCGTAAAATCGCAGAACGTCAATCCTGATCTTCTCGGTGTCCAAAAGCCAGTGTGCATGTTCGCGCATGGACAAGCCAGGCCGCCCGTGGTGAAAGCGATCTAAATTGGCAGATTGGCGACCGATTCGGAGCATTCGAGCATGGCAAAAGGTTTGGTGACACTGTTTGGGGGTTCGGGGTTTATCGGGCGTTATGCCGCCCGGACCCTCGTGAAAGCGGGTTATCGTGTGCGTGTGGCTGTACGTCGTCCGCATCTGGCTGGCGATGTTCGACTGGCCGGGTCACCCGGATGGGTTGACATTGTTCAGGCCAATGTGCGGGACGAACAATCGGTTGCAAGAGCGATCGAAGGGGCGACGGCGGTGGTCAATCTCGTCGGCATTCTCTACGAAAAAGGTAAGCAAACCTTCGAGGCGGCCCAACGCGATGGCGCGATCAATGTTGCCAAGGCGTGTGCCGAGGCTGGTATAGATCGACTTGTCCATGTTTCAGCCATCGGCGCTTCCGGTGAAGCCAAAGCCGATTATGCTGAAACCAAAGGCGACGCCGAAGACGGTATCCGTGAAGCCCTTCCAACCGCCACTATTTTACGCCCATCCATTGTGTTCGGACCCGAGGATGAGTTCTTCAATCGATTTGCGGCATTGGCCTCGCACCCACTGACGACGATTGCTCCTTTCCTGCCAGCAATTGGCGGCGGGCAAACCAAGGTTCAGCCGGTTTATGCCGGCGATGTTGCAGAAGCCATTTCGGCCGCTGTTTCGGGTGACAACGCGCCGGGCAAAACATTCGAACTTGGCGGGCCTAGCACGTATTCGTTCGTCGAACTCTACGAGTTTATTTGTCAAACAATCGATCGTAAACGTTACGCATAGGCGCTGCCCTTCGCGATCGCCAAACCCATCGGCCTCGCGATTGGCACAGTGTTTCGCTATGTTTGGCCATTGTCTTCGGGGATACTCGGCGCCCCGCCGATTACCGGCAATCAGGTCGAACTTCTGAAATCCGATAATGTCGTTTCCGATGGCGCGCTAACCTTGGCGGACCTTGGCGTGACGGAACTGGAATCCATCGAGGCCATTGTGCCGAGTTATCTTTATCGCTTTCGACCTTATGGGCAGTATCATCAACGGAATGAAGCCACCCGCTAACGGTTTAGGCCGCGACGAGTTCGACTAGTCTGGTTTCGAACTTGGCAATGTGCGCGTCGATCCAGCTTTCCGGTGTGTGACAGAGTTCACCTGCATGTTCAAAACCAGCATGGCTCATCGTCTTGATCAGGTCATCATCGCTCGCGAACTTTTTGATAACTGAAGGCAATTGATCCGCGCTGCGAATGGCAAATCGCTCGCCGAAACCGAGCCGTTCAACATCATCTGCCAGTGCGGCCCGCCGGGTCACGATGACCGGCAAACCACTCATCGCGGCCTCCAGGATAACCAGGCCAAAAGGCTCATTCACGCGACTCGGAACGATCAATGCACGGCATTGACGAGCAATTTCGGCAATCTCACTGGGCTGTTTCCAGCCCACGAAATTCGCTTGAGGATAGAAGGCGGATCCGTCTTGTGAGAGTTCTCCTTCACCAATGACGGTCAGCGTTTCACCAATTTTGGTCGTTGCCGCCAGGGCCAGGTCGGCGCCTTTGTCGCCGGACACACGTCCAACAAACAGGAATCCGGAATTGTTTTCCGCCTCGATCCGCTCTGTCGTCCATGGACGAACTGGATTGGGAATGGTCTCGCCATCTGAGCGTGGAAACCCAGCCTGTTCGAAACGTTCTTTCATACGGTCATGAATAAACGTGAACATGAAGGGACGCGCGCCAAACTCAGAAACCTCGTTGAGATGTCTTTGCCGCGCAAATCGCCAGATCTTGTGCAAGTGACTGCGCCGATCGCAAGCGCTCATCAAGCAGCCCATCGAACCGGGCTTGAGGTCGCAAGGCAAGGTCTTCCGGAAATTCATGAAGGCGCCGTTCGGACAGACATTGAAAAAGTCATGACAGGTGACGATCGTGCGTTCCGCGACCGTCTTGAGTGCGATGAAAATGGAAGGTGACAACATTTGTGACCAATTGTGCACATGATAAACGGTTCCTGGTGTGTCATGTGCTGCAATCCAGTTTCGCACCAGGTCCAGTGCAGCGCCATTATGATAACCTTGCCGCAATGCCTCCAAAGCAGAAATATCGAGCAGGGGTTTGGAGTTCAATCCAACGACGTCAACGTTCAGATCTTCCAGTTCGGGCGTGCTGGCTTCACCCGTGAGAAATGTGACTGGCAATCCGTGCGACACATATTGCCGAATGCACTCTGCCGTCAGAATCCCGGCCCCACCTTCAGGTTTGGAAAAATCGTGGATGACCACGACACGTTCAATACCACTCACGTGTGGGTCCCTTTTCTGGTTCAATCCTGCACGAATGACTGTCTTGGGGCTATCTATTCAAAATGAATGCCGCGGCAGTTTTTGTGGCTTCTCGCTCGATCGCAAGCGGAAACCTCCGACGCGTTTGCGAACGTCCATAACCACCATGCCGGCACGCGAATCCATGTGATGGCTGCCAATAATGCCTGACTGAAAGTCCGGTTCGATCTTGCGCGTCAGGGTTTCCTCATATGCGTCCATCGAGATTGTCTCGATCTTCATTGCGTTAACGCCATAGCCATACAATCCTCGCGAATTGTCTTGGGACATACGGTAATAAGAGCCGTTGCTGCAGATTACGCGTCCACCATTGCGCGCTGTTCGCGTGTCAAACACAACTGGGTTCAGCGGATGCGGCGTTAGTTCGGACATGCCGGGTCCATCCACTTTATAGATATGCAGTTCCGAACTCATTTCGCCGAATGGATCATTCGACATATTGGTGAACAACCACCATTCATCTTGGATTTTGACGAGGCTGCTATCGGCGGCAATGACATCATCCATAACGGTTTGTACCCGCTCCCACTGGTGCGGAAAGGCGGTGCATTTCCAGGTCTCGATCCGCTTCTGGCTGCAGACTTCCGGCATCATGAATAGGGTGCCGTCATCGCCCTCGAACAGGAAGGGGAAAGACATATGATAATCTGTTTCAAGCGCCGGCTTGATATCGATCAGCGCGCCATCAATCAGCCGCCCGACCGCGATATAGCCTGTATCTTTCGCATAATTGTAGACTTCGAAGAAACAGAACATTTCGCCATCGCGCTCCCAAAGGAAGGGATCAGCAAAATATCCGTTTGCGGTAGAGTGATGCTCTTGCATGGCCGCCGGATCCACCGTGAGCATGTCCGTTTTTGAGGTCTTGAGGAAAAACTCGCCGGGCCGAAAGTGTAGTTTGCTGGCCTGAACTTCGATGAAACGCGTCGCGGCGCGCCGCAAGAAGCCGAACGCGTATCGCGACATGGTCCAGAGGCCGGGCCGATCCGGCGATTGCAAATCCGCCGCGCCTTCCTCATGCGTCATGCCGGTCAGTTTGATGCGGTTGAGCTCGCGTACGATCAGCGTCACCGCTTTCTCACACATGAAGAGATGCTGCAAACTGGCAAACAGTTTGAGATTCAACACCGCGCTCGAGACCTGGGTTGGCGCGTCACCTTCGGCGGTGGTGCGGCAGAGCTTCACTTCGTAAAAGGGCGCATTGTCGGCAATGGCGCGAATGCTTGTCGATCCGGCTGCTTCCGTCAGGAAGTTGAGAAACCAGACGCCATGAGTCGACGCGGTCGGCAGGACTCTCGAGCCTTGCCAGCAAGTGAGATCGATAATCACGTCCGCGCCCAGCGCGTCGATGCCCGGCTCATCATTACAGCTCAGGACTGGCAGCGCGCGTCTGACCTCATCAAAATGCGGCGTCTCGGTGACCAGGGGTTTGGCCACGAGTTTCGATTCCAGTTGCCACCATAACCGATGAGTCAAAGACATGTCCGCCGGACTCGGAGTCTGGTTGCGCTCGATCAGAGCGACCAGATCCAGGCGGTCTGTTGTAAAAATACGTTCCGCCAGCCGCACCATCCAGGGTTGGAGCGATTGCTCTGAATAGCACACAAGTGCAATTTTCAGACTTGCCTTCTGCACGGTCCTGATCCCCAAAAAATCTACAAACCCAATCGGGTTGTGCGTCCCACAATGATCGCAACGTTAGCAACATGATCGCAAGATGCAATTTCTATTCTCGAATCTGCGCGCTGTTACTTCGATTGCGCGATTAATGAGCGCAGCTTTCGCGTTTCAGGCGCAACAAGTTCGAATACCTTTGAAAACTTGGATCTAGCGCGGTGAATTCTCTTGCTGAGACCTGTTCAAAATCATACAAGGAAGAGGGTGATATTCGGCATCTGGATTGCACTGGGACGTGGGCGTGGATCAATCACGCCGCAACTGTGCCGATATTGACCTGGGTGAGTCGAGTGGGGTGGGTTTCCCTTCGACGGTAGAGTTGAAATAAAGGGGAAACAAATGGTTTTCAAATATGACCCTGGTGAAGCGCGAGAAGAATTCGCAACGCGCGGCTTCGTGCATCTGAAAGATCTTATGACCGATGACTTCTTGAGCCATCTGGAGGCATTCTACAAAGAGAGCCAGGCTTCTGCTCAGAACGAGAAAGAAGATTGGAAGATCTATGGCAAGAAACGTCAGTATCTTTTTGACTTCTCGTCGGATGAAGCTGCGATCGAATTTCGTGATGGCATGGCGCGTCTGCTCGGCTACGAAACGGACGCCCTGACGATTTCGGAACGACACCTGAAAGTATATGATGAAGACGCGATGCCATGGCCGGCCCCGCACAAGGATCGGGCCGCATCGGCGGTGTCGATTGGATTGCCCATCCATTTGCCTGAAGGCTCGACGGTTTGCGTCTTCCCTGAACTGGAATTCGGTCCCAATGAGGAAGAACGCGCGGTCTTCATGACCGACCGTGACCATCCGGACCTTGAGCATATCTACGCCAAAGAAAAAGCCGTGATGCTGAATGAAAGCGTCGGCGATCTGGTCGTATTCCTGGGCTCTTCGATTTATCATGAGCGCGTGAAAGCTGGTGGCGCCGCCATTCTCTACGTCAAAGTGAATGATGACGGTCGCGATCCCCTCGGGGAGAATATTTTCGGCGATAAACGGAATGTAGAGCCGGCTTAAAAGCGCCGTCTCGAAGTAGAGTAGGAAACCAAGCCGATGGCTGAGAAACTGAAATCAGCGGAAATGACTCCGGGACCGGGATTCATGATCCGAAGTGAGTTTGAACGTCCGGATCAGGCCCTGATTGATGGCTTTGCAGATTTCGAAACAGCCGATGTTTCGGACGCCATGAACCGCCTTTACGCGATGAGTGGCGAGATCAAGAATCTCTCTAATGACAAAGAGTTGCTGGGCGCGGCTTGCACGGTAAAGCTCTATCCCGGCGATAACCTGATGATCCACAAGACGCTCGATATTGCCAAACCGGGCGACGTTGTTGTCGTCGATTGTAGCGGAGCGATGACCAATGCGGTCTTCGGTGATCTCGTTGCGAACAAAGCCAGGCATCGCGGGATTGGTGGGTACATTATTGATGGCCTGATCCGGGACCTGGACGGCGTTAAAGAGACCGGATTGCCCGTCTATGCGCGCGGCGTAACACCATTTGGACCTCTGCACCGCGGCCCTGGCGAAGTGAATACGCCAATCAGCTGCGGCGGCGTAGTGGTCAATCCGGGCGATATCATCAAAGCGGACTCAACTGGAATTGCGGTGGTCCCGCGCGCTTATGCACAGGAAATTCTCGACCGGCTGCGCGAAAGCAAGGCCAAGCAGGCGGCCTATGTCGAAAGCGTCAAACGCGGCGACTTCTCGAACGCCTGGGTCGACGAACAATTGAGCGATACAGGCTGCTTCATCACGTCATAGACGCCTGATCCGCCCCGGAGGCGCGTATTCTGCCCCAACCGATCAACTCTCTCTGGTTACGCAACAAGCGCCGTGTGCTGAGCTTTCACGCCGGTATGGCCCGGCGGCGCCTGCGGCATGTTCGCGGTGCGTTTTACGATCGGCTATGGCGTGATGCTGCGGCGGGTGTTGGGGCGACAGTCGAGCAGCGTCCTAATGGATTGCTGCAAGTCTCGACCGGATCGCTGGCGACTTTTGTGTCGCAATCAGACCTGATGCTCGATAGCGACATCATGCTGCGCTTCATGGCCAACAAAGCGCTGACCTATGAGTTCATGTCAGGCAAGGGCATTCGACTGCCGCGCCATGCCAAGTTCGATCTGAACACACTGGATGTCGCAACGAATTTCATGCGCGAGCAGGATGGGCCCATTGTGATCAAGCCGGCGGATGGAACCGGGGGTGGCCGTGGGGTCACGACAGGTATCAAGACACAGGATGCGCTCGTGTCCGCGGCGCGGCATGCAGCCGGTTTTAATATCCGTCTTCTGGCCGAGGAACAGCTCACGGGCGCGTCCTATCGGCTGCTTTATATAGACGGCGAGTTCATCGATGCGGTCCGCCGTGAGTCCCCGATCGTAACCGGTGACGGACAGAGTTCAGTGCGCCAGCTGGTCAAACGCGAAAACGTCGCCCGCCAGACGACTGATAAGATAACCGCGCTCAGCCCGCTTTTGATCGATCAGGAATCCCGCAACACACTAGCTGCCGCCGGGCGCACGCCAAGTGATGTGCCATCCAGCGGGGAAGACGTGCAGGTGAAGCTCGCCGTCAATGAGAATGCCGCCGCGCAAAACCATGTTGTCCGGGAACAGGTTCATTCGGAAATCGTCGAGACCGGCGCCAAACTGGTGAAAGCTTTCGGTATTCGGTTTGCAGGCCTCGATGTGACGGCAGATGATATCGCTGTGCCGGTGACGAACGAGCGGGTGATCTTCAACGAGATCAACGTCAATCCGGGGATCCATCATCATTATTTGGTCGCCGATCCAACGCAACAGGCCGACGTGGCCCCGAAACTGCTCGATCATATGTTCCGGAGCAAGCAAGGGACGATTGAATTATGAGCGCATTAGACACGTCCACACCTGTGCACCTCCTGGGTGGCAGAGAAAATGCCCTTGCGGTCGCTCGCAATCTCGGTCGGCTTGGCGTGACGATTTATTCGAGTGGCAAGCCAGGCAGCCGGTCGATGGATTCAAAGTATTGCACGCAAGCTTTCATCGTCCCTGAAGGAACCGAAGCGGCCGACCATTGGCACGATTTGCTCCTCGCCAATCCGACCTCGAAACTACAAGGCTGTATCGTATTCGCCTGTTGCGACGAGTCGCTGGATTTCCTGCAATCAAACCGAGACCAGTTGGCCGAGCACTATAAACTGGAAGAGTTCGTGCCGGAACAAAGGCGGACGATGCTCAATAAGCAGGCCACTCTGGAAATCGCTGGTCGTATAGGTGTGCCCGCCCCCGCCTATTGGGAGATCAATTCAGACGAGGATGTCGAAAAAATCCGGGACCAGGTCAGATTGCCCGTTATGGTCAAGCCATTGGATTCGTTTGCCTTTGTGCACGAGTTCGGCGCAAAGCTCTTCATTGTCGATACTGTCTTCGATGACGTTGTCGAGAAGGTCAAGCTTGCCCGCTCTCGTGGGCAAGAGGTGATGGTCGTCGAAATGATTCCCGGTCCGGACGATCTGCTCAGCTCCTACTACACCTATCGTACTGCGGATGGCCGGCGATTGTATGATTACACCAAGAGCGTCATTCGCCGCTGGCCCGTTAATCGCGGCGGCGCCTGTTTCCATCAATCAGAGTGGCTGCCGGAGACTGCCGAAATGGGACAGAAACTGTTCGACGGCGTCGACTGGCACGGCATTGGAAATGTCGAGTTCAAGCGCGATACGCGCGATGGCCAATTGAAGATTATCGAAGTGAATGCGCGATTCACCGCGGCGCACCGTCTGGTCACCGCGGCGGGTGCGCCGATCGACGAGATCATCTATCGGCATCTGACCGATCAGGAAATACCGGAATTTGAATCCTATTCAAACAAGCTGCGGATGATCTATCCGATTGGCGATTTCATGGCCTACCTCGAATTGCGGCAATCGAAACAGCTGAGCCTGCTGGGATGGCTGAAAACGGTGTTCGCGCAGCCGGCTGTGGTGCCCGATTTCAGTTTCGGAGACCCCTATCCAGCGCTGGCTGAATGGGCATTGATCGTGCGTCGTGGGTTTGGGAAACTCTTCTGCATCTTTCGTCGGTAAACCTCATGCGCATAAATTCAGGCGATCTCACGAATTTCTGCCGCCAACTCTTGCAAGCGGCGGGTGTCGATGACGCTCAGGCAGAGACGCTGACGGATAACCTGGTTTGGTGCGATATGGCCGGGCGTCGCAATCACGGCGTTCAGAGACTGCCAATCCTGCTCCGACATGTGGAAGCCAAGACCATCAAATGTCCAAGCGCACCGCGGCTGGAATTGCTCGGGGAAACGCTCGCTCATCTCGATGCGGATCAATCCTTCGGGCATCATGCCGGTCGCCTCGCCATCGACCAGGCCTGCGATCTCGCCGCGGCCCATGGTGTGGGGATCGTTGGCGTGACAAATAGTAGTTTCTTCGGTGCAGGCGCTTATTATGCCAACCGCGCGGCCGAACGGGGCATGATCAGCCTAGTCCTGAGCAATTCCTTTCCGAAAGTCGCGGCGCCCGGCGGATTACGCGCCTTGCTGGGGACGAACCCGTTTACATTTGGCGCGCCGCGTCGCGCCAAGCGCGCCTTGCTCGTCGACATGTCGACCGCCTCGGTGGCCGGATCGACGGTGCGGGAAAAAGCCGAGAAGGGAGAGCTGTTTCCGGATGGCATAGCGATCGATGATGTCGGCAATCCCATCCACGATCCCAACCAGGTTCTGAAAGGCACACTTTTGCCGGCTGCAGGTCCGAAGGGATTCGGCATTGCCCTCATGGTCGAAGTGCTGAGCGCAGCTCTGACGGGGGCGGCAATGTCCCGGCAGGTGGGGTCCATGTACAAGAATTTTGACCGACCGGGCGCTAATGGACATTTCATGATGGCGCTGGACGTGACCCGCTGGATGCCGGTCGAAGACTTCTTTGATCGCATGGATCTTCTGGCGCAATTTGCGGATGCATCTGGTTCGGATAACGCAGTCCGAATGCCCGGGGATGCGCGCTGGGTCGCGTATCAGGACAGTTTGAAAAACGGGATTGTTCTCGAGCCTGCCACGATGACCAGTATTGCCGATCTCGCGCAATCTCATGGACTGACAGTGCCCTGGGAGTCATCAAGCCAGCAGGATGACAAATGATGGCCCCGCCAACCTCTCTCTCCCGGTTGGCACATATCGATGCGGCCAAGGGCGTGAGCATCTTTCTGGTTGTCTATTGGCACGCTGTCGACGCTCGCCTGGTCTTCAACGAAGCTCTGTGGATGCTGCGTATGCCGCTCTTTTTCTTCGTTTCTGGCCTGTTCGCCGCCAAGGCACTGGATCTGGATTGGCGGGGCTTCCTGACTAATAAAGTTGGCAATATTCTCTATCTCTATGTGTTCTGGACTTTCCTGGTCTTTGCCACGACGATTCTGGTCGCGCAGGTCTTCGGGCCTGATCCGATCAATTGGCAACAGCCCTTCTTGTTGTTTGTCGAGCCACCGCGAACGCTTTGGTTCATGTACGCCTTGGCCGTGTCCTTCGTCCTGGCAAAACTGTTGAAACCATTGCCGCCGCTCTTCGTGTTCGCAGCTCTGTTCGCGCTTTACTGCTGGAGCATTTCTGGCGGCGACTGGCGCACGGTTCCGTTCTACGAAAAAGTTATTCGATTGTTCCCGTTTTTCTATCTGGCCATGTGGATCAAACAGCCTTTCCTCGATTTCGTGGAGCAACATCACAGACTGGGATGGTTGGCTTTGATTGTGTTCGTGGCGAGCGCTATGGCCCTCTTCCTGAGTCCGGTCGCCAATTGGGGCATTCTCACCTTCGCGGTTGGCTTGATCGGCGTGATCGGCGTGACTATGAGTTTTCGAGCCGCTCCGAGCAGCCGGCTTACCTCACTGATGGCGAATATCGGGAACCGATCCCTGCTCGTCTACGTCATGCACCGTATCCCGCTTTTTTATATGGAAAATGCAATGGACGTGCTCGGAGTGCCTGTGAACGCAACGACCATGTCGATCACGGCTGTGATTGCGACCTGGCTGTGTCTGGTGGTTGGGGAACGAGTTCTGCTGCCACTGTTCTACTGGATGTTTGATGCGCCCTGGCTTGGCCCGAACGCAAGGCTTGGTCGACGCTTGTCCAGTTACGGAACAGGATAGGCATCACGCCCGCTAGTCGTCGGCGGGCGGCAGCAAAGGCGGGATTTCATTGCCATCTGTGTCCGTCACTAAATAGACCAACGGATACACGATGCCTTTCCGCGCGACCGCTTCACCGTTCACGATTTTCGGGGCGAATTTCAGCGTCGCCACCGCATTTCGTGAGGAGTTCACAAATCCGGGGTGGCCGCATTTCACCTCCAGATTGGTGACATAGCCTTCAGGCGTCACATCAAAATAATTGTCGCATCGGGCGCTAATGCTCTGGCTGGCCAGATCAGCCGGATAGACGGGCGTCGGATGTTGAATCGGTTGCACGTCGCGGTCTGCGAAGCTTGGAGAGGCGGTTAATGCAATCATGGCGGCGATTCCGGCAAGCGTGCCGCCGACGCCGCTCGTGGTTTTGATCGGATTGCGAATAAGAGTCATGGAAATATCCCTTGCGATGCGTTTGGCTTTCATTCGGCGAGAGCGCCGCAAATAGGCAGCAACAAAGGTGCGTACAGCGTGACTGACTGTGATACCTTCTTCTTCGCACGCCTGTTTGAAAGCGACCTTTTTCGAGTGCGGCAGGCGCACTTCGATCATTTCGGTCTTCTTTTCAGGACGTGGTTTGTTCATGCCGACCTCCGGACGTGCGCCGAGGCGTCACAAATGCCTGCCTCATGGCGACATGAAAACCGAAAGCCCGTTCATACGCCAGACTTTTCGTGTCCGGACAGGCTTTCGGTGTCTATTTTCCGCTTCGCTGAACGGGACTGATTACTCCTCAGTCTCGGTCTCCGTATCATCATCTTTCAGAATGATTTTCTTGATCTTGATGTCGATATCTTCGTCGATGCCGGCTTCACCGAGGGCTTCTTCGATCAGGAGATCCAGGTCCGCCTCCGTGAGTTCGTCGCCGGAATCGATCCGCTTGACGATGACTTTCTTATGCGACTCGACTTTGACTTCGCCGTGAATTTCGCCGCCGGCCTCATCATTGAAGGTGAGTATTTTGACGACTTTCTTGGTCACGGTCTCACCGTCCTCGCCTGTCTCGTCATCTGTCTGGATGATCTCGATCCGATTGCCGGCTGCTTCCAACTCTTCCCGGCTGACGCCGCCGGAGCCATCCGTGTCGAGCTTGGCGATAATGTCCGCATCATATCCCGGAGCGATTTCGCCCTCTGTGATGAGGCCATCATTATTCTTGTCGAGCGCGTCGAAAGGCGTTGAATCGGCTGCCGATGGCAGAGCGCTGACGGAAAAGACGCCGAGCGCGGCGCCGGCGGCGGTCGCGATTGATTTGAAGCGGTGACGTGCGAGGGTCATGGTGATCTCCTGGACCTTGTTCGGTTGTTCTTCCAGTCGAGCTTCCTCGATATAGGTGGAGATGAACCGTCGAAGCGCTTGCGATGCAGTTTCGTCGCGTTGCTTGGTCGCCGCCATGAAGTCTTGCTTCTGCTGATACGGCAACCGGATGTCTAAGCTTTCGCTCTTCTTTTCTCGACGTTTCATGTCTCACCCGATCAATTTGGCCGGACCAGTGCCCGCACATTCAAAAATCTGCCTCTTTATAAAAGGACGATTGTGCCAAGACGCTACCAAAAAAGTGTCAGGACACGCGATTTTCGATCAGATCAGGCCCAGAACCGGCGCCGCTGCGATCAGCCCGATGCCCAGTATCAATCGGTAAATCACAAAGGGCAGGAAGGTCATTCGCTTCAACAGCGTCATCAAGGCGTGGATGGAGGCAATTCCCGACAGAAAGGCAATCACCGCGACGATTATGCCATCCTGAATCGTCACCAGACTGCCGGTCGTGTCGGCGTCTAACAGGCCCAAAGCCCCGTACAGACCAGCCGCCGCCAGGATAGGGGCGCCGATCAGCATCGAAAAGCGGGCAGCTTCAGTGCGTTAATACCCGCGCGCCCGCGCCGCCGTCATGGTGATCCCGGAACGGCTCGTTCCGGGGATAAGGGCGGCAAGCGCCTGCGTCGCGCCGATCAGAGCGGCGTGTCCCAATGTCATGTCGGCCTCGGTCCGGTCCTTACCGCCGGCGACATCGGCCCACCAAAGCAACAGACCAAAACCAATGGTCGCGCCAGCCACGGTCCAGACGCTCCGCAATTGTTGCTGCACCGCCTCGGGCACGAAGACTTCATGAGCGATGGCGGCGATCAGTGCGATCGGCGTCGCGACGATGATGCACAAAGCGAGATTAGCGCCCCTTGATAGCGGAGTTTTGCGAAATCCCGCGCCCAGAAGCTCGAATGCCCCGGCGATTGCGGCCACCACATCCTTGCGGAAGTAAATCAGCATCGCGGCCAGAGTGCCGAGATTGGAGACGGCATTGATCAAGAGCTCGTCCCGGCCTTCCAGAGTGAAGTAATTGGCGGCAATAAGCACATGCCCGGACGAGGAGATGGGCAGCCATTCGGTCAGTCCCTGAATGATTGCGATGATGGCAAGCTGAAGAAATGACATGTGGCGTCCGCTATTGGTTCCGGCTTCTCGCCTGTCGCACAAAACAGGCCAGCTTGCACGTGGAAAAGCAATATATCAAAATGATATTAACAATTGAGAATGATTCGCGACAAGGGATCGAACTGCAGTTCACACGAATTAATAAATATCATTTTGATATAAATAGAATGATTTCACCCTTGTGAGGCGGTATTTGATTGCTCATAAGCAAAGCTCCACCCACAGGAGCGCGATATGGCAGAAAAAATGCTGCAATTCATCAAAGTTGAACGCGCCATGCCGAAAAAACGGTCGGCCAGGACGCGCAAGGGTGACTTTAACGAGATTTATGGCGATTACGCCGCAAAGGCGGCAAAGTCGCAAGCCTCCCGCTGTTCGCAATGCGGCGTGCCATTTTGTCAGCAAGGCTGCCCACTCTCAAATAATATTCCGGATTGGCTGAAACTCGCAGCGGAAGACCGGCTGGAAGAAGCTTATGCGGCCTCCAGCGCCACCAATAACATGCCTGAGATTTGTGGGCGCATCTGCCCGCAAGACCGCCTGTGCGAGGGCATTTGCACGATTGAGCAATCCGGGCATGGCACGGTCACGATTGGCTCGATTGAACGCTATGTCACGGATACGGCCTGGGAGCAGGGATGGGTAAAGCCGATCAATCCCCCGCGCGAGCGCCCACAATCTGCCGGGATTATCGGCGCTGGCCCGGGTGGCCTCGCGGCGGCGGAGCAGCTGCGCCGCAAGGGTTATCAGGTCACCGTCTATGACCGCTATGATCGTGGTGGTGGTCTGCTCGTCTATGGCATTCCGGGATTCAAGCTCGAAAAGGATATTGTCGAGCGTCGTATTCAGCATCTCGAAGCGGGCGGCATCACGTTCCGATTCAATTGCGATGTCGGGCGCGACATCACGCTCAATGACATTCGCGACCAGCACGACACCGTGCTGATCGCCACGGGCGTTTACAAGGCCCGCGATTTGAAAGTCCCTGGTATTGGCGCCGAGGGGGTTCACGCGGCGCTCGATTTCCTGACGGCCTCCAACCGCATTGGATTCGGAGATTCGGTTGAGGCGTTTGATGACGGCACCCTCAACGCCGATGGCAAGCGTGTGGTCGTGATTGGTGGGGGCGACACGGCGATGGATTGTGTCCGCACGGCGGTGCGTCAGGGCGCGAAATCGGTGACCTGTCTTTACCGCCGCGACCGCGACAACATGCCAGGTTCGCAGCGCGAAGTGGCGAATGCCGAAGAAGAAGGCGTCACGTTTGAGTGGTTGTCAGGCCCGGAAGCGGTGCTTCACAACAAGGCCAATAAGGTCAACGGCGTAAAGGTCCGCCTGATGAAGCTCGGCGCGCCAGATGCGTCCGGACGCCAATCACCGGAAAAAACAGATGAGACCGTCGACATGAAAGCCGACATGGTGATTAAGGCGCTCGGCTTCGACCCCGAAGACCTGCCAGTCTTGTTCGACGAGTCCGCGCTGCGGGTTAATCGATGGGGCGCCATTCAGGTCGATTTCAAGACGATGGAAACCAGTCTGCCGGGCGTCTATGCCGCCGGTGATATTGTCCGCGGCGCGTCGCTGGTTGTCTGGGCGATTGTCGATGGGCGAGAGGCCGCTGAACATATGCACCAGGCCATGCGCGTGCTGGCGCGTGAACGCAAGGTTGCGGCGGAGTAGGATATGCATTTCAGTTTCAAACCCGATGCGCCGCCTATGCCGGAGATCAGCTTCGACGACTTTCTGTCGGTCGACATTCGTATCGGTACAGTGCTCGAAGCCAGGCCGCTGGAAGGGGCCCGCACACCATCGATCCGGATGCTAATCGATTTTGGCGCGACGATCGGGCAGAAAAAAAGCGCGGCACAGATTACCGAACACTATCGCGCGGAAGACCTGGTTGGGCGGCAAGTCATGGGCGTGGTCAATTTCCCGCCGCGGCAGATTGGTAAGTTCATGTCCGAAGCCCTGACGCTCGGCTTCGCCGACGATGCTGGTGCCATTCGCCTTTCTGGTCCGGACGCGCCCATCGCCAATGGCACAAGGATGAGTTGAGATGACCGTAATTCATAGCAGCCAACCCGGCCATAACCGCTTCGTCGCACATGCACCGCGCGCGAATGTTCGCGCGGTTCGAAAAATACCAAACAGAGCAACAGAACGATGACTGATTTTGTTCAGAATTATCTCACCAATCTTCAGCGTCTGATCGATGGCCACGCCTATAATCCCGAAGATGAGCACAGTGCCTGCGGCGTTGGCCTGGTTGCCGCGCTGGACGGCCAGCCGCGCCGTGAAATCGTTGAAATGGGCATCAAAGCGCTGAAAAATGTCTGGCACCGCGGCGCGGTGGATGCGGACGGCAAAACCGGTGATGGCGCGGGAATTCGGGTAGAAGTACCGCAGGAATTTTTCCGCTATCAAGTCTCACGTTGCGGCCATAAACCGACAGATGATCCGATCTGTGTTGGACAGATCTTCCTCCCGCGCACCGATTTGGGACAACAGGAAGCCGCCCGCGCGATTGTCGAAACCGAGATCCTGCATTTCGGCTTCTATATCTATGGCTGGCGCCAGCCACCGGTGGATGTCTCGATCATTGGCCAGAAGGCGCAGGATACAAGGCCAGAGATTGAACAGGTCATGTTCCGCGATGATCGCGCCCGCGATCCGGAAGAGTTGGAACGCGCGCTTTATATCTGTCGCCGCCGGATTGAACGGCGGGCGCGCGAGGCTGGCATTCCCGGCTTCTATGTCTGTTCGCTCAGTCACAAGTCGCTGATCTATAAGGGCATGTTCCTGGCCGAAGATATCGACAATTTCTATCTCGACCTGCGGGACGAGCGGTTTGAGTCTGCGGTCGCGATCTATCACCAGCGCTATTCGACCAACACATTCCCGCAATGGGCGCTGGCCCAGCCGTTTCGCATGCTCGCCCATAATGGCGAGATCAACACGTTGCGCGGCAATCTGAACTGGATGAAGAGCCATGAGATCAAAATGGTCTCTGGCACATTTGGCGACTATGTCGACGATGTGAAACCGGTGGCGCCGCAGGGCAGCTCGGATTCCGGCGCGCTTGATGCGGTGTTCGAAATCCTTTGCAAGGCGGGCCGCACAGCCCCGATGACCAAGGCGCTGCTGATTCCGGAAGCCTGGTCAAAGCGCGCATCGATCATGCCGGAAAAGCACGCGGCGCTTTACGCTTATTGCAATTCGGTGATGGAGCCGTGGGACGGCCCCGCCGCCATTTGTGCCTATGATGGACGCTGGGCCGTGGCCGGCCTTGACCGCAATGGGCTGCGACCACTGCGTTATGCCTTGACCGGCGACGGCGTTCTCGCGGGTGGCTCAGAGACTGGTATGTGCCCTCTGTCAGGACACGACGTTGTTCGGCGCGGCCATGTTCAGGCGGGCGGCATGATCGCCGCCGATCTGGAGACCGGCAAATTCTACGAGCATGGTGAGATTGTTGACGAGCTCGCCGCCAAGCACCCCTATGAGAAGTGGCTGAAAAATGTCCGCGACCTCGACCCGGAGATTGGCCCCGGTCCGGAACCGCGCCTGTTTGATACCGAGTCCAAGTTGAGGCGTCAGAAACTTGCTGGATACACGCTGGAAACTCTGGAACTGATCCTGGCGCCCATGGCCGAAAATGGCAAAGAAGCGATCGGCTCGATGGGCGATGATAGCCCCGTGGCGGTGCTGTCGGAAAAATTCCGGCCATTGTCGCATTTCTTCCGCCAAAATTTCAGCCAGGTGACCAACCCGCCCGTCGACCCTTTGCGCGAAGACCGTGTGATGAGTCTGAAAACCCGGTTCAAGAATCTCGGTAATGTTCTGACCACGGATGAGACTCAACAGGACGTGTTCGTTCTGGAGAGTCCGGTCCTGTCGACGGGTATGTACAATCGATTGGTCGCCATGCTGGAAGGTGGCGTTCAGAAAATTGACTGTACGTTCGATCTTGGCGCCAGTGTCGGCGATGGCCGCGCCCTGAAAGACGCCCTGGCCCGGATCCGCCAGGAAGCCGAAGACGCCGTGCGCGCAGGCCGCGAGCACATCGTCCTGACCGACGAACATCAAGGCGATGACCGCGTTGCCATTCCGATGATTCTGGCCACGGGTGCGGTGCATAGCCATCTTGTGGCGCAGGGCCTGCGGACCTTCTGTTCGATTACCGTCCGCTCTGCCGAGTGCATCGACACGCACTATTTCGCGGTCCTGATCGGGGTCGGCGCGACCTGCGTCAACGCCTATCTTGCCCAGGATGCGATTGCTGACCGGCATGCCCGCGATTTGCTCGGCAAAGTCAGCATTGGCGAGGCGGTCGTGAACTTCAAGAAGGCGATCGAGGCCGGCTTGCTGAAAATCATGTCCAAGATGGGCATTTCGGTCATCTCATCGTATCGCGGTGGCTATAATTTCGAAGCGCTCGGCCTGTCGCGCGCCTTGGTCGCGGACTATTTCCCGGGCTTGTCCAGCCGCATTTCCGGCCTTGGCCTCGCGGGCATTGAAGAGAATGCAGTGCGGCGCCACGAAGACGCTTTTGATGAAGATATCATCGCCCTTCCTATCGGCGGCTTCTACCGCTTGCGCGCTCGATCAGAGCCGCACGCGCTGGATGGCAATCTGATCCATATGTTGCAGGCAGCCTGCGATCGCGGCGACTATGCCGTATTCGAAAAATATGCCGACGCGGTCAATCATCGCGATCAACCGATCCAGCTCCGCGACTTGCTCGACTTCAAGCCGGCGGGTCCGAAAGAACCGCTCGAACGGGTGCAGTCGGTCAATGAGATCCGCAAACGCTTTGTCACGCCCGGCATGTCGCTCGGCGCCTTGAGCCCGGAAGCGCATGGAACGCTGAATGTCGCGATGAACCGAATCGGCGCCAAGTCCGTTTCCGGAGAAGGCGGCGAAGTGCGCGAGCGGTATCGGCCGCTGCCAAATGGTGACAATATGAATTCGGCGGTGAAACAGGTCGCGTCTGGTCGCTTTGGCGTCACGGCGGAGTATCTGAACCATTGCCGCGAGGTTGAAATCAAGGTGGCCCAGGGCGCAAAGCCTGGCGAAGGCGGTCAACTGCCTGGCTTTAAAGTCACTGAATTCATTGCGAAAAATCGGCACTCCACGCCCGGCGTGACGCTGATCAGCCCGCCGCCACATCATGACATCTATTCGATCGAGGATCTCGCCCAGCTGATTTATGATCTCAAACAGATCAATCCGGATTGCCGCGTCTGTGTGAAACTGGTCGCGCAGTCTGGCGTTGGGACCGTGGCCGCCGGCGTTGCCAAGGCGAAGGCGGATGTCATCCTGATTGCCGGCGGTGTCGGAGGCACAGGGGCCTCACCGCAGACCAGTATCAAATATGCCGGCCTGCCCTGGGAACTGGGTTTGGCGGAAGCGCATCAGGTGCTCAGCCTCAACAATTTGCGCGACAAGGTCACCTTGCGCACAGATGGCGGTCTACGCACCGGGCGCGACATTGTCATCGCTGCCATGCTCGGCGCTGAGGAATATGGCATTGGCACCGCGTCCCTGGTTGCCATGGGCTGCATCATGGTGCGTCAGTGTCATTCCAATACCTGCCCGGTTGGGGTCTGTACGCAGGATGAGTCGCTGCGCGCGAAATTCACTGGCACGGCGGACAAGGTCATCAATCTGATGAGTTTCATCGCCGAGGATGTGCGTCGTATTCTGGCCTCGCTCGGCCTGAACTCGCTCGATGAAGCGATCGGCCGCACGGACCTCCTGGCCCAAGTCTCACGCGGTGCGCCGCACCTCGATGATCTCGATCTCAACCCGCTTCTGGTTCAGGTCGATACCGCCAACGCGGTGGAGTATAAGCCGGATCATCGCGAAGAAGTGCCAGACACGCTCGACGCCCAGATCCTGCGCGACGGCGAACCCTTCTTTGCCCGCGGCGAAAAAATGCAGCTGACCTATGAAGTCCAGAATGTGCAGCGTTCGATTGGGGCGCGGTGCAGTTCAGCCATTGTCCGTAAATTTGGCGAAAAAGCTCTGCCGGAAGGCCGTCTTCACATTCGCCTGACCGGCAGTGCTGGCCAGTCGCTGGGCGCGTTCAGCGTTCAGGGCTTGCTGCTCGATGTGATCGGGGACGCCAATGACTATGTTGGCAAAGGCCTGTCGGGGGCGACCCTGCAATTGCGGCCGCCAGCAGATGCTTCCTATCAGGGCGGCGCAAACACGATTATCGGCAATACGTGCCTTTACGGCGCGACCAGCGGCAATCTCTATGCGGCGGGACAGGCCGGCGTGCGGTTTGCGGTCCGAAATTCCGGGGCTGAGGCGGTGATTGAAGGCTGCGGCGCCTATGGCTGGGGGCGCGTCGCGATTCTTGGTTCTGTGGGCGACAATTTCGGCGCCGGCATGACGGGCGGCGTCGCCTATATTTGGGATCCGGAGCGCCAGTTCGAACATGTGGCCAATCCGGATGCGATTGATTGGTATCCACTGGTCGATATGGACCAGAAACATATCGATGTGTTCGAAATGATGCTGGAAATCCATCGCGACAAGACCGGATCAGCCCGGGCCACGGAATTGCTGAAGGAATGGGGGCAAACGCTCAGTGAAACGCTGATGATTGTGCCCAAAGAGATAGCAGACCGTGTGCTTAAAGATACGGATGTGAAAAAGGCGGGCTAGTGGAACAGGTCCAGGGCTTGCACTTCGCCCCGGACCTCCCCACTTTGGCGGGCGAGTGAGTATAACAATAGGTAACCCGCTAAATGAGCAAACGCGACTATTACGACGTGCTCGGCGTAGACCGAACTGCAGACGAAAAGGCCCTTAAGAGCGCCTATCGAAAGCTGGCCATGAAGTATCACCCGGACCAGAACCCGGATGATGCCGAGGCTGAAGCTATGTTCAAGGAAGTCGGCGAGGCCTATGCGGTCCTGTCAGACCCTGAAAAGAAAGCGGCTTATGACCGGTTTGGACATCAGGCCTTCGAGAATGGCATGGGCGGCGGTGCTGGCGGCCATCCATTTGGCGGCGGCGATCCGAACGATATTTTCCAGGACATTTTCAGTCAGGTCTTTGGCGGCAATCCTTTCGGTGGCGGTGGCCGCCGCCGTGGCGGGCCACAGCGCGGTGCGGATCTGCGCTACGATATGGACATCACGCTGGAAGAATCCTTTCACGGCAAGGATGCGACGATCAATGTTCCGTCTGCGGTTGATTGCAAAACCTGTGACGGCACCGGTGCCGAACCCGGCACGCATCCCGAAACCTGTCCGACCTGCCAGGGCAGCGGTCGCGTTCGTGCCCAACAGGGCTTTTTCACCATGGAGCGGACCTGCGCGGCCTGTCATGGCAAGGGCCAGATTATCAAAAACCCTTGCAAGACTTGTCGCGGAGTGGGTCAGGTCCAGGAAGATCGCAACTTGTCGGTGAAGATTCCAGCCGGAGTCGAAACCGGCATGCGAATTCGTTTGTCAGGTGAAGGTGAGCCTGGCACCCAGGGTGGCCCGAAGGGCGACCTCTATATCTTTGTCAGCGTAGATGAGCATGACATTTTCGAGCGCGATGGCCCGAACCTGTATTGCCGTACACCTGTATCAATGGTGACCGCAGCGCTGGGCGGCGAAGTCGAAATCCCGACCATTGATGGTGGCCGTGCCCGCGTCACCATTCCGGAAGGCGCCCAGACCGGGCGCAAATTGCGCTTGCGGGGCAAGGGCATGCCCAGTATTCGTGGCAGTCATCAAACCGGTGATCTCTATATCGAGATGTTTGTTGAAACCCCGCGTAATCTGACCGCCCGTCAAAAGGAAATCCTGCGCGAGTTTTGCGAGTGTTCCGGCAAGGATTGCAATCCTGAATCCGAAGGCTTTGTCGGCCGGGTCAAGAAATTCTGGGATGGTATGAGCGGAGAAGACGAAGCGACCAAACACTAGTCGATGGAGCGGACGCCACTCGATACGCTCTCGATCCTTGGCGCGATGTATGTCCTGACCGTGACCGTTTGGGCGATTTGTATTCCCAGCATCCAAGGGCAGGACAGCGTTCGTCGGAAACTGAATATCCTTTACTGGATCGTGGCACTTTCCATTCCCGCATGGCGGATTCTGGAAGGCTTGGCGATTGGCCGCCATATGGAATCGCCGGATTCGACAAATTTTTTCCAGGATGTACAAGCGGTGTTCTTGTTTGTCTTTGTCGGTTTTGCATATTTGCTGCATGCAGTCCTGAATGATCTTTCTAAAAAATAGGGGCGATTGTTGGCGGTACCGTCGCGGGCGGGCCAGCGATGCAACGCGAAAGCACTAAACCGATGTTTTAGTTGAGCAGGGGCCGGTCGTGGTCTACGACCTCCGCAGATATGCTGGAGGTGATGCAAAATGAGCGATCAGGAATTCGGATTCGACACAAAACAGATTCACGCAGGCGCGGCGGCGGATCCTGCCACAGGCGCGCGGCAGGTCCCGATTTATCAATCTACGGCCTTTGTTTTCCGTGATGCAGATCACGCGGCGGCGCTCTTCAACCTCCAGGAAGTCGGCTATATCTATTCGCGCCTGACCAATCCGACGGTTGGCGCGCTCGGTGATCGGATCGCACAACTGGAAGGCGGAGCCGGCGCGGTCTGTTGTTCGTCCGGCCATGCGGCGCAGCTCATGTCGCTCTTCCCGTTGATGGAGCCCGGCCGGAACGTGGTCGTCTCGACCCGTCTCTATGGCGGCTCGGTGACCCAGTTCACGCACACAATCAAACGGTTCGGCTGGGGCGCGACCTTTGTCGACTTTGATGATCTCGACGCCGTCAAGGCGGCGATTAATGACGATACCCGCGCCATTTTCTGTGAGACGATTGCCAATCCGGGCGGCTATGTCACCGATCTCGAAGCGATCGCGAAAATCGCTCAGGACGCGCAAGTGCCGCTCATCGTCGATAATACGACGGCGACGCCTTATCTCTGCAATCCGATCGAGTATGGCGCCACGCTGGTCACCCATTCCCTGACCAAATACCTGACCGGCAACGGGACCGTGACCGGCGGTGCCGTGGTTGATTCAGGCGCGTTTGACTGGACCGCGGCAGGCAAGTTTCCGTCCCTGACCGAGCCGGAACCGGCCTATCACGGGCTGAAATTCCACGAGACATTCGGCCCGGCGGCGTTCACTTTCCACTCGATTGCGATTGGCCTGCGTGATCTCGGCATGACAATGAATCCGCAAGGCGCGCATTATACGCTGATGGGGATTGAGAGCCTGTCCCTGCGCATGGACAAGCATGTCGCCAATGCCGAGAAGATCGCCAAATGGCTCGAAGGCCATGCAGCGGTCTCGTCCGTGACCTATGCCGGCCTCGACAGCTCGCCTTACAAGGCCCGCGCCGAACGGCTATGCCCGAAAGGGGCCGGGGCCTTGTTCACGGTACAGCTGAAAGGCGGCTATGAGTCCTGCGTGAAGTTTGTGAACGGGTTGGAACTGTTCAGCCATGTCGCCAATCTGGGTGATGCCCGGTCTCTGGTCATCCACCCGGCGTCGACGACGCACCGGCAGTTGACGGATGAGCAGAAAGTGGCGGCTGGGGCTGCGCCGGATTCCGTGCGGCTGTCGATTGGCGTTGAGGATGCCGATGACCTGATCCGGGATCTGGATCAGGCGTTGAAGGCAGCGGGGTAGTTAACCCCGCTCTGATTCTGAGCTGTGTTCCACGGCCGGAAGCACTATGGTCGGACCTTTGTGTGGAGGCGCAACGGGTCGCTCCCTGATACTCCTGCAAATATCCGACAAGCTCGATCTGGTTCTCCACCAGATTAGCAGCAAGACTGCTGAAGAAATGCTAGTTGTTGCGATGAGAGCAGTAAATACGGCAATTGTCAGTGGAGAGTTCGTATCTAAGGCAATTAATGATGCGATGAAGGAGACTGCAGCGGAGAGCGACATGAGCCCGAAGTTTAGCAGAAT
>ERZ1740059.399-NODE-399-length-23571-cov-6.888374_pt1 | contig 23571 bp, 21 predicted proteins | sample MGYA00581744_ERZ1740059 | MGnify/ENA primary metagenome ERZ1740059 (study PRJEB43018, sample SAMN04849738) | marine metagenome | isolation source: floating plastic debris | place: Pacific Ocean | collected 2008-08-28 | study: EMG produced TPA metagenomics assembly... | reverse complement strand
CGGCAAGATCAAGAAACTGAAACAGGCCCAGGGCGGCAAGATGACGATTGCGGGCGCGGGTTGCGTCGCGCAGGCCGAAGGCGCAGAAATCATGCGTCGGCAACCGGCGGTCGACCTGGTGCTGGGCCCACAAGCCTATCACAAACTACCCGAGATGATTGCCCGCGTGCATCGCTCCACCGGTGAGCGTCTGGAAACAGAATTTGAAACGCTGGAAAAGTTCGACGCGCTACCAAAGGCACGCCAGGCCGATGGACCGATGGCATTTCTGTCCGTTCAGGAAGGTTGCGACAAGTTCTGCACCTTCTGCGTCGTGCCTTACACGCGCGGCGCCGAACTGTCGCGTCCGGTCGACGATATCACGCTCGAAGCCCGAAGCCTGGCCAGCCAGGGCGTGCGTGAAGTGCAGTTGCTCGGTCAGAATGTGAACGCCTATCACGGCGCCGCGCCAAAACTGGACGGCGCTGGCGAATGGACCCTGGCGCAACTGGTTCGTCACCTTGCGAAGATTGGCGGCTTTGATCGCATTCGCTACACCACCAGTCACCCGCGCGATATGGATGACGACCTGATCGCCGCCCATGCGGACACGCCGGAGCTGATGCCATTCCTGCACCTGCCCGTTCAATCCGGCTCGAATAATATTCTCAAGGCGATGAATCGCGGGCATACGCGCGAGCAGTATCTCGACACCATGCGGCGCATGAAAGACGCCCGCCCGGATATGGCACTGGCCTCGGATTTCATTGTCGGCTTTCCGGGTGAGCGCGACAAGGATTTTGAAGATACGATGGATCTGGTGCGCCAGGTGGATTACGCGATCGCCTATTCCTTCAAGTATTCCGAACGCCCGGGCACACCGGCGGCTGAGATGTTTGGGCAGGTGCCGGAGGACGTCAAGAATGAGCGCCTGCAGGCCTTGCAGGCCTTGCTGCGCGAACAGCAAACCCGATTCAACGTGTCCAAGATTGGCCAGACGATTCCGGTTCTAGTGACGGGCAAAGGCCGCAATGCGGGTCAGATGCATGGTCGATCGCCCTGGCTGCAAGCGGTTCACTTCGACGCTGCGCCGGATCTGGTCGGACAGATTATCGACGTGACGATTGAAGGCGCGAGCCTGAATTCCCTGTCTGGCGTTCTGCCGGGACAAACCGCAGAGGTCGCCGCTTGAGTCAGGTCTGGACCCCGAAGGACGCATCGCTCCTGCCGGTGATTTGCGGCCCCAATCATATGAATCTGCTCTACCTGGAATCAGAGCTTTCGGATGGCAATCTGAAAGTCGAAAGCCAGGGCGGTGGCATTAGACTGGATGGCTCGGCAGAGGCGATTGCGGTCGTGCAAGTTGCGCTGTCTGCGTTCGAAGCCATTCTGGCGAAGAACCTGGAAGCCGGCATTCCGGCATTGGAAGGCGCCCTTGAACAGGCGCGCAGTCCGGAACAGAATTACCGCACGTTGACCGGTCTAAAAGTGCCTATCAAAGCCCAGACCAATGCTCAGGCGCAATATCTCGATCTACTGACCGGCACCCGAAATGATCTCATCTTCGGGGTCGGACCGGCCGGAACGGGTAAGACGTTTCTGGCAGTCGCAGCAGGGGCTGCTGCGCTGAAAAGCAAAGCCGCGTCAAAACTGATCATTACGCGCCCAGCCGTGGAAGCCGGCGAAAATCTCGGCTTTCTGCCGGGTGACCTGGAGGAAAAAGTCGAACCTTATCTGCGCCCGATCTGGGATGCCCTGGATGAAACACTGGGCGCCGATCAGGCCGGGCGCCTGCGCGAAAAGCGGGTGATTGAGGTCGCGCCCCTGGCTTTCATGCGCGGGCGTACGCTGAAAAGCGCCTTTGTGATCATGGACGAAGCGCAGAACGCGACCGTGGCCCAGATGAAAATGGTGCTCACACGACTTGGTCGCGACAGTCGCATGGTAGTGACAGGCGATCCCGGTCAGGTCGATCTTCCAAAGGGGCAAGCCTCTGGATTGGCGCATGCATTGCGAATCCTTGGCGATGTGGAAGGCGTTGGCCGCGTGACGTTTTCGGCTCGTGACGTTCGCCGTCACGCCTTGGTCAGCCGTATCATCCAAGCCTATGACAAGGATAAGGACTCCTCGTGATAGAGCTCGATCTGCGTATTGCCGAGCCTGCCTGGTCCAATACCATCCCGGATCTCGACTCGGTTTGCCAAACCGCCCTCAATGCTGGCGCGGTGCAAATGTCAGTGCGCGGCGAAGTCAGCGTCTTGTTGACTGATGATTCCGAGATTCAGCGCTTGAACAGGCAATGGCGCGAAAAGGACCGGCCCACCGACGTTCTGTCCTTCCCGGCGGATCCGGTAGACGCGCCCTTTCTCGGCGATATTGCGGTTGCGTTGGGCGTCACGCAGTCAGATGCCGATGCGCGCGACTTGACCCTGCCACAACACCTGTCGCATCTCCTTATTCATGGCTTGCTGCACTTGTTGGGACATGACCATAAAGATGACACAGAGGCAGCAGAAATGGAGGCCTTGGAGATCGAGGCGCTTGCATCTCTTGGCTGGCCTGATCCATATAAGTAAATTGCGATTCGAACGCGTACAGGCGGGATCATAGAAACGAATGTCGGAAAGACGCAAAGGCCTGCTCGGCCTTTTTAGAAAAAACAACGAACCACCCGCCGAACCCGTTCTGGAAGACCCGGTTGCGCCATCCCAAAAGGAAATGCGGCTGCGCATTGCCGATTTCGAAAGCGCCAGGGTGGAGGATGTGATGATTCCCCGGGCAGAGATTATCGGCGTCGAATTGTCCACCAGCCTTGATGATCTCATCCAGCTCTATGCCAATGAAGCCCATTCACGCCTACCGGTCTATCGCGAGACTCTGGATGACCCGGTCGGCGTTGTTCACATTCGCGATGTCATTGCTGAGATCGCGCGAGCCAATGGCGACGGAGCGGATGAGGATGATGTCCCGCTGGAACGCCTCCGCCGGGATATCCTGTTCGTGCCACCCTCCATGCCTTTGCCCGATCTGTTGGTGAAGATGCAGGCCTCTCGGACCCATCTGGCCCTTGTCGTCGATGAGTATGGTGGCACAGACGGCATAGTGAGTCTCGAAGATCTGGTCGAAGAAATCGTGGGTGACATCGAAGACGAACATGATGAAGAGGTCGCCATGCTGGTGCGCCGCGGACGGCTCGCCTGGGAAGTTGATGCCCGAATGGAAACCGACGATTTCGCCGAGGAGACGGGCCTGGAGCTGGAACTGGAAGATCATGATGTTGATACGCTGGGCGGAGTCGCCTTCGCTCTGGCCGGTCGCGTTCCCCTGCGCGGTGAGGTCTTGCCTCACCCGAAGGGCGTAGATCTCGAAATCCTCGAATCTGATGTGCGGCGCATTCAGCGGCTGGTCGTTCGCCAACCGGCGACGGAGCAGAAGTCATGATTGAACACCAAGCGCCGCGCAGCCATGGCTTGCGCGTCCTGACCGCAACACATGAAGCGGTGGCCCGTACGCGCGGCCTGACAGCGATGCTGTTCGCGATTCTGCTTGGCGCCTTTTGCGCATTGGGGTTTGCGCCATTTCATCTCTCCCCCACCCTGGTCATCTCTCTGACCGGACTGATCTGGATGCTCGATGGGGCACGTAGCCAGCGCCAATGGGGCCGGGCCATGTTCGCGCGCGCCTGGGCCTTTGGCTTCGGATACTTTCTGATCGGGATGTACTGGACCGCCCTGCCGTTCCTGGTGGAACCCGAAAAGCATGCCATCTTTCTGTGGATGCCGTTGATCGCGCTTCCGGGCGGCATGGCTCTGATCTGGGGCGCGGCCTGCGCCCTGGCCGGCGCGTTCTGGTCTGCATCACCCTCGCGGGTCTTTATCTTCGCCGTCTTCATGGGCGGCGCCGAACTGATCAGAGGCACCCTGTTTGGTGGCTTCCCCTGGAATTTGCCCGGGACGACATGGGCGCCAGGTGGGGCGCTGTCGCAAGTGGCTTCGATTGGGGGTGTTTACTGGTTGACCCTGATCACCCTACTGGTCACGGCGTCTCCTGCCGCCCTCGTCGACACGCGCGAGGAAAAGGGCGTGCTTGGTCGTGCGGTCCCGGTCCTGATGGCGGTGGCATTGATCGGATTCTCTTGGGCCTGGGGCGCGCAACGCTTGAGCAATGACACCGTGATGACCGAACGCACGGTTGTGCTGATGGATGCGGGTGTTCCGCAAGCCGAGAAATTCAAGGATCGCGGTGAGCCGGTTGTGGCCCGCTATATCGAATTGATGCGCGATGTGCCGAGTGAAGATGGTGACATCATAATCTGGCCGGAAGGGGCGCTGCCTTATGGCATCCTTGAAGACAATGATCTACTCGACCTCGTCACGGCCTTTCTCGGTCGACGTGCGCTGATCGCCGGTTCGGCACGTTTCACGCGGCAAGGCGACGATGTGAAAGCTTATAATAGTCTGGTCATGTTTACCGCAGGTGCGAACACGGCCGGCCTATCGGCGCTCTATGACAAGCATCGGCTGGTGCCGTTTGGCGAATTGCCGGCCGCGAAGATTATTCCGTTTGGCGAAAGCATTTCGGGCATTCTGCCATCGGCCATGCAACGCATGGCCAAAAGCGGTTTTGAACCGGGGCCTGAAGCCACCGTTCTGTTGCCACAAGCCGTGGCGCCGCCTTTCATTCCCCTGATCTGCTATGAGGGCCTGTTCCCGGAAATCGTTCGCAAGGCGGCACCGCAACGCGACGCTGCGGAGTGGATTGTCGTCATATCCAATGATGCTTGGTTCGGTGGCGGATTGGGACCGGCGCAACATTACGCCCAGAATCGCTTCCGCGCGATTGAAAGCGGCCTACCTATGGCGCGGGTGGCGACGCGCGGGGTGACGGCCATGGTCGATGGCTATGGCCGCGAATTCGGCACAGGCAACCCGCACCCCGGCGATCCTTCGGGCTGGCGATCGGCGGTGCTGAGGTCCCCACTCCCGGAAAGGTTGAACAACACGATCTATCAACGCTTCGGTGAAACTTTCTTCTGGCTCACATTAGTTCTGTTTACAGGGCTAGCCTTTATTACCTGGCGACGCTAAGAGTATAAAAGGGGGTGCAGAAAGATGGGTGGTGGATGTCTGAGAATAAAATACCAAGCGGAATCGATCGAATAGTTGGACAAAGACTTCGTTGGAGACGCCGAGAACTTAAATTGACGCAAGAACAACTGGGCGAAAAGCTTGGATTGTCGTTTCAACAGGTCCAGAAATACGAAAAAGGTGTAAACCGGATTGCCGCAGGCCGATTGTTCGAAATCGCCCAGGTGCTGGGAATCACGATCACCTATTTTTATGAAGGTGTGGATGACATGCTTGATCTTCCACATCGCCGGACCGTGCAGGAAGATGAGCATCCCCCCAGCCTGCCGGTCATGGATGTCGAAGCCGTGGCGCTGGTCAAAGCGTATCAGGGCATTGACGATAAAGGCCTGCGCCGGTCCTTGCTGGAGACGATTCAGGCCGCTGCGGCGCGCAAGCCAACCGAATCTGCCGCTTGAGCCGCATGGCTGTGGCTCTGAAGCGACAGCCAGCGGTCTTTTGCAACTGCGAAAGAAATCCACGGTTGCTTTGCCGCACTGCACAAGCAACCTAGTTCCGTTAGAGATTAGAATTTCCGACGGGAGACGAAAGTGGCTGAAATCAAGACCGTAGGCGTCGTCGGCGCGGGACAGATGGGCAATGGCATCGCACATGTGTGCGCGCTTGCCGGATATGATGTGATTTTGAGCGACATCTCTCAAGATGCGCTCGACGCTGGCCTGACGACCATTGAAAAAAATATGAGTCGGCAATTGTCGCGGGAGCTGATCTCTATGGATCAGATGAAGGCGGCGCAATCGCGGATCCAGACGTCCGCCACGCTTGACCCGCTGGGGCAAGCGGATCTCGCCATTGAAGCCGCAACCGAGAATCGCGAAATCAAGGAGAAGATTTTCGCCGACTTGTGTCAGGTGGTCCCCGACCATGCCTATCTGGCAACCAACACATCTTCGATCTCGGTGACGCGTCTCGCCTCGACCACCGACCGACCGGAGCGGTTCATCGGGCTGCATTTCATGAACCCTGTCCCGCTGATGAAGCTGATGGAAATCATTCGCGGCTTGGCCACGGATCAGAACACATATGAAATGGCAATGGGGTTTGCCGACCGGCTCGGCAAGACGACGACCAATGCGGAAGACTATCCGGCCTTTATCGTGAACCGGATCCTGGTGCCGATGATCAATGAAGCCGTCTATGCCTTGTATGAAGGCGTTGGCACGGTCGAAAGCATCGACACGGCGATGCGTCTGGGCGCCAATCATCCGATGGGGCCGCTGACCCTGGCCGACTTTATCGGTCTGGATACCTGTCTCTCGATTATGCAAGTGCTGCATGATGGACTCGCCGATACCAAATATCGTCCCTGTCCCCTGCTTGTAAAATATGTTGAAGCCGGTTGGATTGGGCGCAAGGCTGGCCGCGGTTTTTATGACTATTCAGGCGATGCGCCGGTGCCGACCCGTTAATCCTAGCTGCGCCAGCGCAGAGTTGTCGGCTTGATCTTGTTGACGAAATCGCGCTGTTCGGACCGGGCGGACGCCCATTCCTTTTTCAGCATCTGATACCATTTGGCCTGAACATCGATATCATCGATCCAGATCATGTTTTTCTGGTACTTCATGCCCAAATTCTGCAGGTCGACCATATCGCCGTCCTGGCGCAGGAATTTCCTGGCCATTGGTACGGCGACAGGGATTGCCAGATTTAGCAGGGGCATATTCGACCACCAGGTCAGTTGGGTGATCCGGGTTTTCTTCGCGGCGATCGGCGTCAGGCAGGTCAGCGTCAACAGGCGCGCTGTCTCGTTCGAGATGATCTCCCAGCGATAGCCAGGCAATTGAAAAATGATCTCGGTTTCGACATTTCCGCCAAACACCCAGCGATACATTTTCGAATTTGAACTTGGCGGGTGACGATCAATCGCCCAGCCGCGATCGCGCGGCACGAAGGGCTTTTCTTTCAGCTTGAGCCCTGCGGAGGGCGGGCGCCACCACCACTGATTGTGCACAAATGCGACATGCGCCGGATCCATCAGGCCAACGATCGCGTCATCCATATGGGCATTGAACACATCCTCGATCACGAATTTCGGCCGGTCTGGAAGCGGTCCAAAATCCGGCACGGGCACATCTGGCGGCGCCGTCGATCGCGGATCATCGCCAATGAATACGAAAATGGCGCCGTTCGCTTCGTGAACCGGATATTGCCGGACCTTGAAACGCGACGGCTCATACGGATTGTGCTCCAGCACGCTCGGCATATGGCGACAGACGCCATCCGTACCGAACCGCCAGCCATGATACGGGCATTCAATGGTCGGTTCGCCATCCGTATCAATTTGCTGACCGGCACTGAGCGGCACCAGCCGATGCGGACAGATATCCCGCAATGCGAACACGTCACCTTGCGGGGTGCGCGCGATAACAATGGGCTGATCCAGGATCATGCGCCGCAACATCTCTCCGGATTTCAACTCAGCACTCGTACAGCCGAGATACCAGCTATCGGTCAGCCAGCCGTCGGACGTGATGCCGACCTTTTTCTCGCCAGGCGTATTGTCGATGAGCGTTTCAGTATCGGCCATTCTGACAGTATAGCTTATTCGGTGTGGATACGGGAATAGTCGCCAAACTCGGTGTCTGTCATTTGTTCGACAATACGGGATTCTGCGAGGTCAGGATCCAGCACACGGCAGGTGAATTCGATCGTCGTATCTGTGATCGTTTCGCCCTCACACGTGCCGAGACCGGTCCAACCCAGAATCTCGGTCAGGCCATCTTCGGCGGCACGGATTTTTTCTTCATCATCTGCCGACCATGCTGAGCCGATCGGATAGGTCACGATCAAGGTTTGATAATCGCCGGGCTCGATTTCCGCGAAGCCGAGCGCGCGGGCTGGGTCGAGCAAATCGTCAATCTGCCGCTCCAGCGAACGGAGCAGCTTGATGCGATGTGCATCGGTATCGCCGCGCGTGCCGACCATGCCCCAATGTTCGATGATACGACGCGGCTTAAACTCGACCCAGACCTCATGATAGGCCGCGATCCTGCCAGTCTCGTCACGTTTGAACAGTCGGAACATTGCGAAGCCTTTGGTTTCGATGATCCGAGTAGCGCATTGTTCAGGCGGGCGTCTATGACATTTTTGCCGGGTGTGGCGCAGCGCGTGCGGCCCGGCGAGCGGGCGGGTTGGTTCCTTTTTGGTTTGTTTGTTGAGACCCTCATCCTGAGCTTGGCGAAGGATCGGGGGTCGGGAAGGTTGGGTTGCGGCTAGCCGGGTTCGAGATACACCCGTGTCCGACCGTCCCGGGCTTGACCCGGGATCTCTGGCCGCAAGTCCGGAAGCCAAGAGGGAGATCCCGGATCAAGTCCGGGACAGTCGGATATGAGAGAGATGGCCCGTGCAAAGACCTGCGGACACAGATCCTCGACATCACTCGGCGCATAGAAACGCGTATCCGGATCATGCGCCATATAGTTCCGCGCCATGCCTTCAAAATATGGCACCCAGGCCCGGCCATAGCGGTCAACCTGCACAAAGGCTTGCCGGCCAGTCGCCTCACTCCATCGATCCACCCGCCACAGGTTCCAGAACAGGATCGGCCAGAAATAGACGGCGACCTGCTGATAATGGGCGAAGAGATAGCGATGAATGATCATAGGGGTGAAGATAAGCGCACCCTGAACCCGGTCGGATTCAATCCCGCTCATCTCCGCGCAAGCGGGGATCTCAGGCTGCACATCCCGGGACTGACCGCAACAGATTCCCGCCTAACCAGGGATGAGGGCTTTTCGAACCTTCGGCATCACCCGCCGGCTGACCGGAACGGTCACATCACCTTGCAGGATCAGAGTGCCGGTCCCGGACGGGTCGCGCTTCAGGGCATTCACGAACATCACATTGATCAAATGGGACCGATGCACGCGCAAAAATGTCGCTGGTAGGGTTTCTTCCATTTCGTTGAGGCTGGCCGAATAGAGCAAGACGCGTCCGCCCACCAGCACGATCTCTGTATAGCCGCTGGCGCCGCGGCAGTGCACGATCTGGCTCGTCGCAACACGCTCCATTTTTCCGGCGCTTGTGACATTGATATGGCTCGTCTCTGACCGCTCTTCTGCTTCGGCAAGGGCTTGCTCCAGGCGGTTGGCACGCGCCTCCTCACTCCGACGCTGACGCGATTCTTCATCCAGGATCATCGCCTGCTCCAGGAAGAGCAGCAGCAGGAAGACCGCGACCAGCAGGAAGAAAATGGTATCGAGGAAGAAGCCTCGAAAAAGCGCGATCGCGACGAGGAAAATCATCAGCCCGATGAAGTAAATGAAAGCTCTGGCCTGGCCTTTATAGGTCCAATACCCTGTCGCCAGAACGGCGCCGATCAGTGGAATTGTCATCCCGACCAGCGCTTTGTAATCGAATCCCTCAACCAGGATCAGCCCCCCTAAAGCCACAATAGCAATGGCGCCAACCCATCGTTCGGCATGGCGGCGCCTGAATGTCAGGAAGACATGGAATGCCACACTCAGTCCGAACGCCAGGGAGAAGAGCGCAATCGCCATGAGGCGCAGGTCATGGGTCGGATAATCATAAGCGATCAGGCCTCGCAGCGATTCCGACACCAATTGGCCACCCGCAAAAAAGCAAATCGCACTCAGGGTTGCGGCGCGAGTCGGGGACGATCCAATCAGGGCGGTCACGCCAAAATAGAGTCCGCCGAGCAAAAACAGGCCGAGCGTGACCAAAGCCGGACCCAGACTTGGCAGCAGACGATCCCCATAGAATCCGGCCGGTGCGATGCCGATCACATGCACCGGCCGATACAGCTCGATAAAACCATGATACGCCGAGGCTCGAAACGCGATCTCATTCTCGCCACGCTGAAACAGCGCCTGTGGCGGATACAATTGAGCATCCATTTTCCCGGGAATTTCAGAGTCAGCATCTGTGCCAGGCCGACCATTGGCGCCCACATAAACGCCGTTGAGATAGACTTCGCTGGCCATTTTGCCCGAGATGAACAGCGCCAATGGCTCGCCGTTCAGACCACGGGTTCGATCGAGATCAACGCGTGTCCTTACCCATATGAGCCGACCTTGAGGGTCTATATCTTCAGCGCCCGCGGATCGACAGCTCTCAGACTCGAAATCGGGCGGCGAGGTCTGCGCCAGGCTTGCCGGACAAATTGTAACGTCCTCGACATCCATAAATCGAAGCTCGGACATTAGCGCATTCGCGGGGAATGCGACCGCAAACGTTAGAAGCACAAGAGTCAAAAATCGAAACATGCGCCACCGTAGACCCGAATGACATGACCGGACACCTCCATTCGCCGGTTATTCGCCCCCGTTCACCGGTTTGTTGGGTCATTTTCTCCAACAATTCCGTAGGTTTATCCCATCGCAATCAAAAAAGAGATGATGCCATGAAACGTCTGCCTGCCCTTCTCCCTTTGCTCCTGTTGGCAACCAGTTTCCTCCCCGCCGCCGCGCAAATCAAGCCGGGCGAGATCGAGATAACCTTCGAAGCCCAGTCAGGCGATCGCGCGCCAGCCTTTGAAGGTAGCCTCACCGTTCCGGAGAATCGACAAAATCCTGATAGCCGAATGATCACGCTCAAATATGTGCGATTTCCAGCCACCGGCGCGACGCCGGGCGCCCCGATCATTTATCTGTCAGGGGGGCCTGGTGGCTCGGGCATTCAGACCGCGAAATATAATCGGTTTCCGCTCTTCATGGCGATGCGGGAATTTGGTGACGTCATCGCCCTGGACCAACGCGGCACCGGAGCGTCGAATGATCTGCCAGACTGCACATCATCCTATGAGCTCAGCAAGACCGAACCCACCTCAGACGAAGCGTATTTTCAATTACAGAGGAGCGCCTTTGCCGAGTGCCTGGCATTCTGGAAACAGGAAGGCCTGGACATTTACGGCTACAATACCAGTGAGAGCGTGGCCGATCTTGATGCCTTGAGGATACATCTGGGCGCCGAGAAAATCGATCTTTGGGGGATCTCCTATGGCTCGCATCTCGCCCTGGCGGCTCTGCAGCAAATCGATGATCACCTCGGACGCGTCGTCATAACAGCTGTGGAAGGTCTGGATCAGACGGTGAAACAGCCTGTCCGCGGCGACCAGTATTTCGATCGATTGCAGGATGCGATCAACACGGACCCTGCCGCCAAAGCCAAATACCCGGATGTGAAGGCGATGATCGCGCGTGTTCTGAACCAGCTCGACGCCGCACCGCTGGCGCTCGAAATACCGATGACCGACACAGAGCCTGTTCCTTATCTGCTGCAAAAACGCGACATGCAGCAATTCACCGCCGCTCTGGTTATGGATCCCGTGCGTGTGGTCTGGATCCTGGACGCCTATAAAGGTCTGGACGACGGCGATAGCAGCACCATGATCGCCCTGTTGCAGCGCGCGATCGATCCATCTGATACATCCGTCACCTTCCGCCCGATGACCTATTTGATGGACGTCGCATCGGGCTCGGGACCAGAGCGCCGCGCGATGATCGAAGCTCAGGCCAAAACCGCTCTGCTCGGTCCGCATATGAATTTCAGCCTGCACCTGGAAACGGTCGACCCATCGCTGGATCTTGGCGACACGTTCCGGACACCTCCCATATCCGACGTGCCAACCCTCGTCTTGTCAGGCACGCTGGATGGCCGCACCTATCCCGAAAGCGGACAGGAAGCGACAGCGGGCCTGGCTCAACGTCAGACGGTAATCGTCAAAAATGGCGGGCATAATCTGTTCATGCTGTCGCCTGAAGTGACGGAAACCATCCAGCAATTCATGCGCGGTGAAGCCGTGCATGGACGGGAAATCCTGATTGATCTGCCGGAGTTTTAGGGCAAGCCGGTGTTTCGTGATGCACTCGGTATGGCCGCTATCCGGCGGCGTTCCGTCGCAAGATGACGGGCGCAACAAAGATGAGGACCACGGTCGCGATGACGCACCAGCCGCCCATATAGAGCATCTGCGTCGGCAGGCTGGTGCCACGATCAATGAGATATCCTGTCAGGCCGGGTCCGATCGCGGTGGCTGCAACACTTGCTGCCACTGCAATCGCGCGCACGGAGCCCAGATTCTGAATGCCATAGACTTCAGGCCATAATGCGCCAACCAGTGGCGCGGTGAAACCATAACTGACCCCGACCAGGAACATGAACGCGTAAATGCCCCAAAGCGGCGTCAGCAGCCCGACGGCGAGACAGGCGCAGCAAAGCGGGATGAGATAGAAAGGCAGCAATCGAATGGCGCCAAAACGATCGATCAGCTGGCCACTGATCAGGGAAAAAGAGATGGTCGTGATCGCCATGATCGGAAAGGCCGCCGCAAAGGCGAGTGGATTATAGCCGCGCAACTCAATCAGATAGTCCTGATGAAAGAAAATCGTCGTGCCGATGAAAGGCGGTGCCAGCACGCCGACCAGCAGGGCATAGAAAATCGGATCGGATGCGACTTGCGCGACCGTCTTGTCCGGGCCGATCCGGGCGCTGGCCAGATCCGGGTCGTTCGATTGCGGCGTCCGTTCGACGCGCCAAAGGGTCAATATCATCGGCAAGGCAAATCCGAGCAGCAAGACCGCGGCAATCAGCCAGCCGGCCTGCCAGCCGAGGATGACCGCAATCGCAGTGAACGAAATAGGCAGCAAGGCCTCCCCGGTCTGATGGCCTGGGACAATGAGAGATGTGGCACGACCACGATTGGCAACATACCAGCGGCCAATCTCGGTATAGGCGGTATGGGTCATCATGCCCTGACCAAACAGGCGCAGGGCGTAAAGCGCGACGACCAGCCAGATTAAGGATGGCGCAAAGGCAAGCAGGACGCACGCGCCCGCCAGCGCCGGAATAACAAAACGTGCAACTTTCCAGCCCGGCATATGATCCAGCACGCGGCCGAGAAAGGGCAGTGTCATGGCGCTGCCAATCGTGGCAATCATATAGATGCCGCCAAACTCGCCATCGGTGAGATCAAACTTGGCGCGCAACTCTTCGCCGGACAGACCAATGAAAAAGGTTTGCCCGAACGAGGAAAAGACGGTCAGCAGAAAGCCACCGGATATCCATCGCAAATTGTCGCGCAAGAAGGAAATCATCGCGCCCCTATGCGGGAATTGCGCCGCTGAGGGAAGCGGCTTGTTTTAGGGACGGTTCTGATCGGTCTAATCACGCAAGGTGGACGCCGTGCCGGGGAAATCGGTAAAGACGCCATCCACGCCAAGCGCCCAATAGGCCTGAAATTCGGCTTCAGGGGTTTCAAACTCGTCCGGCAGATTATCGTCCCGGAACGTCCAGGGATGCACTTGAAGGCCGAGCCCATGCGCGCGTTCGATGAAATCTGATGGTGTGCCAGGCGCGGACCAGAGCAATAGCTTGTAAGGGCCAACGCCATCCGCATAGGTCGCGGCCTCATCCAGTGGCGGCTCAAACCCGGCCATCGCTGCGCGCGGGTCGCCGGAATAGAGCTGCACCAGATTGAATGTGGTCATCGGATCCAGCTCGCGCAGGATCTGTGCTTCGAAGGACTGAATGAAAACCGGCACCTGTACGCCGTTGAGGGCGTCCAGCAGTGGAGCTTTCATATCGAGTCCGATGGCGGCGTGATGGCTGGGCGATTTGGTTTCCGGGTAGAGGCCAACGCCGCTGGCGATTGCCAGCGCCACCACGTCGCGGAAAGTGGGGATGGTGAACTGGTCATCAAATGCCTTCGATCGGCCTGCGTAAGGCTGGCGCGCCCGCAAGGTCTTGATCTCCTCCAGCGTGAAGTCTTCCGCCCACCAATCCTCACGCGGACCACTCAGCGTCTCTTCGGTCCGTTTGCGGTCGGCAAATTCGGCGTGATCCGCCACATTGGTTGTGGTTGAGAGGAACCGGTCATGACGGACAATCAGGACGCCATCCCGGGTCATGACCAGGTCCGGTTCGATAAAGTCCGCGCCCTGCTGCATGGCGACCGTATAGGCCTCGATCGTGTGTTCCGGCATCGTGCCGGAGGCGCCGCGATGCGCAATGATGAGAGGGGGGTCGCCCGACAATGTCGGATAAGTCGTTTGCGCCAATGGCGCACCGCCACAGGCTTGCAGGGCGCAAATGCCCATCCCGATCAGAAATGCTCGCACCTGGTTCTCCATTTATCGCAGTTTCGACTGCACCTTCGCTTCCCTAACAGGTCGCGCATGTCTATATCGCGCGTATGACACCGCGCGATAAAATTCGTAATTTCTCCATTGTGGCGCACATTGACCACGGCAAGTCGACGCTCGCGGATCGCCTGATCCAGAAGACGGGCGGTCTGACCGAACGCGAAATGTCCGAGCAAGTGCTCGATTCCATGGATATTGAGAAAGAGCGCGGCATTACGATCAAGGCCCAGACCGTGCGCCTGGACTATAAGGCGCGGGACGGCGAGACCTATACGCTGAACCTGATGGATACGCCTGGACATGTCGACTTCTCGTATGAAGTCAGCCGTTGCCTGGCCGCCTGTGAAGGCTCGCTTCTGGTGGTCGATGCCAGCCAGGGGGTTGAGGCGCAGACGCTGGCCAATGTCTATCAGGCGATCGACCAGGATCACGAAATCGTGCCGGTGCTGAACAAGATCGACTTGCCCGCCGCAGATACCGAACGAGTCAAGGAACAAGTCGAAGACGTGATCGGGCTGGACGCTTCGGATGCCGTCGAAATTTCGGCAAAAACCGGTCTTGGCATTGAAGATGTGCTTGAAGCCATTGTTGAACGCTTGCCGGCGCCGGATCAGGGCGAGGCGGACAAACCGCTGAAAGCGGCCCTGGTTGACGCCTATTACGATGCCTACCTCGGCGTCGTTGTCATCGTGCGGATGCATGATGGCGTGCTGAAAAAGAAAATGAAGATCCGGATGATGAAGACGGGCGCGACCTATGACATTGATCGCGTTGGGGTGTTCAAACCGAAACCGACTGATGTCGAGGCGCTTGGCCCGGGTGAGGTTGGATTCCTGGTCGCCTCGATCAAGGAAGTCGCTGATTGCGCCATCGGGGACACGATCACGACCGAGAAGGGCGGCAGCGAAGATCCTCTGCCCGGCTATAAGGACGTGCAACCAGGCGTCTTTAGCTGTCTGTTCCCGGTTGATGCCGCGGAGTTTGATGATTTGCGCGCCGCCATGGGCAAGCTGCGGTTGAATGATGCCAGTTTTACCTGGGAAATGGAGACCTCGGCGGCCCTCGGCATGGGCTTTAGGTGCGGCTTCCTGGGCCTGTTACACCTTGAAATCATTCAGGAACGTCTCAGTCGCGAGTTTGATCTCGATCTCATCGCGACCGCCCCAAGCGTGGTCTATGAAATGACCATGACCGATGGCAGCGAAATCGAGCTGCACAATCCAGCCGACATGCCGGACGTCGTGAAAGTCGCCGAAATTCGCGAGCCCTGGATCGAAGCCACAATTTACACGCCGGATGATTATCTAGGTTCCATTTTGAAACTTTGTCAGGATAGACGGGGTATCCAAAAGGAACTCTCTTATGTGGGTGGTCGCGCGCTAGTCAAATACGAGCTGCCTTTGAACGAGGTCGTATTCGATTTCTATGATCGTCTGAAATCCATGTCGCGCGGTTATGCGAGCTTTGATTATGAGATTATTGGCCATCGCGCCGAGGATCTGGTCAAGATGAATATCCTCGTCAATGACGAGCCGGTGGACGCCCTCGCCATGCTGGTCCACCGCGCCCGGGCCGAAGGGCGCGGTCGGCAAATGTGTGAACGGCTGAAGGATCTGATCCCGCGCCAGATGTTCAAGATTCCAATCCAGGCCGCGATTGGCGGACGGATTATCGCCCGCGAGACCATATCGGCCCTGCGCAAGGATGTGACGGCAAAATGCTATGGCGGCGACGCCACGCGGAAACGGAAACTGCTGGAAAAGCAGAAAGCCGGGAAACAGCGCATGCGCCAATTCGGCAAAGTCGAGATTCCGCAAGAAGCCTTTGTCGCCGCGCTGCGCATGGATAGCGACTAGGTCACCAGAGTCACGGCCCACAACACGGCCGGGATTGTGAGAATGGCAAACAGGGTCTGACAGGCGATCAGGTTTGCCGCCAAGCCCGCATCAGCGCCCAGTTGCCGCGCCAGAATCGTCCCATTCACCGCCGTTGGCACCGACGTGGCGATCAACATGACCAGCAAGATGTCGGGCGCGACACCCAGCGCGATCGCCAATCCACCGGCAATGGCAGGCAAGCCCAGCAGACGCAGCAAGGACCAGCCCGAAATCACGGATACCGGAACGGTATTCTGTTTGACCTGAATCGCGGCACCCGTGGTGAGCAAGCCAAGCGCAATGGTCGCCTGGGCGAGCACGTCCAGCACCTCGAACCCGATTGGAGGCAGCCCGGCCCCGGTCAGGTTCAAGGCCAGGCCGATCGCACATGCCAATACCAATGGATTGATCGCCAATTGCGTCAGCATGTGCAGCGGCTTCACGCCGCGATTGGCAAAATGCATCAAAGCCGTCACAGACAGGACATTGGCGGTCGGGATCATTGCCGCCGCCGCCACCGCCACGAGCGCAAGTCCCGCCGGTCCGATAATATCCTGCGCCAACGCTAGCGCGATAAATGTGTTCCACCGCGCCGAAGATTGCGCGAACACACCGAGCCGGTCGCGCGATTGACGCAGAAGGACGCCAAGCAGAATGCTGATTATGGCCAGGATTAGCTGCGCCCCGACCAGAACGGTCGGCATCCGCCAGTCTATATTGTCAAAATCAGCGACCGCCAGCTTGCTGATGATCAGGGCTGGAAACAGCACGAAATAGGTAATCCGTTCGAGGCCGATCCAGCCCTCCGGCGACAAGAGCTGATAGGATGCGACCAGCTTGCCGAGCCCGAGGATCAGGGCGATTGGCAGCAATGCAGACAATATGGTGAGCATGCGCCGACTTCCCTCGCCTCTTCCGATTGCGCCATGTCACACACGGAAGTCCGATTCAAGAGGGGGCGGGATCGGGCTCTGATTTTGTTTGAGGCGCGAACAGGAAGCGCTGATAAAACAGCGCCACCCCGATCAGCGCCGCGCCGAGCCCGATAAAGCTGCCTGCCCGGGCGGCGCCCTCGAGCGCGGCCATGTCGATCAGGAAGACTTTCGCGAGGGCCGCCAGCAATATGGCCAGCGAAGCATAGCGCGGTGCTCGCCGCCGGCGATAGACGCCCCAGACCAGAAGCGCGACCGCATAGCCGATCCAGGCCGGACTATAAGCCCATCCAAAATCGCCATAAAAGGCTTGCAACGCTTGACCGCCAAATGCACGGGCGACTTCAAGCGAGACATAAATAAAGCCGAGTAACATCGCGCCGCAACTCGCCAGGGTCGCTTCATTGGGTCGGTCGGCGCGGCGCAGGCCCGCGCCATAGGCAGCGATCAGGAGTGCCGGCATGGCGAACGCGGCCGCCAATAGGTTGATCAATGGCAACCCACCCACGGAACCAATGCCAACATAGCTCAAAGCCAGCAGGACCGCGCCTGTACCGATGGCGGCTGCCACATACTCCGCCAGTTTGAACAGCCACGCCTTATCGCTGAGGCGCCAGGCAAAACTCGCGGCCATGCCAAAATAGGCGATGGCGTAGGCCGAAGCTTCGCCCATGCCGGAGAATGGTCCGTGCAGGGATCCCTCGCCTGCGATATGGCGAATGGTCAGTGCGATGAGCACGAAGGTGAGGATGAGCGCGCCCGCCTCAAACGCTTGCCGCTCGGTCTTGCTGTTTTGGAACAGGCGCGACCCGGCAAACAGCGCTGCAAACGCCAAGAGATAGCCGAAAGTCATCGCGTTCCAAATCGGAATGCTGGACACGGCACCTGGCTCGATAAAGCCAGGGCGAACCAAGAGCCCAACCGCCAAAGCCGTTGCGGCAGTGGCGCCATATTTCACCAGGGCAAGATCAAATCGTTGATGCACGACCGCGATACCACGCGCCACAATCGCCATCGAGGCGCCAAGCCAGAAACCACTAAAGATCAGGAAGGGTGCCAAGGCGACGCTTAACAGCCCGCCAAGGGCGTAAGACGCGCCCGCACCCGGGTGTTTTTTGAAACCGGCATCTTCGCGGTGCAGCTGTTCCAGGACGCTGCTTAGGGCCACGGCCAGGAACAAGGCCGCCAGGCCCCAGCCAAAGTGGGGGTCGAGACCGCCATCACGCCAGAACGCGATAAACAAAGCAGCTGGAGGCGTCAGAGCGGCCGAGAGCGCTATCGGTGTGCGCAAGGTCAGGTCGCGCATAAGCACGGACCCCACCGCGCCAAAACCAATGGCGCTGGCGAGACAGGCCCAGATCAGCGGCGGCTGATCGACCGCCCAGAGCGACAAACAAACCAGCGTATTGATCGCAGACAGCGGCGCGATCAGCGCATAACCGGGCCGTTGCCATGCCACAAACAGACCCAGACCACTGAACAACGCAAGGGCGCCGGCATCCACCGGGCCAGCGCCGGCTTGCAACCCTGTCAGCAGAATCAGGCCACCGGCGAGCAACCAGAATATATGCGCCGCTAATTGGCTGGAGCCGAACCCCGCCGCGATGTAACGCGGGTGCAGCTGGTTTTTCGGCAAGACCAGGTCGCGCTTGGCATCCCGGGCGCCGAAAAAGACCCCCATGCCTGCGAGAGACAGAGCATAGGCGGCGACGGCAAGTGGGGTGATCACCTCATTGCTGGCCGTGGCGACCAGGCCCCAGAACCCGGCGCCGACAACCAGTATCCAGGTCAACCAGCGCCAGTCAGTCAGTCGGACCAGAGTCAGCCCTGCGCCCGTCACCAGCGCAAAATAAGGCAACACAGGCAGGATGGATCCGCCTTCAGCACCCGTCAGCAGCGGGGCGAGATAGGCTCCGATCAAACCTGGTACAGCCAGCGCCGGCCCGAACCGCATGGACAGGGCAACCGCCAATGCGGAAATGCCAGCGATGATCGCAAAGGCTACGAGCGGCGGGACGAACTGGTACATCAAGCCGCTGGCGATGGCGGCACCATACAATGAAACCAAACCGGCACCGGCAATTACTTGCGGCACGAAACGAACGGCATTCTTTGCCGTCTTGATCGTGTCCAGGCGTTGCGCTCTGAACGCGGCGGCGATCAAACCGCCGCCCAGCAAGGCGGCTGCGATGGTTCTTTGCAGCGGACCAAAATAGCCCGCATCTATAGCCACACGGACCAGGAACAGGCCGCCAAACGCCAAGGCCAAGCCACCTGCCCAGACCATCCAGTTGGCGGCAATCAGCCGCTCCCAGTCGCGGCTCGGACGTGCTCGGGCGGGCTTTGGTGGCGGCGCAAATGAGGGAGACGGGTCATCGTTCTTTGGCGGCACGTCTGTCGCTTCGGCTATGCTTGGTGGCGGAGCCACGCGCTCCGGTCGGGTCGGCGGCACACTGGTCGGCGCGTCCGCAGGTGCGGGACGGCCGGATTCCGTTTCCGGTTGGGACGCCGTTGGCTCTGGCGCGCCATCATCCAGGCTGCGACGCAAGCGCCTGAGCTCTGCGCGCACGTCCATCAGCTCCCGCGTGGCGCGATTGGCATTATTCATCCCGATAATGCCGAATATCGGTCCAACCAGAATCCAGATCAGGACGATCGCGCCCAGAATTGCAAAACCTTCCATGGATCACTCCATCAATAATTAGTGAGCGTTTACTCGCTATAACGGATTTCGTCAATCCAATACCGCGTTTAAACGATGTCGGTCTTTCAAACGCCTTTCAAAAAAAGGGGCATTTCAACAAAAGCTGACATCCAGTTACATAAAGCTGCCGTAAAGAGAGTCTGGTAACTTGTGGAATTCGCCACTATGTTCCCGACACGCCCTGAGGGTACAACTCCGGGCGGGCGTTAAGTCCAGATTTGGCAGGGTCCTTGAATGGTTGCCTCCAGATACGGCTCGACCTCCGTCCCTCAGACTAAGGAAACTGCTTATGGCTATGGATGCCATCACCCCTGAAGATCAAATTATGCGCGCTGAAGATATTGAACGTCCAAGCATGGAAGAAGCGATGGACGCCGTGCGCACCCTGCTGGCCTGGGCTGGCGACGATCCCCGTCGCGAAGGCCTGATCGATACGCCGAAACGCGTTGTGAAAGCCTACCAAGAGTTTTTCGCCGGATATGAAATGGATCCGGTAAAAGAGCTGTCTCGGACGTTCGAAGACGTCCAGGGCTATGACGATATCGTCATGCTCAAAGACATAGACGTCGAGAGCCATTGCGAACACCATATGGTGCCAATTCTGGGGGTTGCCCACGTGGCTTACATGCCAACCCACCAAGTTGTCGGGATCTCCAAGATTGCCCGAGTGGTCGAAATCTTCGGCAAGCGTTTGCAGACCCAGGAAACCATGACCGCACAAATCGCGGATTGCATCACCGAAGCGTTGCAACCGGCTGGCGTCGCCATTCTGGTTGATGCCAAGCACCAATGTATGACAACGCGCGGCGTACACCATAAGAATGTTGCGACCGTCACGACGCAATTTACCGGCGTTTTCAAAACGGACAAAGACTTGCGAAACCGCTTCCTGCGCTTCGCCGGCCACTAGATCCTGCTTGACCTTCCCTGCGCTTGCCCGATGATGCGGCGAGTTCAGGGAGGGCGACATGGATCTCAAATCAGCAAAATCAACTTTTTTTCTGGCGACCGCCGATGCTGACGCGGCGCGTGGCTTCTATGAAGGGGCACTGGGCCTGGTGCTGGAGGCGGATGATCCCTATGCCTTGGTCTATCAGCTGGCCGGTACCGAGTTGAGACTGTCCAAGGTTCCGAACCATACGCCGCTACCCTTTACCGTGCTCGACTGGCAGGTGGCGAGCATTTCCGAAGCGCATGCAGCGCTCGCGGCCAAGGATGTGGAATTCACAGTCTATGAGGGCATGGGCCAGGATGAGAATGGCGTCTGGACCAGTCCGGATGGTGGCGCCCGTATCCTCTGGTTCAAGGATCCGGACGGCAACGTCCTGTCCGTCTCCGAACGGTCCTGATCCTTCATTTGCCGCCCTAGCAATCTTTTGTTAACCATGGATAAGCCGGTCACCAAATGGGATCAGCACAGAAAACCATTGGGAGGATGGCCTTATGAAAAAACTTGTCGCTGCAATTGTTGCAGCTGGATTTGTCACCGCACCGGCCTTTGCCGCATCAATCACGATTTCTTTTGCGGGCGATGATGGCAATACGCAGGAATGGACATTTGACGGAGAAGGCACGGCCACGGTCGGAGACCTCTCAACGTCCTACACGTGGGATGAAGCGGCCCGCAAACTGTGCGCAGACGTCCCGGAACAGGGCGAGGTTTGTGCAACGTTTGAGTCCGCCGCTCAAGCGGTAGGTGAAAGTTCAACGTATACGCTGTCCACTGGCGGCACCGGAACCGCGACGATTATCGCAATGGAAGAGTAGACGAAACTCCATCTGGCAGAAGACCCGGGGCCGCCTGCCCCGGGTTTTTTCATTGACGCAGACCGGGTTTCGAATTATTGTTTATCAATAAGAAGGACCAGACCCATGCATGCAGAAATCGTACGCCTCGGCCTCCACCAGGTCGATATCAAAATCGTCAATGGTGAAGATATGCATGTGCTGCAATGGCGGCGAAATTTGCTTTGGGACGAAGTCTTGCTGAACGGCAAGCGTCAGGCCCATTCTGCAGGCTTTACGGGCCGGGAAAAGGTCTATGGCCTGGTCTTTGGCGCGGATGAAGCCGGTCAGAACGGCACACAGATGTTGCTGCTGCAGGATACCTCGACCGAATACGGAAACTGGAGTTCATCACAGCGCCTGAGCGGCGTGCGCCTGGAAGCGAAAGACGGCCCGATCGTTGCTTATGGCACGCTCGACCCGCAGGCGCTGCAAAAGCCAGCCACGTTCGACGACTGGATGAAGAAGACGATGGGCATGGAATGGGGCAATTAAGCGCCTGATCGCATCGCCATCTACCCTTCTGAAATGGAAAGAGCGCCGAGCAAGCCACTCGGCGCTTCTTTATTGTGCGGTCACAGGGAAAAGCGGTTAGCGACCGCTGACCAATGGGCCCTTGAGCACGAATGTATCGTTGCGAACCGACACGAGCACATCGAGCGCTGCAGAATCGGTCCCGTTCAAATTGTTGAAGCGGACGCGCGGCATGGTGCTGCGGGCCAGCATTTCGCCGGAGGCGGAATCCACCAAGCCCCAGGCAATAACTTGCCGGTCACGATCGGTCAGGGAGGCTTTCAAAGGCTGTGATCCTTTCGCCGAGACCGGAATGGCCTGGTAAAAATCACCTTCCGCAGCCGCGAAGACCTGGACGACATAATATTGGCCAGACTCCTCTACCACGCCGATTCCGACATCGGTAAATGTGCTGCGCATCATATTATCGGCGTTCAGCTCGTCGCGCTTGATGTTCTCATGCACAGCTGCGGCATTATCGGCTGCCAGGCTGACCGTCACGTTCGATCCGGAGGCCCCGACCAGCATGGTCCGATCAAAGGCCCGGATACGATGCAGGTGATCTCGGCCCTCATGATCCACATGATCGGCATAGATGCGCACAGACATATCCAGGGCATGCGCCTTGGCCGCCATATCCAGCGATGTCCGACGATTGAGTGGCGCAAGGCCCTGGGCGGCACGATCCGCGTTCAGTGCAAGGAACAATTCGCTGGCAATCGTGCTGTCAAAGTTTTCTGCCGTCTCGATACAATCCGAGGCCTCTGCCACATAGGATGCGAGGTCCATTGAGTACCCGTTTTCAAGACTGCAGGATCCTGTCGCAGCCGCGGCGGTGCCCGAAATTGCTGCTCCTCCAGCGGCCGCGAAAGCCAGCAGCAGGGAGGATTTTATCTTGTCATATTTATGTAACATAACTGTCATTTACGGTATATGACAGTTCTGTGTCAATCTAAATCGTCAGGTTTCGGACATTTAATAATCCAGGTTCGGACTATATTAACAAAAAAAGCCGCCCCTTTCGGAGCGGCTTTCTGAAAAGCTGAGAAGAATCAGCGAGCTACGGAACTAGTCCTTGGCTTCGCGTTCCACTTCCTTACCAGATTCCTGGTCGATATTTTTCATCGACAGGCGGACTTTGCCGCGATCATCAAAGCCCATGAGTTTGACATAGACTTGCTGACCTTCAGAAACGACATCCTTGGGATGGCCGATCCGCTCATTTGCCATTTGTGACACATGAACCAGACCATCTTTCGGGCCGAAGAAGTTTACGAAGGCGCCGAAATCCTTGATCGAGACGACTTTGCCTTCATAGATCTCACCGACTTCTGGCTCTGCAACGATCTCCTTGATCATTTGCAGCGCCTTATCGATGCTCTCACGATCGGTCGCTGAGACCTGAACCGTGCCATCATCGTCAATGTTCACCTTGGCGCCGGACTCATCCACGATGCCGCGAATGACTTTGCCGCCGGAGCCGATGACTTCGCGGATCTTGTCTTCTGGAACCTTGATGATTTCCATTTGCGG
>ERZ1740059.398-NODE-398-length-23582-cov-14.866664_pt1 | contig 23582 bp, 35 predicted proteins | sample MGYA00581744_ERZ1740059 | MGnify/ENA primary metagenome ERZ1740059 (study PRJEB43018, sample SAMN04849738) | marine metagenome | isolation source: floating plastic debris | place: Pacific Ocean | collected 2008-08-28 | study: EMG produced TPA metagenomics... | reverse complement strand
AACTTGCTCCCTCAAATAGAGGTTATTAAAGATGATCCGTTTAATCAAAGCGCCGCTGACTTAAGTCTAGGCAACGATAATTCATATGATACAGAACTTGTGCAAGTTCCGATGATTGATTTGCCCCTAGGTGCAACAGAGGATCGAGTGTGTGGTACTATAGACATTGAAAAAGCACTCACAGATGGTGTTAAAGCATTTGAGCCAGGTTTATTAGCGAAGGCGAATAAAGGTATACTCTATGTAGATGAAGTTAATCTTCTGGATGATCATATTGTAGATATTTTACTGGATTCAGCAGCATCTGGATGGAATACAGTTGAACGTGAGGGTATATCAATAAAACACCCTGCTCAATTTGTTCTTGTAGGATCCGGAAATCCTGAAGAAGGGGAACTTCGACCTCAACTATTAGATAGATTTGGCATGCATGCTCAAATAAAGACTGTTAAAGATCCCGAGCTAAGAGTTAAAATTGTTGAGGAAAGGACCTCTTTCGATAAAGATTCAGAGGCATGGATCAGCAAATACAAGGAAGAGCAAGAAGAATTAAAGGATAAATTGATAAAAGCACAAAATATTTTAACTAAAGTAGAAGTGCCGTATAATATTAGAATTAAAATATCAAAAGTCTGTAGCTTGTTAGATGTTGATGGTTTACGGGGTGACATAGTATCGAATCGCGCAGCAAAAGCTTTTGCTGCTCTTAACAACAGAAGTACGGTAACAGAGAATGATGTTGCAGCAGTTATAACATTATGCCTTAGACATCGTCTAAGAAAGGATCCATTGCAAAATGTAGACTCTGGTTCAAAAGTTTCCAATGTATTCGAAGAAGTCTTCAATATAGATATTTAAATATTTTGATGTTGAGCTCAGTAGGATTCGAACCTACATTAGAAACTTAGAAGGTTTCTGTCCTAATCCCTTAGACGATGAGCCCAAAATTGTGGACAGTACTGGATTTGAACCAGTGACCCCCTGCTTGTAAGGCAGACGCTCTACCGCTGAGCTAACTATCCATTCTATAGTATTAATCATTATTAATATAATGATTAATATTGTATTTGTAAAGAACTATATCAATTTTATAATTAATAAGTATAATCAACAATATTTTTTGTAGAAAAAGTTGTAAAAACTGTAATACGATATGTTTAAACTAGAGTAATAAAGCAAACTCCAATAATCGTTTATTTTTTTTAATATGGCATTACCTTGGTACCGTGTACACACCGTTGTATTAAATGACCCCGGTAGATTAATAGCAGTACATATCATGCATACATCGCTAGTTGCTGGTTGGGCTGGTTCAATGGCTCTTTATGAGCTCGCAATATTTGATCCATCAGATCCAGTATTGAATCCAATGTGGAGACAAGGGATGTATGTTATGCCTTTCATGACAAGATTAGGTATAACAGACTCATGGGGCGGTTGGTCAATCACAGGTGATAGCGTTACTAGTCCGGGCTTATGGAGTTTTGAAGGAGTCGCATTAACCCATATTGTCTTGTCTGGACTATTATTCCTAGCTGCTATTTGGCATTGGGTTTACTGGGATTTAGAAATTTTTACAGATCCACGTAGTGGGGAAGTTGGAATTGATTTACCTAAGGTATTTGGTATACATTTGTTTTTATCGGGATTACTTTGTTTTGGATTCGGAGCGTTTCATGTCACTGGTTTATTTGGTCCCGGTATATGGGTATCAGATGCTTATGGGTTAACTGGAAAAGTACAACCCGTTTTACCAGCTTGGGGTCCTGAAGGGTTCAACCCGTTCAATCCTGGTGGTATTGCTTCTCACCATATAGCCGCTGGTACTGTGGGTATTCTTGCTGGAGTATTCCATCTTGCAGTAAGGCCACCCCAAAGATTGTATCGTGCTTTAAGAATGGGTAATATTGAAACAGTGCTATCGAGTAGTATTGCAGCTGTCTTTTTTGCTGCGTTTGTAACGTCTGGTACAATGTGGTATGGCTCTGCTGCAACACCGATTGAATTATTTGGTCCGACTCGATATCAATGGGATAGTGGTTACTTCCAACAAGAGATTGAACGTCGTGTAGAAACATCCACAGGAGAAGGTTTATCTGAAAATGAAGCCTGGTCACGTGTTCCTGATAAATTAGCATTTTATGATTATATCGGCAATAACCCTGCTAAAGGAGGATTATTCCGTGCAGGTCCTATGAATAAAGGTGATGGTATTGCTGAAGCATGGTTAGGTCACCCAATATTCCGAGATAAAGAAGGTAGAGAATTAACGGTTCGTCGAATGCCTGCATTCTTTGAAACATTCCCTGTTGTTTTAATTGATAAAGATGGGATAATTCGAGCGGATATACCTTTCCGAAGAGCAGAATCTAAATATAGTATAGAGCAAGTTGGGGTTAATGTTAGTTTTTATGGTGGTAAACTTAATGGCCAGACATTCAAAGATGCTCCTACAGTTAAAAAATTTGCTAGAAAAGCTCAATTAGGAGAAGTTTTTGAATTCGATAGAGCAAGTTTAGAATCTGACGGTGTATTCAGAAGTAGTCCTCGTGGTTGGTATACTTTTGGTCATGCGAATCTTGCTCTTTTATTCTTCTTTGGCCATTTATGGCATGGTGCGCGTACATTGTTCAGAGATGTATTCACAGGTATTGGGCCAGAAGTTAGTGAGCAAATTGAGTTTGGTGCTTTCCAAAAATTAGGTGATAAGTCTACGAAGAAAGAAGGATTAGTTTAATTGCCAAAATTTTTTATTTCAAAAATTCTAAAATAAAATGGAAGCTTTAGTATATACATTTCTATTGATTGGTACACTTATGGTAATCTTCTTCGCTATTTTCTTCCGTGATCCACCTAGAATCATGAAGAAGTAGTAAGAGGATTTTCTTTTGCTTATTTGAGCTTTAAAGCTCAAATAAGCAGAAGAAATTAGAGATTAGTCTTCATGCTCATCAAATGGATCACGTAGATATTTTGAGCCGGGACCAAATGAAACATAAACTGAGTAAGCTGTTACGCCTAGTAATAGACTAGACACGAAAATGACAAGAATTAGAGCTGAATCATCCATATATATATTTTGAGATTTAGTATTATTTTTTTTTGTCGAAGAATTTAATTCTTCTGATACATATATTAACAGCAGTAAGCGTTATAAACCATACAAAAACATAATAACATATAGATATGAGCTTAAAGACGAGACTAGGAGAAATTTTACGTCCTCTTAATTCAGAAAACGGGAAAGTAGCATCTAATTGGGGTACGACACCAATAATGGGTGTTTTTATGGCATTGTTTTTTGTATTTTTACTAATTATACTCCAAATTTACAATTCATCTTTGATTATCGAGAATGTTGATGTTGATTGGGCAAGTTTAGGAAGTTAAATCAAAATTTTTGCTATCTATACATAAAAGATGATAGATAGCAAATAGTGCATTATTTAAACTTCAACAACCTCGTCTTTAGCGAAGTTGGTACTATTCATTCCACTATAATTTACTTTTTCGAATCTAACCATTACAGGATAGCGAACCCCACTTTCATCTACTGTTGCGACAGTACCCACCTCATTAAACCAATAAGACTCTTTACGTAAAATTCTAACTTTAGATCCTCTTTTAACCATAATTGTTTAAATAAAATAGTTTAATAAGCTATACTAAGTTTTTTTATATTATAAATCTTTTATTTCTATCAATAATTTTACTATTCTACTATTATTATAATATTACGCCTAACTAATTAATTTATTAATATACCATAAATTTAACTGTAAAATATGAAAATGAAATGATCTACAAAATATTAGTTCTAAATAATTTTGACAAAAGTAAATAAAAAGCTCCTTAATTATATTTTATATAAAAATTAATGTTGATATGAAAATTTTAAAACTAGTTTTTGCAAGCTTCGCTAGTATTTTTGTTGGACTCTCTCTTCGGCATGATTATGCTATTGCAGCACAAGGACCTGTGTACAATACAAATATACCAAAAATGACTTATGGTCGATTTTTAGAGTACATCGATATGGGATGGGTTAATAAAGTAGACTTTTATAACAATAACAAACTTGCTATAGTTGAGGCAAGTAGTCCAGAACTTGGAGATAGACCACAACGAATAAAAATCGAACTTCCAACTACTACTTCACAGTTAGTGAGTAAGTTAAAAACAGAAAAGATTAATTTCACGTCCCATAAGTCTGAAGCTAATACGAAAAAAAATCCTTTAATAAGCTTTATTTTTCCATTTCTTGTTGTTTTGACAATTGTTTCATTACTTCGTCGATCTAACAATTTTATGGGAGGTCCAGGACAATTAATGAATTTCCGACGCGCAAGGGCAAAAGTGATGCTAACTCCTGATACAGGTATTAAATTTGATGATGTTGCTGGAATTGATGAAGCAAGAGAAGAATTAGAGGAAATTGTAACTTTTCTGAAATCACCTGATCGATTTACAGTCGTTGGGGCTAAGATACCTAGAGGTGTATTATTAACTGGACCTCCAGGTACAGGTAAAACACTTCTAGCACGAGCAGTTGCAGGTGAAGCTGGGGTTCCGTTTATAAGTATGGGTGGATCTGAATTTGTTGAATTATTCGTTGGTGTGGGTGCAGCTCGAGTCCGTGATTTATTTCAGCGAGCTCGACAAGTAGCCCCATCAATAATATTCATTGATGAAATCGATGCAATAGGTAGAGAAAGAGGCGCCGGATTTGGCGGAGCTAATGATGAACGAGAGCAGACATTAAACCAACTACTTACAGAGATGGACGGATTTCGAAGTAATAAAGGTGTGATTGTATTAGCTGCAACAAATAGATCGGATATTCTAGACCCAGCGCTATTAAGGCCAGGGCGTTTTGATCGTAAAGTAACAATAAATGTTCCAGATAAAGATGGTCGAACTGCTATCCTCAAAGTTCATGCCAAAGGTAAAAAACTAGCTGAAGATTTACCATTAGATTTTATAGCGCAGCGTACGCCAGGGTTCTCGGGAGCTGACTTAGCAAATTTATTAAATGAGGCTGCTATCTTAACTGCACGCTATGGTAAAAAGGAAATCTCAATCAATGAAGTAAATGCGGCTATAGATAGACTAATATCTGGAGCGGAAGGTCCTACCTTGCCAGATGGTAGGGATAAACGTCTAGTCGCTTTCCATGAAGTTGGGCGTGCATTTGTTGGAACATTTATGATTCATCATGAAGATGTTGAACGAATAACTTTAGCACTACGTGGAAAAGTTAGGGGTGTAACTACGTTTGTTCCACGAGCTAATACTAGTTTAGTATCTCGGAATCAGCTTATGGCTAAAATAGTAACATCGTTGGCAGGTCGTGCAACTGAAGAAGTTGTATTTGGACCCGCATCAGTAACTACTAGGGCAAGTAATGACTTGAGACAGGTAACGAATTTAGCTCGACAGATGGTCGTTCGTTATGGAATGTCTGGGTTAGGACCCCTTGCATTAGAAAAAGATCAAGCTAATACCCAATATTCTGAAGAAAGTGCAAATAAGATAGATGCTTATGTTAAAGAAATAATTGACATATGTTACAATGAAGCGCTCTGCCTAATAAAGCAGAATCGTATCGTTATAAATCGTATTGTTGAAAAGTTGGTACAAAAAGAAACTTTAACGGGAGAAGAACTAAATGAAATAATATCCTCGTACACTGAAATTCCTAAGCTACGCCCTTATGAATCTAGAATTAAAGCAACGGACTAAAATTTGTAGAATTTTGATAAAAAACTGATAATTCATTACTATAAATTACAGCTAGAAAGTCACTATAAAATGTAGTTACTTCTGGTATACTACATTAATACGAATTAGAAATTATAAACTTAAGGATAAAAACTTTAATAGCAAAATGGCTAGCTACCAAGTAAAACTTGTCAGTGAAGAAAATGGTATAGACACTACAATTACTTGTAGTGATGATCAATACATTTTAGATGCGGCAGAAGAAGATGGAATTGAATTACCTTATTCTTGCAGAGCAGGTGCATGCTCTACATGTGCAGGAAAAGTTGATGCTGGTTCTATAGACCAATCTGATCAATCGTTTTTAGATGATGATCAAATGAAAAATGGATTTGTATTAACTTGTGTTGCTTACCCAACGTCAGATTGTACAATCTTGACACATGAAGAAGAAAATCTATATTAAATGCAATAAAATGTCAAAGGCTAAATCTTAGCCTTTGACATATCTCTAATTAACATTGATATTAAAACTTATACCGCAAGGAACTTGTATCTGTAGAAAGGGATCGATACCATTTTGTGATAAATCGAAGATATCATAGAATCTTTTATATGTTCTGATCTCTAGATGTTCGCGAGATTTTTTGTCAACATGAGGAGAACGCAAAACACAATAAATTCTTCTTTTAGTTGGAAGATATATTGGACCGCGTATAAGTACCTCAGCGTCTTTCAATGAATCCTCAATCTTTTCACATCCAACATTAATCAAGTCTTTACTATAAGATTGTAGAGATAACCGAATTTTTTTATACTTTTTCATATCCATATATAAATTACTCAGTAATTTTTGATACAACACCTGCACCTATTGTTCTACCACCTTCCCGAATTGCAAATCGCATTCCCTCTTCAACAGCTATTGGGGCTATCAATTCAACGTCCATTTTAATTCTGTCACCTGGTAACACCATTTCCACATCTGCTCCATCATCTGAAGTAAAGGCCGCAATTTTACCAGTAACATCTGTTGTTCGAACATAAAACTGTGGTCTATAACCCGCAAAAAATGGAGTATGACGTCCACCTTCTTCTTTCTTTAAAACATAAACTTCAGACTCGAATTTTTTATGAGGAGTAATAGTTCCTGGTTTTGCTAGAACCATTCCACGTTCGATTTCATCTTTTTGAACACCTCGTAATAAGATTCCTACATTATCTCCAGCCATACCTTCTTCTAAAGTCTTCTGAAACATTTCTACACCCGTTACTGTAGTAGTTTTGGTTTCACCTAATCCGACCATTTCAACCGTTTCGCCTACTTTAACGATTCCACGTTCAATACGACCTGTAGCTACGGTACCACGTCCAGTGATTGAAAAGACATCTTCAATTGCCATTAAGAATGTTTTATCTACGTCTCGTTCTGGTGCAGGAATATAATCGTCTACAGCATCCATTAAATCAAAGATTTTGTCTACCCATTCATCATCACCCTTTTTAATGTTGGGGTTTGCAGATATCGCCTCTAATGCTTTTAATGCGGAGCCAGATTTAACAGGAATATCATCACCTGGAAAATCATAACTAGACAGCAGTTCTCTTACCTCTAATTCAACTAATTCTAGAAGTTCATCGTCATCAACTTGATCTTGTTTATTTAGAAAAACAACAATATTTGGAACTCCTACTTGTTTCGAAAGAAGAATATGCTCTCTAGTTTGAGGCATAGGGCCATCTGCTGCAGAAACAACTAAAATAGCTCCATCCATTTGTGCAGCTCCTGTTATCATATTTTTGACATAATCCGCATGACCTGGGCAGTCCACATGTGCGTAGTGGCGATTATCCGTTTCGTATTCAACATGAGCAGTATTTATTGTGATACCACGAGCACGTTCTTCAGGTGCTGCATCAATATCTTCATAATTTTTAGCAAGCGCTTGACCACCAATAGCTAAAGTGGCTGTAATTGCTGCTGTTAAAGTTGTTTTACCATGATCAACGTGGCCAATTGTTCCAATGTTGACATGTGGTTTTGTTCTATCAAACTTTTCACGGGCCATATTTCAATTAAGTAATATATATGTATTTGAATCTTATACTTTTGGCGAATTCTTGTGCAGAGTAGTTATCTAAAATCGTAGGTAAGTAAAGGCTTTATTAGCTTTTGCCATTCGATGCGTTTCTTCTCTTTTTCGGAATGCATTTCCGGAAGAATTAGAAGCTTCAATTATCTCTTGAGCTAACTTTGTCGAAAAAGATTTTCCTGGTCGCGTTTTTGCTGCTAGTATAATCCATTTTAAAGCTAAGGTTATTGATCGATACAAGCTAACATCTACGGGAATTTGATATGTTGATCCACCGACACGTCGAGACTTTAGCTGTACAACCGGACGAACATTGTTTACAGCCTGTTCAAAAACAAGCAAGGAAGACTTTTCGGTCTTATTTTTGATTAGATAAAAAGTTTCTTTTACTATATTCTCTGCTAATCGCTTTTTACCGTTTTTTAAGACTCGTTGAATAAGCAAAGTTACTAAATAACTGTTATATTCCCCATCCTTTTGAGGGTATCTCTTTTGAGCCGCATTTCTTCTAGACATTGTATATTTAATTATTTTTTGTAGGTTTTTTTGCGCCGTATTTTGAGCGGCCTTGTGTTCGATTTTGAACACTTCCAGTATCTAATGCTCCTCGAATAATATGATAGCGAACACCGGGTAAATCTTTAACTCGTCCACCTCTTATTAATACAACTGAGTGTTCTTGTAAATTGTGCCCTATTCCAGGAATATACGCAGTGACTTCAAATCCACTAGTTAATCTTACACGTGCAACTTTTCGGATTGCAGAATTAGGTTTTTTTGGAGTTGTCGTGTATACCCTTACGCATACTCCTCGTTTTTGTGGGCACTCTCTAAGGGCTGGTGACTTTGTTTTTGCTTTTATTAATTTTCTTGGTTGACGAACTAGTTGTTGAATCGTAGGCATTTACTTTTCTTTTTCAATATTATATTTTTTCATAAATCTTTCTACACGACCCTCGGTATCAATGATACGTTGTGATCCCGTAAAGAATGGATGATTTCCCGACCAGATATCAACATAAAGTTCAGGTTTAGTTGAACTTACAGTCATGATGAGTTGTCCATCGCAGAATACTTTTGTTTCTTCAAACCATTCTGGGTGAATATCTTTTTTTGGCATAATATTTAATTTAATTATAATTAACGCTTTGAATATTGTGAAGCTTTTCTAGCCTTTTTAAGGCCATATTTTTTCCTTTCTACCACTCTTGAGTCTGTTTGTAAAAGTCGTTGTTCTTTTAACAATTTACGAGTATCTAAATCAATTACCGCTAAACTTTTAGAGATACTTAAACATAGTGCTTCTGCTTGTCCATTACAACCACCTCCATGAACAAAACCTACTATATCAAATGTTTGATTAGATTGTATGACTTCTAAAGGTTTCTTTACCTTTTTTATCAAAGCTAGATCATTAAAGAAAAAATCATGTAATGGTTTTTTATTAATAGATATCTTGCCTTGACCTGGAAGAATATAAACTTTGGCATATGAGCGTTTACGTCGCCCAACTCCTGAAAATAGTGCTGTCTTGATATAATTCATTTTATAATTTTATTTGAATGAAATTTCTAAACTTTTAAATAATTTTCGACCATACCGATTTTTAGGAAGCATACCTTTCACTGCTCGTTCAAAAATTAATTTTGGATTTCTTTCTTTGACTTGCTTATAAGAAAGGAGCTTTAATCCACCGGGTCGACCAGAATGTCGACGATATATCATTTTTTCCTCTTTACGACCTGTCAATATTATAGAATTGGCATTTAATATTGTGATATATACAGAGGTTGAAGAAGAAGTTTTGAATAAATGATCATTTTTACCTAAAAGTTTTTGAGCAACAACCGAAGCAACACGACCCAAGGATTTACCATTTGCATCAATACATATGAACTTCTTATACGATTTTAAATTGTTAGAAGAGGAAAAATAAGATCCATTTTTTATTACCATTTTTTTTTCTTGTAAATTAATAATTGTTTACTTTTACGGGAAGAATCAATCACTTTTTAAATCTTTATTTATCTCTATATCAATAAAGATTTTGTATTGTTCTTCTAATACGTTAATTACTTCTTGAAAAGATTTTTTTCCGAAGTTACGAACTTGTTTTAATTGCTTTGGATCATTTGTTAATATATCTAACAATTCTTGAAGATTATTTATTCCCACCTGCTTTAATCCTTTATATGCTCGACTTGATAGTTTTAAGTCATTAACATCAGTGTCTTCAAAATTTTTGATTAAACGAGATTCAAAATCCTCAATTTTGGAACTATTAGATGACTCGATACTTGGACCTTTGATATTATCGAATTCTTGTTTTGCTTGAAAAAAAGTTGTAGATAAAATAGTACAGCCTGAGGATAATGCAAAGTTAGGAGTCATTGTTCCATTAGTCCAAATTTCAAAAACTAGTCTTTCGATGAACTCTTCATCATTTTTGTAAAGTTTTTCAATACTATAATTTACTCTTTTTACCGGCATAAAAATCGCATCAACTTCCATAAAATCTAACTCATCCTCTAAATCAATTGGTTTCGACAATTTGTATCCAATCCCATTGTCGATTTTAAATTCAATCTCAAGAGCTGCGTTTTTTGACAATGTTCCGAGATAATGTGAAGGGTTTACTAATTTAACTTCTGGAGGAAATTCGATATCTGCCGCAGTAACTATTTTCGGTCCTTCGACGTAAAGGGTAGCATAGCGAGGTAACTTACTTTCATTAATCACCACAATTTCTTTTATATTTAAAAGTAATTCTAGGGTATCTTCTCTTAAACCCGGAATAATTGAAAATTCATGATCAATTCCATCAATGTATACACCAACAATAGCAGAACCCTCTAAATTGCTTAGTAAAGTTCGTCTAAGTGCATTTCCGAAGGTTAGAGCTGAATTTGCACGGAATGGATAGATTATGTATCTTCCGTAGTATTCCTCCGGATTCTCCTTTAACTCAAGGCATTTAATTTTAAGATGCTCCATTTAACCAAATTTACAGCTTAATTATATATCGTTTTTAGATACGACGGGGTTTAGGTGCACGACAGCCATTATATGGAATAGGCGTTAAGTCTTTTATAGACATTACTTCTAAGCCTACCCCTTGAATTGCTCGGACTGCTGTTTCTCTTGCAGATCCTTGTCCTCGAAAAATGACTTCAACTCGTTTAAGTCCTTGGTCCATCGCAAGAAGTGCTGCTTTTGTAGTAGCACGCTGAGCAGCGAATGGAGTTGCTTTACGTGCACCTTTGAATCCTTCTACACCAGCGGAAGCCCATGATATAGTGTTGCCAGACAAATCAGTTATTGTGATTAGTGTATTATTAAAGCTGCAATGAACATGAACAACGCCCATCAAAATTTTTAATTTAGTTTTCTTCTTTATTTTTCGATTCATAAGATTTTATGCTTTATTTTTTCTTTTTAGCTACAGTTTTCTTTGATCCTCTTTTTGTTCTTGCATTTGTTCGAGTTCGTTGTCCTCTAACTGGTAAATTTTGAATGTGACGTCGACCTCGATAACAACTTATTTCAATCAATCTTTTGATTGATTGGGATTTAATTCGTCGTAAGTCTCCTTCAATTTGAAATGAATCTTCTAATAACTGTCGAATTTTACTTACATCATTATCATTCAACTCATTGACGCGAATATTAACATCAATATTCAAATCAGTTAAGATTTTATTGGCTGTTGGTAATCCAATTCCATAAATAGCTGTTAAACCAAAGTTAATTTTCTTTTTTCTTGGCAAATCAATACCGGCAATACGAACCATTTTGTTATCCTTGTCTTTGTTTATGTTTAGGGTTAGTACAAATAACACGTAACTTTCCATATCGTCGAATAATTCGACAGTTTTCACACATTTTTTTTACAGATGCTCTTACTTTCATAATTTTGTTATGTAGCTTTATATTTATATATCAGACTTTTCACTCTCTTTCTTCAGTTTTTGCGCTATTAAAGCTAACTCCCCTTTTTTTAAAATATCCAATATAACTCCAACAATAATTAATTGGGAGCTTACGCCTAAATACTTTAAGCCTGGAATTTGAACAAAGTAATCTATTGAATTTACTATCAGAACACTTAATCCAAGAATAGTTCCTCCAAAAAAGTTTACTCTTCTAAGAACACTCTCAATGAAATTAATGGTTGAAGTTCCAGGTCGGATATTTGGAACATTTGCTGTTAATTTACGTAAATCTCCAGAAACATCGGATGGGTCAAGAAAAATTGTTGAGTAAAGATAAGTAAAAAGGAGGATTAACAAAAAGTATGTTATACTATAACTTAGTTGATTTAAATAATTAAATAGACTTGAAATTAATGCCGATTTTGTAAAAATACCGAGGTTTTTGAGCACAGGATAATTAAAGTTGTTTGCCAAATTAGAAAAATTTGCCATCATAGCTGATGAGCAAATCAATGGCATTACACCAGACTGGTTTAATCGAAATGGTAAATAAACTTTTTGTGTTTCTTGTCGAACTAAAATAAGGGGTATTGTTCGAACGCCCTCTTGTACAATAATGACACACGACATTACAAAAAACGAAACAAGCAAAAGTAGAAATATTTTTATTGTACTTCGATCTTCAATTATTGTGTTAATTATTGCTCTTGCAGATGTGGGTAATTGGCCAATAATGCTAAATAAAATAACTAAGCTTGATCCACTAGTCATTGAAAATCTTGTAATCATTTCACTTATCCATAGAACAACCATGCTCCCAGCTGTTAAGGAAAGAACTATGTTAGTCGCAGAAAACACATTCCACTCGAATAGAAATGGCTTGACTAAAAAAGTTACCCCTATGCTTTGAAGAATCGCAAATCCCAGTGTAAAATATCGCAGATACTGGTTTAATATTCGTCGACCAAACTCACCCTCTTCCTTCTGTAATTTTTTCCAATCCGGAAGTATAGCTACTAAAAGTTGAAAAACAATAGAAGCGTTTATATATGGATAGATACCTAATGAAAAAATTCCTAAATCAACTAAATCGATATCCACAAATGTTGTAAAATATTGTGTAAAATCAGCATTTGATCCTGGCTGGTTTAATTTAGCTAATAAATTGTAATCTATACCCGGTATGGGTATTATGTTACCTAGTTCAATAACAACAATAAAAAGTAATGACCAAAGAATACGCCACTGAAAACTTAAGTTTTCAAATGAAGAATCAGATATTTTTGAGCTCATGAAATTTTTTCAGTAGAGATAACAAGTCTTGAGCGAGGTACTCGTGTAGTTAGTTCCTCAATGGCTACACCTCTCAAGTTAGCATATTGAGTCGTTGATTTTAATTGATCAAAGGCATTCAATGTAGCTCGTGCATTATTTAATAAATTGTCTGATCCTAATTGTTTTGCTAAAACATTTTTTAAACCTGCTAACTCAAGAACAGCCCGAACAGCACCCCCTGCAATAACACCCGTGCCTTCTTTCGCAGGTAGTATCAGTACTTTTGCTCCACCAAATTGACCTTTCACAAAATGTGGAATTGTTGACTTTCGAGTTAGTTGCACGTTCATAAAAGTCTTTTTCGCATCACGCTTTGCTTTTTTTATCGCTTCCGAAACTTCACTCGCTTTCCCTATTCCTACGCCAATCAAACCACGCTTGTTTCCAGCGACTATGATAGCACAAAAACTCACTTTTCGCCCTCCTTTGACAGCTTTGCTGACACGATTTATTTTTAAAAGCTTATCGTATATTCTCGGTTCGTTTGTTCGTCTTTTGAACTTCACTCTTTGCATTTTTGATTATTCATTAAAATCTTAAACATTTATACCTTCTTCTCTTAATCCTTCCGCTAATGCAGCAACTCTTCCATGATATTTATACAAGCCTCGATCAAATTGAATCCTGTTGATATTTTTTTCTTTTAATCGATTTGCTAGAACCTTTCCAACAAAAAATGCTGCTGATTTGTTTGATGTATTAATTATTTCCTTCTTAATTGATGATTCTATAGTTGAACAAGCGATTATAGTGTTAGACCGATTATCATCAATTACTTGAGCGTATATATGATTATTGGAACGAAATACACTAACTCGCGGGTAGTCATACGATCCTAAGCTTTTCTTCTTTTTTAAACGTTTCATAATAAACAAAAATAACATAATAAATTATTTTCTATTTCGCGGACTTACCAGCTTTTCGAATAATACGCTCATCCGCATATTTGATTCCTTTTCCTTTATAAGGCTCAGGTGGTCGTAAACTGCGTATTTTTGCCGAAAATAGTCCAATTTGCTCTTTATTGATGCTCTCAAGAAAAATGTTTACATTCTTCTCTATTTTTACTTGAATATCATCTGGAATAGGCATCTCTATATTATGACTAAATCCTACATTTAGCTGTAAAGTGCCATTTGTCACTTGAGCTTTATATCCAACGCCAACCATTTCTAGCTTTTTAAAAAATTTTTCGTTAACCCCAATAATCATATTATTTATGAGCGTTCTACTCAATCCAAAACATTGTCGCGTTTTTTTATCATCTAAAACAGTTTGGAGCTGAAGGAATTTAGCAATGCCATTTGTAATAGAAAATTCATTCTCCGTTATATCGCTTAGGGTATCACAGTTTTGATCTAGAACTCGAACCTTTAGATTTTGTGGAATTTTATAAGAAAGTTGACCATATTGTCCTTCAATCTGTAAAACTTTCTGCTTCAAAGTTATTTTAACGTTATCTGGAATTGAAATAAGTTTTTTTCCTGTTCTTGACATTTCATATTTTTTATTTTTTACCAAACTTGACAAATTACTTCCCCACCTAACCCAAGTTTTTTTGCTTTATGACTAGTCATAACTCCTCGTGAAGTTGAGATTATTGCCATACCGTATCCGCTTAAAATCATTGGTAAATTTTTTCGGTTTACATAAATTCGACAGCCAGGTTTACTTACCCGTTTAATGAATTTTAATGAAGGCTCTTGTCTAATTCCAATGTATTTCAAAATAATAACTAAATATTTATATTCGCTATATTCGCTTTTACTTATATAGAATCTCTCGATATATCCTTCCTCTTTCAGAATTTTTGCGATTTCGACAAGCATATTACTTGTATTTGTTATAACAACTTGATGTCGTACTAAAATTGCATTTTTTAACCGTGCAATCATATCAGAAATTAAATCCTTACTCATTTATATTATTGTTTACGCTTTCTTAAATGGAAATCCTAGTTGTTTTAGTAGTTCTAAACTTTCTTCTTTTGTTTTTGCAGTGGTTACAATACTAATATTTATCCCGAGTGTTTGGTCTACATTGTCATAATTTATTTCGGGGAAAACAAGCTGATCTAATAAACCAAAATGATAATTACCGAATCGATCAAAACTTTCTATATTAAGACCTCTAAAATCGCGAATTCTCGGCAAAACAAGGTTTATAAGTCTTTCCAGAAATGCGTACATCTTTTTATCTCTTAACGTCACACTGACACCTAAATTCATTTTTTCCCGAATTTTGAAACCTGCAATTGATTTTTTAGCCTTGGTCACGATAGGTTGTTGTCCAGTGATTAAACGAAATTCTTCAATTGTTTTATTTAATGCTGATGTATTTTGTCCATTTAGACCTAAGCCTCTATTCAAAGTTATTTTTGTTAGTTTAGGTATCTCATGTATATTTTTGTATTCAAATTTATTTTTTAATGTGGAACAAATTTCTGATTTATACTTTTGTTTTAAATAGTTACTCATTTTTAATGAATTTTACGATTTGCTTGCTTCGTCATTGGTAGAAATAAGTTTTTGCACATTTGAGCTATGAATAGGAAGTTCATAATTTAGGATTTCCCCCTTCTGCTTATTATCGTTGGGTTTTTTATGTTTAAAACAAATATTCACTCCTTCAACAACAACTCTACTTTTTTTACGAAAAACTTCTAATACAGTACCCGTTTTACCTTTATCATCACCAGTAATAACTTTAACCTTATCGCCTAACTTAATATGTAATTTTTGCTTTCTATTTTTCATAATACTTCAGGTGCTAATGATATAATTTTTGCAAAATCTTTGTCTCTTATTTCACGTCCAACTGGACCAAAAATTCTTGTACCTCGAGGATTATTATCCGCATTAATGATCACTGCTGCATTATCATCAAATCGCAATCGACTTCCATCCACTCTTCTAATAGCTTGCCGTGTTCTAACAATAACTGCCCGAACAATTTCTGATTTTTTGATAGACATATTTGGTGTAGCGTCTTTCACAACAGCAATAATTATATCACCAACTTTAGCAATCTTTTTATTATGACCAAGAACTTTTATACACATTATTTTTTTTGCCCCACTATTATCTGCCGCGGTTAAAATAGTCTGTGATTGAATCATAAATAATAGAATATGTTCTTATGCAATTTTAATTTTTCTAATAATCTCATTAAGTTTCCATCGTTTATGCTTACTTAATGGTCGAGTTTCTTTTATTGAAACGATATCACCAATACTACAAGTATTTTTTTCGTCGTGTACTAAATATTTTTTATTTTTTACAACTGTTTTACGATATATAGGATGCTTGTAACGATTTTCAATAACAACGACAATCGTTTGTTCCATCTTATTACTGACAACTGTCCCAACGCGCTTCTTTATTGGCATTATTAATTATTTTTTATTAGATGATTATGCTTTAATGTCAAAAGCTGAGCTAACTTTCTTTTCTCAACTTTGAAATAATGAGATTTTGTTTCTTTTTTTAATTTTAAGCTTATTTTTAAATCAAACAATTTTTTTTTTGTAGTTTGAATTTCCTTTTCTAGCATTATACTGTCTAAATTTTGAAAATCTGACATTTTCGTTGCTTTCATTTTTTTATTGTTTAGTAATGATTTGCGTTTTTATGGGTAACTTATACGAAGCTACTTTCATTGCTTCTTTAGCAATATTTTCTGGAACACCTGATAGTTCAAATAAAATTTTTCCTGGTTTTACACAGCAAACCCAATAATCAACGGCACCCTTCCCTGATCCCATTCTTGTTTCAGCAGCACGAGCTGTCACAGGCTTATCGGGAAAAATCATTATCCACAATTTTCCTCCTCTTTTGGTATATCGGGTGATCGTTCTTCTTGTAGCTTCAATTTGTCTAGAAGTTATCCAAGCGCACTCTTCAGCTTGTAATCCTACTTGACCAAAAATTATTTTGTTTCCTCTTGTAGCTTTACCTTTTAATCTTCCCCGTCTTTGTTTCCTGTATTTTGTACGCTTTGGAGATAACATTTTACGTTTTATATTATAATATTTCTTCGTCAATTAGTACCGGACGTGAAATTAGTTCAGATCTAAATAACCAAATTTTTATGCCTAAAACTCCATATATTGTATTTGCAGTAGAAGTGGCATAATCGATGTCTGCTCTTAATGTTTGCAACGGAATACGATTGCATTTTGCCCATTCACTTCGCGCTATTTCTGCACCCCCTAATCTACCGGATATTTGAAACTTACCTCCTTTATTGGCCTCAATTTTCTCAATAGCCTGCTTTAAGACCTTACGAAAAGGGGCTCTATCCTCAAGCTCTTTTACCGCAAGATCTGCAATTAGTTGCGCTTCATTATATGGATTTTCAATACGAATTATTTTAATCCAAATTTTATGATCGTTATTAATTAATTTGGTTAATTCACTTTTTAAATTATTTAATTCAATACCGCCTTTTCCCACAATTAAAGATGGATTAGCCGTATAAATTTGCACTTGTATCGATTTGGTATCACTATTTCTTTTTATACCAATTCTAGCTATGCTCGCAGTTGAAAAATTTTTTTCAATGAATATTCTAATTTTATCATCTTCTTCAATTAGTTTTGCGTAATTTCGAAAGTTAGCAAACCAAGTCGAAGTATGAGATCGGGTAATACCAAGACGGAACCCTATAGGATGTGTTTTATGACCCATGTATTTTCAATTTTTATTCATTTAATTCACTTACACCAATGGTTATATGACACGTGCGCTTTTGGATTCTTGTTAGTCTTCCTTGAGCTCTTATACGAAAACGCTTATTTATGGGACCTTTTCCAACATATGCTTCGTTAATAAATAGATTTGCTTTATTAAGACCAGCATTATTTTCTGCATTAGCACAAGCAGATCGAACAACTGACCAAATGACTTTACATGACCGATACGGCATGAATTCTAATAAAATTAACGTATCCTTATAGGATTTTCCACGAATTTGATCTAAAACTCGCTGAACTTTAGATGGTGACATTTGAATATACCGAGCCCTGGCATACGTTACATTCTGACTTATTCTGTTTGTCATAAACTATCAAATTATTTTTTTCCTTTTTTCTTTACTTTTACGTGTGAACGATATGTTCTAGTGGGAACAAATTCTCCTAATTTATGACCAATTAGTTGATCATTTATAAAAACAGGGAGGTGCTTATGGCCATTGTAGACTGCTACTGTATGTCCAATCATTTCAGGTAAAATTGTTGAACTTCGTGACCATGTTTTGATAACCACATTAGAGTTTGATTCAGTCAACTTGGAAATCTTTTTTAAAAGGTTATATGAAACGTAGGGTCCTTTCTTTTTTGATCTACTCATTTAAAGAATTATTTTCTTCTTCTTAGTATAAAAATATTACTAAATTTTTTTCTTTTTCTCGTTTTTACTCCTAAAGCAGGTTTTCCCCAAGGAGTTACTGGTCGCTTTCTACCTATTGGTGCACGACCTTCACCACCACCATGTGGGTGATCACAGGGATTCATGACCACTCCTCGAACATGTGGTCTTTTACCTAACCAACGTTTACGTCCAGCTTTTCCTAATCGAGTGTTTACTAATTCGCTATTTCTTAATCGACCAATAGTGGCTAAACAATTCTCATGAACCAATCGAAATTCCTTAGAAGGAAGTTTCACTGAAATGTAGTTACCAGATTTTCCTATAATTCTTCCACATGTCCCGGCAGCGCGTACAATTTGTCCACCTTTTCCAACGGTTAATTCAATATTATGGATATCAGTTCCTAATGGTATATCTTTTAATGGTAAACAATTGCCGACTTTTGCTTCACTTGATTTGCCAGAAATTATTTTCATCCCCACGGATAACTTTTCAGGTGCTAATATGTAGGATTTTTTTCCATCTTCATAAAAAATAAGAGCTATATGAACATTCCGGTTTGGATCATATTCTATCCCGACGACTGAACCATAGACATCATTATGGTTACGCTTAAAATCAATTAGTCTATAACGACGTTTATGCCCACCGCCGCGATGTCGTGCTGTGATGACACCTCGATTATTTCTTCCTTTTTTTCTATGTTTTTTACAAATCAAAGCTCGTTGAGGAGGACTCTTACTCAAATCATCTAAATTTAAGCTTACTTGACCGCGTCTTCCTGGAGTAGAAGGCTTATATATCTTTATTCCCATCTTCTAATTCTTATTATTAACTTTGATATAAATCGATTTTATCATCATTCATTAATTTAACTATCGCTTTTTTATAATTAGGTTTAAATCGATTTAATTTTTTATAACCAAATTTTTTTGGAGGTAAATGACAAGTCCTAACTTTATCCACTTTAACTTGATATATACACTCAATCAAAGATTTTATTGAAAGCTTATCCACTTTTTTATCGACAATAAATGAATAACAATTATTACTTGACGTTTTATTTGTTGATTTTTCTGTAATTAATGGGCGTTTTATATAATGAAAGGGCAAATCATTAATAGATTGATTTTTCATATGACTATAAACTATAAGTTTGACTTATTATATCTAGAGCTGATTTCTCGATTATGATAGTTTCTGATTTTAAAATAGCATAAATATTTAGGCTGCTGGCAAGAACAATCTCAATGTAAGGTATATTCCTTGTTGCAAGTAGCATATTTGGATTTTTTCTGCTAAGAACAATCAATTTTCTTTTTGTATTCTGCAATTGCCAAGTATCTAACTGTTTTAAAAAGTCTTTTGTTCGGCCTGAAACTGTGGAAAAATTTTGAACGACCACTATTTCATCTTTTCTGTTTTGTAATAAATTATTCATTGCAAGATGAAACTCTTTGGTATTCATTTTATTAAAATACCGTCTTGATTTGGGTCCAAAACAAACACCGCCTCCTCGCCAGATTGGTGAAGTATTTGATCCTGCGCGGGCCTTTCCTGTACCTTTCTGCCGCCACGGCTTACGTCCACCACCTCTAACCTCACTTCGTGTTTTTGTAGAGGCTGTACCTTGACGTCTATTGTTTAATTGTTTAATAAGTGCACGATGAACAATATAATTTGAATTCTCTTTCGAGCATTCGAGGTTTAATTCAGAACTCTCTGTCTTTTTTGAATCAGAATCTAATGTTAGTAGACTTAATTTTTTTTCTTCTTTCATATTTTTAATCTGCTAGAGTTAAAGCAACATAATTACCTGATTTACCTGGAACAGATCCTTTCAGAACTATAATATTGCGTTGAGAGTCGATACCAATGATTTGCAATCTTTTTATAGTTACATTGCTATTTCCTAATTGTCCAGCCATTTTTTTACCTGGAAAAACTCGACCAGGTGTTGTTCCTGCTCCTATTGAACCTGGGGCGCGATGATTTTTAGACCCATGTGCCATTGGACCACGGCGAAAGTTATTTCGCTTTTGATTACCCGCGAATCCCTTTCCAATAGTTTTACCGGAGATACTTACATATTGACCTACCTTAAAGTTTTCGACATCAATAATCTGACCCGGTAGGAAATTATTCGATTCAACTGTACGAAATTCTTTTAAGTGTTCCAAAGTTGGTAAACCTAACTTTTTCAAATGTCCTAAATTTGGTCTGTTAGTTTTATGATCGGTAACTTTGGAAAAACCAACTTGAACTGCTGTATAACCATGAATACTCTCATTCTTTAGAGTTGTAATCAAACATGGTCCCACTCGAATAACTGTTACAGGAATGGCTTCTCCATTCTTGTTAAAAATTTGCGTCATTCCCAATTTATTTCCTAAGATACCCGCGTAATTGTTAGGTTTGGACATGCTGTATTTCATTTTTATAAAAGTTTTTATTGTTCTAAACAGCTAACTTGCATTGTTCTAGTCTACAATATCAGATCCTTTTCCGTCACGTATTGTAAATAATTTTACACTTAATAATTTATGGTGATAAATACCTTTTTAAGTTAGACTGATCTCCTTACTTAACACTTATAGTTCAGAAATAATTAAAAAAACACATTATGGGTAAAGTTGTAGGTATAGATCTTGGAACAACAAATTCAGTTATCGCAATTATGGAAGGAGGAATGCCAACTGTAATTGCAAATAAAGAAGGATTAAGAACAACACCATCAATAGTTGCTTACACAAAAAATAAAGAATTATTAGTTGGACAAATTGCTAAACGCCAAACAGTGATAAATCCAAAAAATACGTTCTCCTCAGTTAAAAGGTTTATCGGTTCGAGTTTATATGAAGTTGAGAATGAAACACAAAACGTACCATACGATATCCTAAAAGATTCGCAATCAAATGTCAAAATTGATTGTCCAATCTTAGAGAAACAATTTAGTCCCGAAGAAATTTCGGCACAAGTTTTGAAAAAATTAGTTGACGATGCAGAAACTTATATTGGCGAAAAGATTACTGATGCTGTAATCACAGTACCTGCATATTTTAATGATTCACAACGACAAGCCACAAAAGATGCTGGAAAAATAGCCGGTCTAAACGTTTTAAGAATTATCAATGAACCCACAGCAGCATCGTTGGCTTATGGCTTAGACAAAAAAGTGAACGAGACAATTCTTGTATTTGATTTAGGTGGTGGGACTTTTGATGTATCGCTTCTTGAAGTGGGTGATGGAATATTTGAGGTTTTATCGACTGCTGGTGATACAAATTTAGGGGGTAATGATTTTGATAATGCGATAGTGAGTTATTTAATAAACTCATTTAAAGAGAAAGAAAATATTAATTTACGAGAGGATGCTCAGGCTTTACAGCGGTTAACAGAAGCTGCTGAAAAGGCTAAAATTGAGTTGTCAAATCTAACTGAAACCCAAATCAATCTACCTTTCATTACAGCTGATAGCAATGGACCTAAGCACATTGAAGAATCATTAAATCGATCAAAATTTGAAAAAATTAGTGAGGAATTAATTGAGCGTTGTAGGATACCAGTAGAGAAAGCATTACGCGATGCAAATATTACTACTAACAAAATTGATCAGGTTGTTTTAGTTGGAGGCTCAACACGAATTCCGGCTGTTCAACAATTAGTAAAAAAAATTACAAATAAAGATCCTAATCAAACAGTGAATCCAGATGAAGTTGTTGCCATAGGAGCAGCAATACAAGCTGGTATCTTATCAGGTGAAGTCAAGGGTATTCTTTTATTGGACGTAACACCTCTTTCTTTAGGTATCGAAACATTAGGAGGCGTAACGACAAAACTTATTCCCCGTAATACCACAATTCCTACACGGAAATCAGAAATATTTTCAACCGCTGTGGATAACCAAACAAACGTTGAAATACGTATATTGCAAGGTGAGAGAGAATTGTCTAAAGATAATAAGAGTCTAGGTAATTTTTTACTCGATGGAATTCCGCAAGCACCTCGAGGAGTTCCTCAAATTGAGGTTGCTTTAGATATCGATGTAGATGGAATTCTATCTGTTACGGCTAGAGATAAATCCTCAGGTAAGGAGCAATCAATTACAATACAAAATGCTTCAACTTTAGATCAAAATGAAGTTGAACGTATGGTTAAAGAGGCTGAAGAGAATGCAGAAATAGATAAGAAAAAGAAAGATTTAATTGAAATTAAAAATAAGGCGGAGGCTCTCTGTTATCAAGCTGAAAAACAGTTAAACGAATTAGATAAAAATAAATTTGACTCAAATTTGTTAGAAAAAGTAAGTTTATTAATATCAGAACTAAAAGAGTTAGCAAAATCTGAGGATTTTGAGCTTTTATCAAATAAAATAAAGTCATTAGAAGATAGTCTAATAGAATTAAGTAAGAGTACTTCTAATACCAACGTTAACCAACCACAACAATCGCCATCAGATACACAATCTAATAACAATGATGCCATCGATGTTGATTTTGTTGATGTAGAAAATTAAACTTGTTTGGTCGTGAGTACTAATGTACTCACGACCAAACAATTCAATCTCTCTTCTCTATCTTATTAAAAATCTACTTAAAATCCGTTAGAGGTCTTTCAGCCTAATACTACATTTCAATCTAATATATATCATTGTTGATGATCTTCGGCTAAGTTATACCTGTAAATAGATGAAATACTTCATATAATCTGAACAATCATATAAAGTATTTCAAAATCAACGAAAAGAAGATAAAAACGATTATCCTAGATAGCAGTGATAATACACCTTTAAGAAAAAAAATTATGAAAAAGAAATGATTTTTTAATGTTGTTTAAACTACGACATTATTTCACTAAATCAACGCCTGGTAGACTTTCTGCAATATTACCATTAGTGAATTTTGCGGCGCTTATTACATATTTACCTGCACGATTAAATGCGCGACCACTGAATGTTGCTGCAAGGACCTCTGTAGGTAATCCCATATATGACGTCGCTAATGCAATACCGGAAGATGTTGCTCCTATTACTCCACAAATGCAGCCAGAGGCGAAAAGAAGCTTCGAAATTGGATTATATGATAAGTAACAATTAGTACCAGCACGAAATATCATATACAGATTCTCAC
>ERZ1740059.397-NODE-397-length-23669-cov-4.292623_pt1 | contig 23669 bp, 20 predicted proteins | sample MGYA00581744_ERZ1740059 | MGnify/ENA primary metagenome ERZ1740059 (study PRJEB43018, sample SAMN04849738) | marine metagenome | isolation source: floating plastic debris | place: Pacific Ocean | collected 2008-08-28 | study: EMG produced TPA metagenomics assembly... | reverse complement strand
CTTGGATAGCCGCTTTCACGGAGATAATCGCCAAAACGCAGTAATCCAATGACTTTTTCTGGAGTGTTGGGATATTTTTCTATTTCTGAGAGATCGGGTAGTAGTTTTCCCTCGGCTTCTTTGCTCAAAGGTACAATACCTCCCAATTGAGGTTCGATTATTTGAGCCTGTTCGATTAGCTTAATACAGTCTGTTTTATCAGTGAGATTAAATGCCCCTAGAACACTAGCGCAAGACTGAGGATAAAGACCTAAAGCTTGTTGTGCGGTAGCTGTATTTAGATAGCTTTCTCTGCTACCATCATCGTTTCCTGCTGCTTCGTAGGCTTTGGTAGCCTTACGCCAAGTTTTAATAGCTTGGTCTAGTTTTCCTGCTTCATAATATTCTTTGCCCTTTTGGGCTAATTGAATTGGTTTTACTTCTGAAACTTGAGATATGGCTGGAAGAGAGATAGCCATAGTAACACCAACACTAATCAATAGTATAAAACCGACTGTAGTTATACGTCCTTGGGAGATGAGACTTAGCCACACATGCTTGCTTTTTCCCAGCTTGGATCTTAATTTTAGACTCATTTTTCTCAATGGAATTTAGTATATTTTTTAATTAAAAAGGAAAATACTCTAAAGACAAATAAAGTCCTTTTTCTTGAAGAGTATTGTCATTGTCTTGCACGTCTACCAAGGGGATACCATAATCTAGGCGAGCGCGGAGACTATCATCAAGATTTAGCTGTAGTCCTACTCCTAATGATGCCAAAGTATCTTCATCTTGATTGAGGTCGTCAGAATTATTCCAGCGAGTACCCGCATCAAAAAAAGGCACAACAGAAAGGTTGCTTTGGTTATTATTCCAACGATAAAAAGGGATTCTAACTTCTGCGGAGGCGAATATACCGCTGTCACTCAGTAAAGCATCTTGACGATAACCCCGCACGCTTTCTACCCCACCCAAGCTAAATTGTTCTAAAGGTACGAGGTCAGAAGAGGAAAGCTGAATATCGGAGCGCAATAGCAGGTTTATGTTGGAGTTGGCACTCAACTGTCTCAACCACTGCACTTGACCGCGCCAAGAGACAAAATCAAGATCTGCTTGATTTTCATTAACTGTCGCATCAAATATATCTACTCCTGCACTCAATTGCGATCGCGCTGCAATTACGTCTGTACGAGTTCGTTTTGTCCAGTCTTGAAAGAAGCGCACTGCCGAAATTCTAGTTTCTCCAATGTCATCTTCATCTCTGACAGCGGGATCGGAAAAGAGTTCAAAAGGTTCTCTTCCATTTCCTATATCTATGGTGGTTGAATTGGACTGACTGGAAAATTCTAACCCCAAAGCAAATTCTTGGGTTGATTCGGAATTAGCTTGAATTAAAAGAGGTTGTCTTAAAGTAAGCTCAAATTCACTAGTTTCAGATTCTATATTTGCGCTTTCAAATTCTTCTTCAACAATTTCACTGTCTACATAGCGATAGCGCAGTCCTACTGTGCCATCTGAGGAATTTACGGGAATGCGATAACTAGTGTCAAAGTCATTACTACCGTCGGTGTTTTTATATATAAAGCTAAAGCGATCGCCATAGCCCAAAACATTATTGTGATTTAGCTCCAAACCTCTTTGAAAACTACCTACGCTGGGAGTACGATAGTTGTTAACAAATAAAACTGGGTCGAATGCTTCACCTTGATTGACATCGACATCTAGCATCCAGCGATCGCGGCTTAATCCTACAGATAGTTCGGCGTTGAGATTTTCTACCAAGGGGTTTAACTGTAACAACTGTAGAGCTTCTTGTAATTCGTTAATATTTAAAGGAGTGTTGGTTCCTCTTTGAAGACGAGAACGAATATAGCTTTCTTTAAGACGACCATCAACATTGACGTTAATTTCTTCAACTGTACCTTCAATAGCAGTAATATTTACAATTCCTTGACTAATATTTTGGGAAGGAATAATTACTGCTGAGTTGATATAGCCATTGTCGGTATAAAGTCTGGTTAGCTTGGTTTCCAACTCTAGGAGATCGGCAAAAGTTATGGGGCGATCTCGATAATCTTGGAAAATTGCTTCGATCGCTTCTGCTTCTAAGACTGTATTACCCTCTAGGTTGAACTGTTTGACTTCAAATTCGACATTTGATTCGGTCGATCCTGAATCTGGTAATTGATTTGGTGGTGATTCTAAAAAATCTTCGATAGGCGGTAATGGCTCGATCTGTGGATATCTTTGACGCTCTGGCAGGGGTGGATTGGGAGATTGAGCTAAATAAAATTGGCGATCGCTAATTGCTTGACTTGGCGTTTCACCTACTATGGTTAATATCGTCGCTGCAATAGACATTAACAGGGTTGGTTTAAAAAGGTAGAAAATTTGAGAGTTATTCATATTTTTCTAAATTGATCTACCTCCGTGTTGTGATAGTTGTCTGGTACATAAAGCGATCGCAGTTAGAGCATATTAAAATTAAAGACGTTTCAAGACGTAAAGATTGGTCTTTTGGGATGAAACCTGTGTATGAACAATTTAATTTAGGATTAGAGTAACTTCATCAGCTTACTACTTTGGCACTTCACCATAAAATTTTTCAGCTTTTCACCATGATTCTTAACTAACGTCAGTTCGGGTTAACAGGATTAGTTTGTTAGGGTAGCCTTTAGCTTTTAAGATATTATTCATTCTTCTAATTCTAAATACTCCCTTGTCCAAGGTAGTTTTTAAGTTGTGTAGTAAGGCTTTGAGCTTCCACGCAAACTGACGTTAAATAAAATAAAGAATCAAAGAATTTTTCTTCCTACGAGAATTTCCCTGACTTCCAACATTGCTGAGTAGGTAGGAATAATGTGCAAAGTTTCTGTTTTACTGGTGTGTTCTAAAGCTGTATTAATGGCTTCTTGTAAGTCTTCTTTGACGATCAGGTTAAAATTAATTTTGTCTTTGGCGACTTCTTGGGAACTATAAGTCATTCTCAACGCCATATCATAAGTGCGATCGCCACTAATAACTAAATTTCCCCCTAGCTTGACTAATTCTTCTGTATCTACATCCCAGATCCAGGATACATCTGTGCCATCGGGAATGCGATCGTTTAACACTAAAAGAGTTGTGGAAGATTTACCCGTCTTCTTAACATTGTTAACTGCCCGAATGGTTTCATTCATTCCTACAGGATTTTTAGACAGCAGGATACGGACTTGTTTTTCGTCTATTTCTAATTCTTCTGCCCGTCCAAATGCGGCTTTAAAGTTACCCACAGTTTGGAAAATATCTTCTGTCTCGATACCTATTTCTTGAGCGAGTAGCCCTGCTGCAAGGGTGTTGTATTTGTTATAGACTCCAATCAAAATTTGGGGATATCCTTGACTGTCGATCGCAGTTTTGCTCTTAGAAAAGCCACAGCTAGGACAGCTATAGTCTCCTAGATGAGATAGGTATACTCCTTCATAATCTAGCAGGTGTCCGCAACTAGGACAATATATCGAATCAACTGCATGGGGAATTTCTTCTAGATATAATTCTGGTTCATTTAGCCCAAAATAAAGTACTTTTTGCTCTAGCTTTTGTCCCATACTGCACAGTGTGGGATCGTCAGCATTTAAAACAATAGTAGTATCTTCAGGTAAAGGTGCGATCGCTTTTCCCCAACGTTGGGCTATGGTATCAACTTCTCCATATCTATCTAGCTGATCGCGAAATAAATTCAACGCCAAGATATATTTTGGCTGACAGTCTTTTAGCAGCAAGGGCAAAATATTCTCATCTACTTCTAAGATGGCATAGTCCGCCGACAGCTTTCCTGTAATGTTAGTACTGTTTAATAAAGCGGTAATCAAGCCGTTGATCAAATTAGCACCGCTAGAATTGTGAACTACCTCAAAACCTTTGTCCTGTAGAATTTGCTTTAACAACAAAGAAGTTGTAGTTTTACCATTTGTCCCCACTACCAAGATTACCCCTTTGCTTACCTGCTCGAATAATAGAGGTAGCATACGAGAATGAAGACGACGAGATATTTCTCCTGGTAAGACAGAAGCCGCACCCAACGAAAGCGATCGCACAATTTTTGTAACTATTTTTGCTACCCCAACAGCCAACCCCAAACGAACTCGATCTAATAGTTGCATACCAGTTATTCTTGAGCCAAACATTTATCTTGATAACCTATTTTGCCTGTATTTTGCAGAAATGGTTGAAAATTAGTTAGTAGTTGGACGTTGATAGTTCGTTGCAACAGTAGTTTCTCCATGAGTAAATATAATTAATTACTATTACAGGGATTTTGTGATTAACAATCAAGGTAATTTATCAAAAAGAGCAATTTATAATTTTTACTGCTTTTAAATATCGTATTTTCAATGATATATATTGCTTGTATCACTTTAGTAAAAAATGCTGATAAAATATTTATATGTAATTAAACTAATTCAAGTATTTATATGTATTTAAAATAAATTATTATAAATCGTTATTTTAAATGTAATTACTATATTTAATTAATACTTTTTTAAAAAGAACTATCTTGAAGCTTTTGCCTCAAACATATTTAAAGACTATTTAGAAACTTTGTTATTGCGATTTTATTAGCTTTATCTTTATAAAGATAAGCTTCATATTGGCTTCTGATATATGGATGCTTTTACTTAGTTAAATAAATTACCTTTTTTAGTTCAAAACCATACAGAATATCAAAAATAGTGTTTTCTACTGACAGTTTTTAAAAGATAAGTGTACCTTCGGATGTCATATAAGAAGTAGTTATCTAATAATTGTGTATAGAAAAGCAAGATTAGCTAACAAATGAAACAGGCATACGTTGAAGTTCTTACTTTATATTTGTCTTGAATCAAAACAATTGATCGTAAATACATAGCTTTATTTATTTAAACCTAATATTTATATCAGTTCGCCTCAAAGCTATTGTTTGCAAAGCAAAGAGTACTTTAAGGGTTAGTTAAATTATTTGTTGTACAAAGAAAAGAAAATGCGGTTTTGTATCCATAAGTTATTAAACAATATGGATTAGATCGCAGACAATTAATAATTTGTTTTGTGATTTTTATGGCTAATAAAGCTAACGGCAGTTCTGCTAATAAACAGGTAGATGATATCGGTTTTAACTCTGGAAATTCAGAGAAAATCGAATGGGCGCAAATTGCTCTGGGCAAAGTAGTAGTGGCAAATTCAGAACGTGCTTGGTTATATCAACCACAGTCATCTGAAGATCGTTTTGCTCGTCCAATGGAGTGTGCTGGTAGTTTTGCCACCACCAAAAAACTATTGGATACTGCGATCGCAGCAGCGAAAGTTGCTGTCAAGTCCGACTCCAGACCACCCGCCTTGACCTCTACTCGTTGGGCATGGAGACTTGCAGGTGCATATCATCTAACTTCCCCTATCCCACAGTTATTAAAAGATGCTGCTATTGGTTTTGCTGCTAATGGTCGCTCTAATTTGAAGTCTTGGGCTTTAGAAAAGATTGAAGAGGAAACTGGTCACGATAGATTAGCTTTACTCGATATTCAATCCTTGGGATACGATGCCGAAGCAGTTATTGCAGAGCTTAAACCCCCTGCTGCAATTGCATTGATGGATTACTTTACTCGTAGCGTACAAGATGACAATCCTATTGATGGTGTTGGTTATACCTACACTATGGAACGTTTATCTCTAGGTATCGAGAAAGATTACATCGAAAAGGTAGAGTCCTTGATTCCTAATGATATCAATGCTACTAGATGTCTGCGTGTCCACAGTGCCATTGGTGCTGATGCTGGTCATGTAGATGAAAATGTAGAATTGATTGCCCAGCTTTCTGCTGCTGAAAGAACACGCATCGCTAGAGCCTGTTATGAAACAGCCTTGATGCTATTTAGTCCACCACCAGAAGGTTATATTTCTGACGAGGAACTTCAAGAGATATTAGAACCACTAAAAGTAAATTAACTAAGACTTATTAGTTTATTGAAGCCGTCATCAAAGCAAATTATTTTGATACGAATAAACACTATTTCAAACGAAAATTAAGGAGAAAGAATATGAATACTGCAACAGCTACTCAAACTGAAGTTCTAGAATTGGTTGCGATCGAATTAGATTTGGAAACTATTCTAACTGAAGAATTGGAAGAAGGATATTCCAGCGATATTAATAGCGTTTTTTAATTGATTAATATTTCAATTCAATAATATAAAAAAGGAAGGATAATTTATCCTTCCTTTTTTATTTATAAACAATAAGAGTTATAACATATTTGAGATGCCATTAGGCAACCCTTTATTCGATGCTTGGTTTAGAATGCTGTTCAAATCTAATTTGATATCTTTCTGAACAGATTTGATTGCTCTTGTTTTGGAAGTTGGTTTTTGAATTGTGGTATTTGTCATTGCTTGCTCCTTTCTTAGATTTGAATAATAGTTAGGGGATGTTTATCCCTTGAGAAAATAAAAACTGGTTTATCATCTGAAGGGACAAACATTTAAAGAATATGAATTCTCCGCCTACAGTTTGAATGGCTGGAACATTTTTTCTAGCTCTGCTTCCGAGTAATATCCTTCTTGGGGAGGACTGAAAATTAGTAGTGCAGTTTCGTAACAAGAACGAACTACCCGAATACGTTCGGCAGAAGTGAGTCCTGCAATCATCTCAACATTTTCGTCTACGTGATTGGCATCAGCCCCCACGCTGCTATGAACTCTCATACAGCGAGTTGCATTAACACCAGATGGGAGCAGATTTTTAACTTTTTGGATATGTTCTTCTTTCGCTCCCAGTGACAAACGTTCTAAAGCATGAGTGTAGCCAACACAGTCAATGGGATCGGAGTCATTAACACTGCGAATAAAATAGTCAACTAAGGACTTTGCTGCGCTAGGAACTACGTTTTGGACTAATCTTTTCGCATCGTATCCAAGGGATTGAATATCATTCAATGCCAAGCGATCGTGACCTTCCTCTTCTTTGGCTTTCTCTAATGCCCAATCACTGAGATTATGACGAGCAGCAATAGCAAAGTTTTGACTAGCCTGTTTCATTCCTGGTGGAGTAGCATGAGTAGTTTGGTATGCCCCCGCAAGCTGCCACAGATAACGATTAAGAGTTAGTTCAGGAGGATGAACATCAGAAGAAATAGCTATGCTGGCTGCTGCGATTGCTCCATCCAACAAATTTCGAGTTGTTGAAACATGACCCACACCAGTCATTGATTCTGAAAAGCGATCGCTACTACCATAAGGTGTATGAAGATTTACTTCATCGGGAGTCGCTACTATTACTTTGTTAGGGGAAATATTAACCCATTCAATTTGAGCTGAGGAAGTCGTTTCCATTCGTGATCTTGCCTCTTATTAAAATTGTGAAATTATTTTAACTGTTTAAAACAGTATCACTATCTTCATAAAAGCTTGCGTTATCTACATCACATAAAGCATAAAGAATAATTACCATAGGTATCAAACTTTAAACTTTATTTAATTTGTTTAAAATAAATAGAAATAGATAAACCTTTTACACCTTTACCCTTAACCTTTTATCAGTTGTCATAGATCGATTGGTGTGTAACATCAAATATATAAGTGACAATAATCAACAAATATCAAATTCAGTATTAACAGCTCCCAAGATTTTTAAAGTTTCGATAGTAGGCTCACTTAGTCCAGTAATTCCCTGAATATCCATTTCTTCATAAGGATTTTTTGCTTTCAAAGTTTTGGTACATTGACCACTTTGTATGTTCCAAATTTTAATCGTTTCATCTTCACTACTACTAACTAAAGAAGAACTATCGGGGCTAAAAGCAATGGAATTAATTAAAGCTGTATGACCTTGGAAAACCTTGAAGCATTCTCTTGTACTAGCATTCCACAATCTAATATTGTGTTCTCCATTAGAGCTAGCAAAAAATTGACCATCTTGACTAAAGCAAATTATTTGAGAATGTCCTACTTCTTCTTGCAAAACTTCTTGACATTCCCAAGTATTTACATCCCAGAATCGTAAAGTTCGATCTCCACTAGTGCTAACTAAATATTTATTGTCAGGACTAAAAGCAATCGACCAAACCCAACTTTCATGTTTATCCAAAGTCTTGATACACTCACCTGTTTCGACATTCCATAGTTTTACTGTGCTATCGAAGGAAGCACTTGCTAATATTTTTCCATCATTACTAAAAACAACTGACCAAATCTCTGCTTGATGTCCCTGCAAAATTTTTGAAGTTTTAGCTGTGTTTGTATCCCATAGCCTAATAGCTCTATCGTCTCCCGCGCTTGCTAAGATTTGACCATTTGCATTGAAAGCAATCGATCTTACGACTCCTTCATGTCCAAAAAAGGTTTTGATTGATTTTCCAGTATTGATATTCCACAATCTTATAGCTTTGTCTGCGCTACCACTAGCTAAAAAATTATGTTTAGGATTAAAAGCAACGGAAAAAACCCAATTAGTATGTTTATGTAAAGCTTTTATTACTTTCTCAGTTTCAATATCCCACAGTTTTATTTGTTGATCGTGACCGCCACTAACAAGAGTTTTACTATCAAGACTAAAAATAACTGAAAGAGCCTGATTGCTATATCCTTGCCACGTTTTGAAACATTGATATGTATTTATATTCCAAAGCTTGACTGATTGGTCGTAGCTACCACTGGCTAAAATATTGCCTTGAGGATTGAAGGCAACTGAATTTGTAACATTAGAATGACCTTGTAAAACCTTGAGACATTCTCCCGATTGAATATTCCACAATCTGACTTTTTGACCGATACTACTACTAGCGATAAAATCACCTTTAGAAGAAAATGTTATACACAACACAACATTAGAATGACCTTGTAAAACCTTGAGACATTCTCCCGATTGAATATTCCACAATCGAATTGTTTTATCTTTACTACCACTAGCAAGAACTTCACCATCAGGACTAATGCTAATTGAACGCACTCCATCTTCATGACCTTGTAAAACCTTGAGACATTCTTCTGATTGAATATTCCACAATCGAATTGTTTTATCTCTACTACTGCTAGCTAAATTCTTTCCGCACAGGGTAAATACTACCGAATGAATCTCATTTGTATGACCGTAAAAAACCTTAATACACTTTCCTGTAGCAACATCCCACAATCTGGCTTTGTGATCATCACAACCAGTAGCTAAAGTTTTACCATCAGGACTAAAAGCGACTGACCAAACTTCGTGGTCATGGTCATCTAAACTATGGAGGCATTGACCAGAATTAACATCCCAGAGTTTTGCTGTGCAGTCGCAACTGCTGCTAGCTAATGTTTTGCCATCGGGACTAAAATCTAAGGAAACTACCCAAGCAGTGTGTCCCTGGAAGCGCATGATTGGTTGTCCATCGGCTACGCGACGCAGAATGATATCGCCTTTGGTGTCTCCCGCAGCTAAGTATTTTCCATCGGGGCTAAAGGCTACCGACCATATACCGCCAAAGTTTTCAGCGAAAACTGATTTAGATAAGTCGGAGTTTTGGAAATTGACATTGTGTAGTTGCGCCTGGCGTAAATCGGCTTGCCACACACAGAGGTTAGAAAAATCTAGCCCTGTTAAGTCGGTTTCCATTTTAATCAGCAGATTAAGAATATTTCCTGCGGTATATCCTTTGGGGGGAGAAGATATTTCCTTGAGACTTGAGAGAATTTGATTTAGATGTTGTTCTATATCTTGTTTACTATTAAAGACATTTAAAAGCTCATCGATTACGGGCTGGAGAATAAGCCGATGCTGATTTTCTTTAATATAGTCTTTGGTAGTGGCTTTGATTAAGGCATGGTTTTGGAGTAGCTTAAGGTTTTGATGAACAATTTCTTCGCAGGTGCTTTCTGTAAAACGGTCAGTTACATACTCCATTACTACGGGCTGTTGGGTAAAAGAAGCAGCGTTTCTTTCGATTAAAGAGCGTCTTGATAAAGACTCTAGGGCTTCTAGTAATTTGATTGATGATAGGCGAGAGACAAAATCTGCCTGTAATTCTTTTAATGATATCGGTTCGCGAGCGATCGCCAGCCAATACATTATTTCCTCTTCGAGATTAGATAGTCGCTGAAACTGCCGATCTAAAATATCTCGAATATCGCCAAATACGGCTTTTTCTTGCTGTAAAAACTCGTCTACGTCCCCTTCAAACAGATCTTGAATAGTCGTAGCTACTACTTTTAATGCCAGGGGATTTCCGCCAAAGCGATCGCATAAGGCGGTTAATTTAGATTCGGTTGCATTTAGACCTTTAAGTTTGAAAATCTCCTGATAGCCTTCTGTCAAACCTCCTAATTTAAGGGATCGCACAGGAAGCCTATGCCCTTCTAGTGCCGCTATTTCTTTGGGTTTTTCTCTTGTTGTCAAAATCAAGCAACTGTTGTGACTGCTTGCTCCTACTCTAGTAAAAAATTCCCCATATTCTTCGTATCCTGAGCGATATTTTCCCGCTCGATTGGTACTATCCAAGAGTGATTCGGCATTATCTATCAATACCAGACAACGTTGCGATCGTAAAGAATCGATTAACTTGGTGATTCTTTCCCCCATTCTTTTGGGTTGGCTTTCTTCTGTTTCTTTATCCCCCGACAAAAATTCAATTAACTCAGCAACAATATCTGTTGCGGGGGGTGCATCACGTAGGGATTTCCAGATAATGCAGTCGAATTGTCCTTTAATTTGGTTGGCAAACTTAATCGATAGGGTTGTTTTGCCAATCCCTCCCATGCCTTGTATGGTGATTAGCCGACAATTTTCTGTCACAATCCAGCTAGTTAGGGTTTCTAACTCAGTAGTCCGTCCAAAAAAGTCATCAATTGATACCGCTTCTCCCCAGTCTTCCCTAATTTTAGGGTTGAATTTGGTGTAGCATTCCTCATTTAGTTTTAATCTAAAAGCCAAATAGAATTTTTCTAGCGATCGCTTGTCAACTTTACCGCGACCGCTTAATATTTTCTTAATGGTATTAATATCTAAATTTGTTAGTTCGCTAATTTTCTCATAGGTAGATCTTTCGCCATAGTTTTCTTGGTATTCCCAAGTAGACCTGGCTGTTTGCAATTGCTCTAACCCTTTTTTTGTGAGAACTACGCCGCGATTTCTCTTTTGTTTGAGGCTACTCATAATTAACTGTACCTATCACCGATTATTAGTTTAAGTAGAAAGAATTTGCATTTGAAGGGGTCTGACTCAACGGAATAATCGCTCAAATGGAAATACAAAGGTGCGCAAAAATATCAATGATTTTTCAATCGTAGGTATAAATATTTACCCAGTCTGTATCTAGCTAATCTAAATTTTGAAAGGTCGGCATTTTTCTAATAAGGCAAAAAGTTCTCAGGCTTTGATTTACCAGTTGTTTGACTCACGTTGAGCAAGTTAACTAGCTTACATTTTGGCATATCTTCCTGCTTAACTTCCTTAAAATAACTTGTAAAAATTGTATTAAGAAGGGACACTCAATTTAAGAAGGCAATATGGTATTGCGCTTTTGAAAGAATCAACAGTTTCATCAGCTTCTTCACCAAATCTCTTAACATCTCAATCTAATTTATCTAAGTAATAATACTTAGATGAACGTCATTATCTTAAACATAAATACATGCGTTAGAGATTGTAAAAAATACGTTCCCATAAGCCTTTGTTCATAAAATCGTTGAAGGAACATCACCAAAGCCTAATTCTTGCCAATTTTTCGAGTTCTCAATCTAGGTAAACACAACGGGTTTTTCTCATTATGACTAACCAAAGTATTAAATCTCAAGTTTCTAGACCAAGACCAGTGTTAATGACTCCAATCAGACGCTGTGGAAGTCACGCTCTACGTTTGAGATTAAACCTATCTCCTGATTTTTATTCCCCTTACCCATTGCATATTGTAGATTTTATGCCATTGGTAAAATTATACGGGGATCTAAACAATGACTGGTCTTATTTTCAGCTAGTTGTTGATTTGATCGGTTTGCAGAATGCAACCATGGTTAAATGGAACGACGTAGCCTTAGATCCTGTGAAAATCTTTGAAGCTATTAAGGACAAACCCCGTAGCCCTCATAGTGTTGCTTGGGAAATGTTGTTCCAAGCAGGACAAAAACATCAGGCAAGAATTGTCATGGACAAATCTTTGGATAATGTCTATTATGCGACAGAATTAATTGATTTATTCGATGATATTTTGTTTTTGAATGTAGTCCGCGATCCCCGCGCTCAGGTAAACAGCATTAATCGGGCAATCATTCATGATTATCATCCACTGCTGAATGCAATGTCTTGGGTAAAAGCTCACGATCGCGCTAAAGCATTGATTGAAAAGCATCCAGAGAGAGTTTTGACTATTAGATATGAAGACTTTCTAACCAATCAAGAAACAGTACTTTACAAGATATGTCAATTCTTTGGGATCGAGTTTTTAGACTCGATGATGGACGTTTCTAGTTCCAAAGAAGCCAACAATATTGCAATTTTATCAGCACTGTGGGAAACCAATAGTTCTGCTCCAATTCCTGCTTATATCGACAAGTTTAAGCAGACAATGACCATGGAAGAAATTGAAATAATTGAAACCGTTGCAGGAGAATATATGGACTATTATGGTTATGAAAAAATGACTCCTGGGGCAGCAAACATCTCTCAAGAAGCGATCGCTCTGGCTCAAAAATATAGTGCGCCTAAAAAGCAAGAAGCTTGGGATAGCTTGAAACAAAAAGATCCCCGCGATTATCAGCTAAGAAAATTCCGTGGAGATTATTTAGAAATGCTCAAAAACAGGCTTTTAGAGCAGCAGATAGAAACTCTAAATAAATTTGAAAGCACTGCCAAGCGAGCTCATAAAGTGGCATAAAAATTTCAACTTCTTCAATCTTAACTTGTCTAGAATCAGATCGATTATCTTACTATTGATAGTTGCAGTAAAGGACTTAGGTAAGTTGATCTAAGTTGATCTAAGGTACGAATTATTTATGACTAAAATAGTCGTACTTTAGGAAAAATTGGCTGTTAAAAGCTTTGAGTTTTAAGCTTGGCATGTCGGTCGCAATTATTTTATTGGTCGATTAACTTGTAAGTCAAACATAGGCTTTTCTCTATAAAACTCATATTCTAATTGTTCTCAATCGATTAGCTCTACTCTTTTATTAACTCAAACTCACACCAAGAACAAAAGGAGAACTCGATTCATGAATCACGTAACCACTGTTACTAAACCACCGCTAAACTTCAATCAAATTCAGTCTGAATATGCAGCGAAAAGTCCTAGGCAGATTTTAGAATTTGCCCTGGAAAAGTTTGATAATATTGCAATTTCTTTTAGTGGCGCAGAAGATGTTGTCTTGATTGACATGGCTTCTAAGATAACTAAAAACTTCCAAGTTTTTTCTATTGATACTGGTCGTCTACACTCGGAAACATACCGACTTTTTGAAAAAGTCAGACAGCGTTATGATATTGAACTAGAAATTCTTTTCCCCGATGCAAAACAGGTAGAAAAACTAGTCAAAGAAAAAGGGCTGTTTAGCTTTTATGAGGACAATCATAAGGAATGCTGTGGAATTCGCAAAGTAGTACCATTACGTCGCAAATTGGGTACAGTAGATGCTTGGGTGACGGGTCAACGCAAAGATCAAAGCCCTGATACACGCTCGAATATTCCTGTAATTCAACTAGATAATGCTTTTTCCACAGAAGAACACAAAATAGTTAAATTCAATCCTCTAGCCAATTGGACATCAGAGCAAGTATGGAAATATATTCGCTACTTTGATGTGCCATACAATCAGTTGCACGAGAAAGGCTTTGTAAGTATTGGTTGCGAGCCTTGTACAAAAGCAGTCTTACCCAATCAGCACGAAAGAGAAGGTCGTTGGTGGTGGGAAAATGCTGCCGAAAAAGAGTGCGGTTTCCACAAAGATAATATTAAAAATTAATAGATAGGGATAAGAAGAATGAACATCATCATGGTGAAAAAAATTAGATCGGATGGCAATTTGTGTCGTAAATCCGCAGAAGTTTCACTAAAGTTGGAAGATCTTAATTTAAGCGATCGCATTAACAATGTTGTTTTTGCTGACGAGCGAGAATTTAATAGTCCTGGGCTAGAGTTGGCTAGAAAATATCAGGTCAAGGCTGCACCATTTTTTGTTGTGCAACGAGAAGAGTCAACGCAAGTATATACGAAGTATTCTCGTTTTTTAAAAGAGGTTCTCAACTTTCAAACTTCAGAAAAAGAAGAGATTGCCGAAATTATGGCTCAACATCCAGATTTGGATTTTATTTAAAATTCAATAAATATCAAGAAATCTTGGTATTCCTTTTAGGCGTTGGCAATAAACAAAATAAAACTCCTTAAAATATCTTTCAAAGCTATCGATAATTGACTATCGGCAATTGACTATCGGTAATTAGCCATCGGCAATTGACCATCAGCAATTAACCATCAGCTTGATGAAAATAATTTATTTGAAGATTGTTTTGTTCTTTGCCAACGTCTTTTTTATTTAAAATAATTTACCCAATTATTGATGATTGCCATCACACATGATTGAAAAAATTGAGACAGCATCTTATAAATCAGACGCAAATAATTCTTCTTCAATATCTTTAATATATTTATTCAGTAACTTTCTAAAGATAGGTAGCACTGCCTTTGGTGGTTTCATGGCATTGATATCGGCGATCGAAAATATTGTGATTGATCGCCAAAAGCTTCTCACCCATGAAGATATGCTTGATGGTATATCTCTAGCAAGTGTTTTGCCAGGCCCCGTAGCGGCTAACGTAGTAGGATATGTAGGTTATCGTCTGCGGGGTGGCATAGGTGCTTTGATTACTGCTACTGCGGTACTGTTACCTTCTTTTGTGCTGGTGGTGGCATTGACTATTGCATACTTGCAAGCAGGAGAGATCCCTGCGGTGAACAAAGTATTTGCTGGGTTTATTCCTGCGGTGGTGGCAATTATTATTATTGCTGCGACTCGCATGAGTAAAAAAGCTATTAAAGGATGGCGAGAAATTAGTATCGCTGCGGTAGCTGCTATTTTGATCAAAAGTATTGGTGGATTTTATATTACTCTAGTTGTAATCTTGGGTGCGGGATTATTCGGTTGGCTTGCTTTTCGGTGCAAAGTAGCTAAAAATTTGGCAGCAAACTCCATAGAACTAGAATTAGAGCCATTAGATCTTAAAAAGATAGCAATTCCCTTGGCTATCTTGGGGGTGATTTTATCCTTATCTTTGCTTCCTCTTCCTTTGGGCGAAGATAGTCTGGCAAAACTCTTTGTAACCTTTTCAGGAATGAGTTTGATGCTGTTTGGTGGGGGTTATGTGTTTATCCCTATGATTCAAGAAGTTGTAGTAAATAACTACGGTTGGGTAACTCAGACAGAGTTTACTAATGCGATCGCCATGGGACAAATTACTCCTGGTCCTATTTTAATCAGTGCCGCCTTTATTGGCTATGTAGTTAAGGGCATTGCAGGGGCATTTGTTTCCACCGTAGCTATCTTTTTTCCCCCAGGATTATTGATGGTAACTATGTCTCATTTATTAGAGCGTATCAAAGGCTCAATAATTATTCAAGCAGCACTCAAAGGTATTCGCCCTGCGGTGATTGGGATGATTTTTACAGCTGCGATCGTTGTGGCTCAAACTTCACAGATAGCTTCTATTCAAGAAATTTTGGTTAGTTTACTTATTTTTGCTGCATCTTTAACAGCTATTTGGAAGCTAAAGTTAGAAGTAGTCTTGATTATTCCTTTGGCTGGTTTGGTTGGTCTGTTTCTTTATTAAATTATCGCGAAAAACTCTATTCAGGCTGGTATTTCCATCTTTGATTTACCAGCTTGTTTGTATTTAAATCAAGTAAAATATTTTAAAGTAATTTCTGTGGCGGTTTGAATAATCTGGGATTAAATTAGGTGCAAACCTATTCAAACTTTTTATCTCATGGAAGTATTATTTAACGACCAGCTTACACAGATAATAATCGATGTTCATCACAACTATCTATTACCTACTTCTAGTCTTTTAGCCCAGCAAATTGAAGATCCAGATATTCTAGGGCAGATTCAAGATGCTTGGTGGAATTTTATTGATTCGGGTCAAGTTTGGGCATTACTAATTGGTACGTTTTTTGGTTATATTTTCAAAGGTTTTACAGGCTGATTCAGAAAACATAAACAACTAATGATTTAAAATAATCTAGTTGTGTAATTGTTGATATATCTACTGTGAGCAAGCAAAAAACCTGGAGCGATCGCTTTGAATCAGCTTTGAATCCTGCGATCGCTATTTTTAATGCCAGTATTGGTTTTGATATTGAATTGATTGAATACGATCTTACTGGCTCAATTGCCCATGCCAAGATGTTGGCAAAAACTGGAATTATCTCTGAAGCAGAAGCGCAACAACTAGAGACAGGCTTAGAACAAATTCGGACTGAATATCGTCAGGGGAACTTTAATCCAGGAGTAGAGCAGGAAGATGTTCACTTTGCTGTAGAAAAACGATTGATTGAGATTGCAGGAGATGTAGGAAAGAAGTTGCACACGGCTCGTTCTCGTAACGATCAGGTGGGAACAGATATTAGACTGTATCTTAGGGCAGAAATCCGAGAAATTCAGCAGCACCTAAGACAGTTTCAATCTGCCCTACTAGCTCACAGTGAAGAACACATAGAAACCCTTATCCCTGGCTATACTCACCTACAACGAGCGCAACCATTAAGTTTAGCTCATCATCTTCTAGCTTATTTTCAAATGACCCAAAGAGATTGGTCAAGACTGGAAGATGTTTATAAAAGAGCTAATATATCTCCTTTGGGCTGTGGTGCTTTAGCAGGAACCACTTTTGCAATTGACCGCGCCTATAGTGCAGAGTTGCTAGGATTTGACAATATCTATGAAAATAGTCTCGATGGAGTAAGCGATCGCGATTTTGCGATCGAGTTTTTGTGTGCAGCCAGTCTCATCATGGTACACCTCAGTCGTTTGAGCGAAGAAATGATTCTTTGGGCATCTCAAGAATTTAACTTCATAACTCTTAAAGATACTTGCGCCACAGGTTCGAGTATTATGCCTCAAAAGAAAAATCCCGATATCCCAGAATTAGTCCGAGGAAAAACAGGAAGAGTTTTTGGTCATCTTCAAGGAATGTTGGTGATTATGAAAGGTTTACCATTAGCCTACAACAAAGATTTACAGGAAGACAAAGAAGGTATTTTTGATGGAGTCAAAACTATTAAAGCTTGCCTAGAAGCCATGACTATTCTACTCAATGAAGGAATTGAATTTAACACCCCAAGGCTTGCCGAAGCAGTAGCAGAAGACTTTTCTAACGCCACCGATGTTGCAGATTACCTAGCAAGTAAAGACGTTCCTTTCCGTGAGGCTTATAATCTGGTGGGTAAAGTAGTAAAAACTAGTCTTGCTGCGGGAAAGCTATTAAAAGATCTAACATTAGAAGAATGGCAACAACTGCATCCTGCTTTTGAAGCCGACATCTATGATGCGATCGCACCAAAACAAGTAGTTTCTGCTCGCAACAGCTATGGCGGTACAGGTTTTGCTCAAGTCGAGCAGGCGATCGCTAATGCTAAATCTTTACTTAATATTTAACGTCCAATTTAATTTCTATTCTTTACTTCGATCTATGCGTAACGCTTGGCGATTTATTTCTACTGTAATTGGTATCATCTTCCGTCACCCTGTTACGGGAACAACAATTATTCCAGTACTTCCCGATGGTCGAATTGTTTTGATACAGCGAAGCGATACTGGCAAATGGGGTTTGCCAGGAGGAATGGTTGACTGGGGCGAAGATATACCCCATGCCGCTAGCCGAGAATTAAAAGAAGAGACTGGCTTAAATTTAACTAAAATTCGCGGTTTGAGAGGAGTTTATTCCAATCCCAAGCGAGATCCCCGACTACATTCAATTTCCATTTTGATTGAAGTCGAAGCCGATGGTGAATTTGAGCCAGAAGATAAGTTAGAAGTATTACAGGTTAAAGCATTTACCAAAGAGGAACTACCTTTAGGCAACTTAAGCCACGATCACGATCGCCAATTACAAGATTATCTTAATGATGTAGTGGCGATCGCCTGATAATTAACAGTTTAAAATTACGTTTTATGTAAATTAGCTACTATTTATTGAGTATAAAATTTTATTTATTCAGTAACGTAAAGTACTGTTAATTACCACCGTAATTGCTATTGAAGTTGACTAGTATCTATTAAAGTTGCCAAAAATTAATGCTTACTTTTTTTTAGCAATACATATAATAGCTTAGTCAACTTCAGTAATAGAACAAAAAAACAAATGAGTGATCTGGGTATACTTTCTTCAGATACTAGCTTGGCTGGGCAATTACCTGGCAGTGGAATTAGAGATGATTATTTTTTCACTCTTGATAATTCTAATAGTTTAAATTTAAATCTTTCTTTTAATGGAATTCCTGATAGTTCCCAAAACAGTGTAACGACAATTATTTATGAAGATTTAAATGGAAATAGTTCTTATAACCTAGGTGAAGAAATTGAGCTATTACTTACCTCCGCAAATGAAACAACATCTACAGGGTTTTTAGATTTAACTGCTGGTGATTATGGAATAAGTCTTTTATCGATTAGGGACGATCCTACAAACTATGAAATAAATCTAGATGTGGAATCAGGAACATCAACCTCTGTTGGAACTGGTAATATCAACCCTTTCGATCCCAGTAATATAGAGCGTTACTTTGGCACTTCCTTAATAGGTGAGCAAGCAGCGGTGGAAACTGGCAACATTAATGACAGTAACCCTTCCGATGCTTATTCTCTATCTGTAGTTCCTGGAGCAATAATCAATATTTCTCTAAGTGGATTGAGCAATGACGCAGATCTTCGTGTAGTTCGAGATTTGAACTTCAATAATATTATTGATGATGGTGAAATATATGCCACCTCAGAAAGCAGCGGAACTGGTTCGGAAAATATTTTGTTGAATCAAGAAGGCGATTATTTTGTTGAAGTTTATCAGTATGAAGGTAGTACCGACTATACTTTGCAGTTTGACCAAGAATTCACGGGTGGAGATATAGGAGGTGGTGCTACAGCAGGTGATGTTGTTTACAGATTTTTTGAAACCAACGGTCAAACCCAATTCTATACAACGTCAGAAATCGAACGAGATTCAGTAATTACCAACTTAGCAAACTATGAATATGAAGGAGAATCTTTTATTGGCGCACCAAATCCTGAAGAAAATGACATAACTGGAGTCACGCCAGTCTACCGTCTATTCAACACCAGTACGGGAGTTCATCTCTATACTGCCTCAGAAGTCGAACGAGATTTCGTGGTTGCCAATTTATCTAACTACACTCCAGAAGGCATTAGTTATTATGGTTATGAATCACAACAGGAAGGAACTGTCCCTTTATATAGATTTTATAATCAGAGCCTAGACGCTCATTTCTATACTCCTTCTATTGAAGAAAGAAATGAATTTATTGCTTCACCAGAATATCAGCCAGAAGGTAATGAAAGCGGAATTGCCTTTTATGTGCAGCCTGTAGACATATAGCTACAGCTAAAACTGTGGATTAATCGCTGACTAATGTCAATAGATTTTTTAAATTAACAATCTACATTTGAAATCTACATTCGAAATCTATATTTTAAAAAGCGTTACTTTCTCTAATAAAGAAAATAACGCTTTTTGTTGTTTAATTATTCAAAAGCTCAAAGCTTAAGACAGTTTTTAAGATCGACGAGCAATTACAGGCGCGGGAGTTGAAGAACTAGTAGCACTAGAACGCTTTCTTCTTCTGGTTGTTCTGGCTGGCTGTTTCTCTGGAGTTTGCATTAAAAAGACAACCAAAGGACGACTGCGTAATTCGCGGTTCATCAAACGCTGTAAACCGCCCTCAATTTCCAATCGTACTTCTGACCAGTCAACTTCGGTTTCTCCATTTTTAGTAGTGCTAAACTGACTCCAGCGATCGCTTAATATTCTTTCGACAGTTCTTACTACCAGCTGTTGTAGTAATGATTGTTCGACAGATGTTACTACTCCTCGTAAATGCAGTGCTGGGGATGCAATCAATTCTCCAGAGTAGTTGATTGCTGTTGCCACAGTTATTACCCCATCTTCAGCTAGCTGCTGTCTTTCTTTCATTACATCATCTTGAACTATACCAGCACGGTCGACAAGCTCGATCCCAGCAGGGACTTCTCCATTAATACCAATACTGTTTTCGGTCAATTCTATGATGTGACCGTTTTTCATAATGACAATATTTTCTTCAGGAATACCAATTGCTTTTGCCATACCTGCGTGTTCGATCAACATCCGATGTTCGCCATGTACGGGAACAAAGAACTTGGGACGAGTAAGGTTAAGCATCAGCTTGTGGTCTTATCTGGCACCAAGACCAGAAACGTGGAAGCCTTCGCGACGGCCGTAAACTACTTTTGCTCCCTGCATCATTAGGCGGTCAATAGTATTGACAACACCGATGGTATTACCAGGAATGGGATTGGCGGAAAATACAATTGTGTCTCCTTCTCTGACTCGGATTTGTCGGTGTTCTCCTCTAGAAATGCGAGTCATGGCTGCTAGGGTTTCACCCTGAGAACCCGTACACAGTACTAAAACTTTGTTGTCGGGCAGACGATTAACCGAGCGAAGAGGCTCAAAAATATCATCACGACACTGAATATAGCCCAATTTACGGGCATGAGCAATTACATTCAACATCGACCGCCCAACCACTGCAACTTTGCGACCATGTTTCTGGGCTAAGTCCAAAATCATATTGACTCGATGTACAGAAGAGGAGAAGGTTGTCACCATGATACGCCCATCTGCTTGACCAAAAATACGATTGAGGTTGGGATATACCGAACGCTCTGCAGGGGTATGCCCTGGTACTTCTGCGTTGGTTGAATCGCTCAACAAGCACAGTACGCCTTTTTCGCCGTGTTCGGCTAGTTTTTGCAGGTCGTAGTGTTCTCCATCTACAGGGGTATGGTCGATTTTAAAATCTCCCGTGTGGATAATTACGCCAATGGGAGTATGGATTGCAACGCTAAAGCTGTCGGCGATAGAGTGGGTGTTGCGAATGTATTCGGCTTTGAAGTGTTTGCCAATTTGAACAATATCTCTGGGAAGAACGCTTTTGAGGGTAGTGCGATCGCTTACTCCAGCTTCTTCTTCTAGCTTATCGCTCAGTAACGACATTGCCAGTCTTGGTCCATAGATTACGGGAATGTCAAATTGCTTGAGGTGATAGGCTATGCCGCCAATATGATCTTCGTGACCGTGGGTTACAATCATGCCTTTGATGCGATGGGCATTTTCTCGTAGATAAGTCATGTCTGGCAAGACAATATTAATGCCGTGCATCTGGTCTGAAGGAAAGCCCAGTCCTGCATCTAGAAGAATAATTTCATCTTCATATTCAAAAACGCAGGTGTTTTTGCCAATCTCATGTAATCCTCCCAAGGGAATAATTTTCACGGTTGGTTTATTAGCTTTTTTAATCGTTTTGCTCATGTTGTTTTGCTTTACTTAATCGTTTTGTACTTTTATTTGCTCAATAAAAACTGTAAATTTGACCTAGAATTTCAGCTTGAGAAGTGTTTCTAGGAATGAAGAATAAAATCTTGCTTTATCTCTTATAACTAACTATAGTTAACTCAATTATTTAATTATAACTACTCATAAATTTGACTCGTTTGAATAGTATTATAGCTAGCTTTTTATTAATAATAGGTCGCTTTTTATCTTTTCGCTTTTGCAAACTGAATATTTTGTAGATTTAATAACTTTCGTAATTTGGCGATAATTTTTAAGATTCGATATCAAACTAGATCTAACTCTTTTAAAATCACTTTTAATGTTTCTAATAAATCCAATTGTAGCTCACATAAAGGAGTTCGCAACTTACCCACATCCCATCCCTGCAAGTTTAATGCTGTTTTAACGGGAATAGGATTGGTTGTCATAAATAAAGCTTGAAATAGAGGGAAAAGTTTAACCTGAATAGCGATCGCTTTTTTATTGTCTCCAGTAGCAAATGCCCGAATCATTTCTTGCATTTGATTTCCTACTAAATGAGAGCTAACGCTAACCACCCCAACTCCACCTACTGTTAGCATTGGTAAAGTCAAGGCATCTTCTCCTGAATAGATGGCAAAAGAATCAGGAGTTAGACATCTAATCTTACAAGCCTGCTCTAGATTACCACTAGCTTCTTTAATTGCCAAGATATTGCCAATCTGGGCTAAATTTGCTACTGTCTCTGGCTCTAGATTGCAGCTAGTTCTACTAGGTACATTGTACAACATCATTGGCAAATCGGGGGCAGCTTCGGCGATCGCCCTAAAGTGATTATATAATCCTCCTTGGGGAGGCTTATTGTAGTAGGGAACCACCTGCAAAGATCCGTCCAATCCTAGCTTTTCAGCTTCTTTGGTAGCTGCGATCGCTTCAGTAGTAGAGTTTGAACCAGTACCTGCAATGATTTTTGCTCGATCTCCAACGGTTTGCTTGACTACCTTAAACAGTAGATATTATTCTGACCAACTCAAAGTCGGCGACTCTCCCGTTGTACCGCAAATTACTAGCCCATCACTACCATTTTCTACTAAATGATTGGCTAATTTTTCTGCTACGGCATAATTAACGCTACCATCTTCGGCAAAGGGAGTGATCATTGCCGTAATTACTCGCCCAAAAGGTTCGTAGTTCATTAATTCCTCTAAACTATCAATTCTTCGCTCGGCATTAGACCCTTGCCGCAGAACTCACTTCTGTTAGCAAGTTTTTTTGTAATAATAATTCTGCTATTTGAACTGCGTTAAGAGCAGCACCTTTGCGAATTTGGTCGCCACAAAGCCACAATTCTAAATTATTTTCACTGGAAATATCTTGGCGAATTCTTCCTACCAGCACAGGATCTTTTCCTGTGGCATCAATCGGCATCGGAAAATAATTACTCTGCCAATCTTCTACTAGTTTTGCCCCTGGTGCAGCAGCATTTAGATCTCTAGCCTGCTGGACATCAAAAGGCTCGCAAAATGGGGACACGAACACAGGTAGCAGTCACTTTTAGTTCTGGGGCACCAAAAATCTTTCTGGTTTCGTCGACCATTTTCATTTCTTCTTCGCAATATCCCTGCTCGTTGAGTGGAGAGTTGTGAGGAAACAAATTAAAGGCAATAGGATAAGGTAGTACTTCTGCTTGGGGCTGTTTGCCATCTAAAACATCTTGAGCCTGAACTTTTGCTTCTTCCATTGCTCTTGCCCCTGCTCCCGAAGCAGATTGGTAGGTAGAAACGACAATGCGCTTGATTGGCTGTATTTGGTGTAGAGGATATACTGCTACCCCCATTAAAATAGTAGTACAGTTGGGGTTAGCAATAATCCCTTGGTGCTGACTAGCGGCTTCAGGATTGATTTCTGGCACCACCAAAGGAACATCATCATCCATACGAAAAGCACTAGAATTGTCGATGACGACTGCTCCTGCTGACACTGCTTTTGCTGCCCATGCTTTAGAAGTAGAACCACCAGCAGAAGCCAAAACAATATCCACCCCTGCAAAGGATTTGTCATTAACAGCTTCTACAGTTATTTCTTGTCCTTTGAAAGCAATCTTACTACCAGCCGACCGAGGAGAAGCCAATAGTTTT
>ERZ1740059.396-NODE-396-length-23696-cov-10.036970_pt1 | contig 23696 bp, 18 predicted proteins | sample MGYA00581744_ERZ1740059 | MGnify/ENA primary metagenome ERZ1740059 (study PRJEB43018, sample SAMN04849738) | marine metagenome | isolation source: floating plastic debris | place: Pacific Ocean | collected 2008-08-28 | study: EMG produced TPA metagenomics... | reverse complement strand
TTATCAAAACAAGATTTACAAGCATCCACAGATAAGGTTTACGATACTATTGTTATCGGCGGTGGAATTGGTGGTTTATCTGCCGGAATTTACTTACAAAGATATCTTTTAGATACTCTCATTATAGACAAAGGAAAAGCTCGCTCCTTTTGGATGCAGGAACTCCACAATTATCTCGGCGTACCCCCAGATACCCAAGGGCGTACTCTACTCAAAAATGGTAAAGATCATTACTTATCTCTGGGAGGAGATTCACTTAATGGTTATGTCGAAGAGGTGATTGATGAAGGAGATACCTTTGCCGTTAAAGTTAAAGTTGGTCGTAAAAATAGCACTTATTCGGTATTCCGCGCTAAATATTTGATTGCAGCTAGTGGCATTATTGATAATTTACCTTTTGTAGACGATATGCAAAATGTCTACGAATATGCTGGATACAATTTACACGTCTGCTTGATATGCGATGGTTACGAAATGGCAGATAAAAGAGTTGGTGTGTTTGGTAAAAATCAACGTAGTTTAGAAGTCGCTTTTAGTCTCGGTTGGTTTACACCGTATATCACCCTTTTTACCCAAGACATGTTTGAAGTTAGTTCCCAATTCCGCGATAGACTGTGGGAATATGAGTATGATTTAGTCGAAAAACCAATTAAGCAATTTATTGGTGAAAACCATCAAATGACTGGCGTGCAAATGATGGATGGTTCAATAATAGAATTAGATGCTGGATTAATTTCCATGGGTTCCCAATTTCATTCGGGCTATCTTTCTGGATTAAACCTCCAAACTCAAGGTGAGAATTTGGTAACAGACAATATGTGTCGTACATCTCATCCCCGAATTTTTGCAATTGGCGATTTGAAATTAGGGCTGAATCAAGTAGTGGTTGCAGCTTCCGATGGTGCGATGGCAGCTACAGGTATTTGGCGGGATATTCGCCGTGAAAGAGGTGTCAAACGTCGGTTAGATAATATTGATGCTCCGCTCTTAGCCAGCCGAGATATCTCAAGGTGATAATAATTGATAATTGATCATTGATAATTGATCACTGATAAAGATACTACCTAGTCTACTAATGTCCATTAATTAGAACCTGTATGCATAAAAACGGCTAAGGTTTCGCGAGCATATTTAGCCCCTGTAGGAGTATTTTCAATACTTGCCATCAAAATTGAACCACCAAGCAAGAGCAAGTATTGTTGAGAAAACACTTCAGGGGATTGAATACCAGCTTCGAGGGCTAGTTTGAAAATGTAAGTCCGAATTGATTGTCTCACCATCACGGCTATTTGGTTTACGGGATGAGAAGCATCTGCGATTTCTAAAGCTGCTTTAATAAAGGGGCATCCGTGATAATCAGGACTTGTATACCATTCTTGTAACACATCAAAGCTTGCTAATATCTTTTCTTTAGGGCAATTAGCCCGTATATTAAGAGTTTCCTCAAACCAATTGAGCCATCGCTTTGCTTGGAAGCGCATTACTTCCACTATTAGTTCATCCTTAGATGGGAAATATCGATAAAATGTACGTCTGGCAATATCTGAGCTTGTGATTACCTCGTTGATGCTAACTTGATTAAAACCTTTGTAATAAAACAATTGGGCTGCTGCAATCAAAATTTTATCCCGTAGCTGATGTTTTCTAGGTGTATTGCCCAATAAGATAGGATTCTTTTGGTACTGACAATTAGTTCTGTCGCTCATAAATCAATTTTATTATGTAGACTAATCTGTATACTTAGTAGTATCTTAAAATGCAGGCTTATATATTTAGCTATCTGAGATTTCCTCTCGTTCCGCTTTATATAGAGTGTTTCATTAATAAGCTGCATTTGACAACAGTCTACAAAATTGATACCCAGGGAGCGTGGGATGACAAACGAAAGACAGCTCGAAATCGGATTATTTATCATGCGTTTGAGTATGTCCATATTTTTTCTAGCTTTAATAATACAGAAGCTGATAGCTGCTCAAGGAGCAGAAAGTATATTTGAAGGGTTTTATTCTTTTGAAATACCAATTACTGCGTCTTATCCACTATTGTTTGTTGGAGCAGTTTCAATAGTAGCTTTCTTTTTGGGTTTATATAAAACATTTTCGTACGGTGCTTTGTTAGGTATGCAGTTAGTTTTAGTAGCTTCTATATATAATGGAATGCTTAATACTGACGAGCCGACTTATATTTTATTTTGGGGCAGTATCCCATTACTCGGAGCTTTAATTGGGTTATTTTTATTGCGAGATAATGATAATTTTTTGACTTTCGATCGCAAGATAGATCGAGACTTAAAATCATTCGATAATTGCTACTGGCAGCACAAACAAAGAACCTTAGAAATTTTATCACACCTGAGTCATCGCACGGGTGAATATAGCGTATATTTAAAAGAAATAGCAAAAGGTGTTAGCGAACTAATTGATATTCATTTTTCGGTAATTACTATTTGCCAAGAAGGTTTTGGTCAAATATTAGCTAGTAATATACACATAGGTGAGGATAACGGTTCTCATTCCTTACATGGTCAATTAACTGGTACTGTGGTAAATTCTGGCCAGTGTCTCGTTGTTGAAGATACAAAAACTTGTACAAAATATGGTCAAGCACCAGAAGGATATCGTGCATATTTAGGAATACCATTACGCACTTCTCAAGGCAAAATTTTAGGTACAATTTGTTGTTTTCATAGTCAACCGCGCAAATTTTCTGCTCAAGAAATAGAAATTGTTGAGTTATTTGCCGAAAGAGCAGCAACAGCGATTGATAACCACCATCTTTATCAACAACAAAGACAGTTTAATCAAACTTTAGAAACAGAAGTAACCAGAAAAACAGAAGAGTTACGAACAGCACAGGCTAAACTTGTGGAACAAGAGCGCTTGGCGGCAATTGGTGAATTTGCAGCTTCTATCGTTCACGAAATTCGTAACCCTTATTCTACAATAAAATTAGTTTTAGAGTATTTTAATAAACTAGATTTATCTACAGAAGTAAAAAAAAGATTAATTTTAGCAGTAGATGAAGCAAAACGATTAGAGAAATTATTACAAGAAATCCTACTTTATGCTAAACCACAAATATTAGAATTATCACAAATTGATATTAATAGATGCCTTTACAAAGTATTAGAATTACAGCGCAATTTACCAGAAATAATTAATAAAAATATTGAATTTTATCCCGCAACAGCCGAACCAAAAATACAAGGTGATGAAGATAAAATTAAACAAGTATTCATCAACATCATCCAGAATGCTTGTCAAGCTATAGACTCTGGGGAAAAAGTTAAATTACAGGTAGATAGTCACTTGAATCAGAAAGAAGTTTGTATTCAAGTTTGCAATGGCGGTGAACCCATACCGCCAAATATTTTACCATTATTAACTCAACCATTCTTTTCAACAAAGCCTTCTGGAACTGGATTGGGGCTGGCGATTACCAAACGGATTGTGGAAGCACATAACGGAGAATTTTTGATTGAATCTAATGCTGAAGAAGGAACTTCAGTCACAGTAAAATTACCATTGGTGATTGAATGAGTAAGGAGTTAGAAGTTAGAAGTTAGGAGTTAGGAGTAATGAGTAATGAGTAAGAAGTAATAACTAACAACTAACAACTAACAACTAACAACTAACAACTAACAACTAATAGATAATGAGTGAACATATTATTCTAGTTGAAGATGAAGTCAAACTAGCTCAGTTTTTAGAGATGGAGTTAAGTAGCGAAGGTTATAATGTCAGCGTTGCCAATGACGGAATCGCAGGATTAATGTTGGTGCGAGAATCAACCCCAGATTTAGCGATTTTAGATTGGATGCTTCCTGGTTTAAGCGGAGTAGAGCTTTGTCGTCGTCTGCGAGCCACGGGAAGTAAAATTCCGATAATTTTGCTCACTGCCAAAGATGAAGTAAATTCCCGGGTTACGGGTTTAGATGCAGGGGCTGATGATTATGTAATCAAACCTTTCAGCATTGAGGAACTTTTGGCTCGAATTCGCGCTCATTTACGCCGTAGTAGCGAGGAAGATAATCGCCATTTATTGAAATTTGAAGATTTAAGTTTAAACCTTCAGACTCGTCAAGTATTTCGCGGCTCGCGAGCAATTGAATTGACAGTTAAAGAGTTTGATTTGCTCCAATATTTGATGGGCAATCCCCGTCAAGTGTTTACAAGAGAGCAAATTTTAGAAACCGTTTGGGGTTATGACTTTGTTGGCGATTCTAATGTGATTGAAGTATATGTACGCTATGTACGCCTCAAACTTGAAGAAAATAATGAAAAACGCCTAATTCACACCGTGCGCGGTGTTGGGTATGTTTTACGCCAGGAGTAGGAGAGGGGGAGATGGGGAGATGAGGAGATGGGGAGTTCCTGCATTACTAACTCGAGAGGAACTTGTTTCTAACTATTAATATACCTATGTCTCGTCCCCATTAACGCCGGGAGGCGTGGGAGCATATCCCAATTTCCAATTCCCAATTTGAAAAAATCGCGTCAAGATATAAATAGAGGTTATTTGGGTTATGAGCTATGTTTCCTTTCTGGATAAATTCTTGCTGTGGTACTGACAATTTCTCTACCACAAGACATCAAGAGAATAAATTAAAATTTCTTAAATTTATGAGAGATAATCTAGAAGCTAGATTAGCTGCGCTTAATGCAGCAATTGAAACAATTGAACGTCAGTTAACCCGAAACAGCGATACTGTTTAATTGTCCATTGGGCATGGGGCATTGGGGAAGATGTAAGCTATAACCTAAAATTCAGTTTTCATCTTCTACCACTGTTGACGGGTTCCCTTGACTTACTTTTCTGAAGTTTAGACTAGTAGTCAACCAAGGAAACACGGCTCAGAGGGAAGACAAAGGAGAGCGGAGATGGGAAGAAATTAAAATTCATAACTCCCAACTCCCAACTCCCAATTCCCAATTCCCAATTCCCAACTCCTAACTCCTAACTCCTAACTCCTAACTCCTAATCCCGCGAGCTCCATAACCTAACCTTTCAACTGCGGTAAATCCATAATTTGCTTAGCGTCAGTCACAATAATCTGTGGCTTATCTCTATAGATACTCAAACTTCCTTGAATATATGCATAACTTCTCCGTGGATGTTCTGAGTCTGTAGATATATAACGGTTCTTAATTAAACTCATTATTTCTTCCCCAGCAGCTTCATCAACTTTGGGAATAAACACTGAAAATGGCTTTTCTACCGAACCTATACCGATCAACATATTATTACTAGCAACCCGCTTGGGGTTTCGTAGCTCCGTAAAAATAGTTGCTTCTTCTTCTGCTTGCGCTAATTCCACTAGTTGCTCATAATCGAGTCGGGTATTGAATACAGTCGCATCTGGATTTGCTTGCTTAAACCGTCGATAATTTTGAATTATTTCAGCCCTCAAATACCACCAAACACCTAATTCAGCGTAATTTCGCACTTCTGAACCGTTTACCTCGATTTGATTCCAAACTCCGCGATTGGCGATTTGTGCTTCCTTTTCGGCTTCCATGTATCGCTCGTGATTCTCGGGAAGTGCTGCATAACCATACTTCATAAAATAGGGACTAAAACCTTTCCTTATCATGTATTCTTGAAAATCAGTACCATCATCCAGATAAACAAATACCAATAAACGACCGTAATTTCCCCTGTATTTTTGTAAGCATACCTCTACAGGTTCGTCACCGGGGAATTCCAACTTAACTTTATCGCCAACTTTAAACAGCTTCTGTGCTTCCTCTTTCGCAACATTTCCCCAAGGTGAAACAGGTTTCCCACCAGCCGCACGTGATTCCTCAGTATCCAAAGATAAAATCCGCAAACTTTCTTCGGAGCCATTCACCTCAACGCGGATAGTATCGCCATCCACAACCCGCACCACAGTTGCTTCAACCCTGGTACCTTTGAGAACCTTTGGTTTATCCTCTGTTGCTGGCATAATTCAAATTCCTATTTCGATGAAAATTAGTTTTCACTTATTGGTGTAACAGAAAACATCCATCAAAGAAAGAATTTTTGATTAAAAGAATTTATAAGTTTCGGAATTAGCCATGGGGAATTAATTAAAACGTAATGCACTTAATCTCCCGCAGTTGGCGAAGGCTGGGGCCATAATAATAAAGCCGCCAGTAAGGCGGGCTAAATAAATTTGGCACATCTTTGCACTGAAATATTTTATTCAGAAAAATAAAGTAAGGTTATTAGTGCTACAAACGCAAGCCACAAGTCGCGAGCAACCTCTTGACTATGTTTAAATTCTTCAAATAGGGGGCGCGCATCATTTGGTGCTTTTTTCCAGATTAAATTGAATTCCAACCATAGATATACAGGTGGAGTTAATCCTGCAAGAAGTAGAGCCAGCTTTGCACCCAGTTTATTATTCCAGTGTGCCCAATCATGTTTGAGCATAATTAGAATGCAAGCACAAGCAATGATGACAAATATTATTGTTGCGTACCCAATCAAATACTTACGCCAACCAGTAAAAACAGATGAACTCTTTTGCAATTTGTTATCCATATTTATAGTTCAAGATAATTAACGATCAATTCGACGCTTGAATTTTCCTCCCCCTACAATGGCGACTTCTGGGAAAAGGGATTCCATATAGTATTAATGAATTGAATTTATATCTAGATCCGTAGATTACTTTAGAGCGACAAGTTGCAGATTTTACACGAAAATTATCTCAGGGAAAAATAAATCCTGTTCAAGGTTTCTCATCTTGAGTTAATCTTCACCTCATCTTTTTTTAATTATTTTTCCCATAGAACTAATTACAGTCAAGTAGCAAGTGAAAATACACAGAATTCAACAATCGGGAGAGACAAGAGAATGACACCTATGGTATTGCTGTGAGGTAAAAGCTAAGGAGTTAGGAGTAGGGAGTAATGAGTAATAAGTAAGGAGTAGAGAGTAATAGGTAATAACCAAATCTTGACTATAGTGGCTGCTATAGTAAGTAATTAATAGGACTTGATACAAGTAGTCAAAGGTTCTAACTCCTAACTCAATAAGAGACGTAGCACAGAAGAAGTCTCTACAACTCCTAACTTTTTCCTAAATCCTTTTCAAACTAGCCATCACCTGAGCTTTTTCCAGAATTCTGATCAAACGTTGTGCTTGGAGTTTATATAAAGGTACTGGTAAAGTTTGAGGTAAATTGCGTATCAAATATCTAGCTTTATCCAGAGGATAATTAGAAATATTGGCAATTTGATTTGCACCTTCAAATCTAGCTTCTTCTGTTATTGCACTTTCAACTACTATTTGCCAATACTTCGGATAAATACCAATTTTCCCTTCTTCCATCCTTTTTAAACCGTCAATAGTTGCTAATACAACTAAACTTACACCTGGTTCTATTTTTCTGTATTCTTTCGGCATTAATTCTCCAGAATGGAGTGGATTTTGATATAAAATTGGTACAACTCCATAACCGTAAGCAATTTCTGAAAGCATTAAACCATTTAAAGTATCGACTTTACTAAATTGATATTCGGTAACTAAAACTGTTTGATTATGGAGGCGGAACAAATCGAGAATATTTTCACCAAAAGCTGCTCCTGCAAAAGCTTCTGCTGCTACTGCGTAAGCTGATATAATTTGAGAATTGGGTAATATTTGTGCTAAATTTTCACTTAAACGTTGTCCGAAAGTACGAATTACTAAGTTACTTTTGGGGTTAATTTTTCGAGTTTTTAACCCTAATTCTACGTTTAACATTTCGTCTTCGGTGGTAGCAATTACGCTCTTAGCTGTAGATAGATTTACTTTACTCAAAGACTCATTTAAATTGCCAGCAAATAAAGGTATATCAGGTAAATGATTGATATCAAAGTCATCTTCTAAGACAATACCTACTATGGGTTGATGAAATTCCTGTAATATTTTTGCTACCTTGCTTCCAACTCTTTTAATCCCAATAATTACTGTATGTTCTTCTTGAGGAACTTGAGTGCTTCGTTTGGAAAATAGAAATTTAGCAGATAAAAGTTTTTCGGTAGCTAAAGCATATAATACACCCACAAAAGCAGTTCCAGCGATCGCTAATGTTAGGGCTATAATTTGCAGAATTGGAGACTGTAAATATCCGCTATATAAAAAATCTGCATATCCACCTAAGAGTAAACTAATTGCGAGATAAAAAGCAGTAGTAGACCGATCGACTAAAAAGTAAAATAATCCAGTCCCTAAAATTGTTAAAGCTACAGTAACTAAGGTAGAAACAATGACCACACGACGAATTTGCGAAGCAGAATGCCAATATTCTAATATTTTTTTTCTAATTTTAATTTTCTTGATAATATTATTTTTTTTTTGCCATATTTGCTTTTTATTGCGATTTATACTAACTGATTTTCTTTGTTTATTTGACAGCATACTGTCAATTTCTTGGACGTATATCAGAGTTGAGTCTTCCTGAATTATTGCTTCGGAATCCCAATCATAAAAGCAATTAAAGCTATTATTACTATTCGGTAAATAGCAAAGCAACTTTCGAGATCCAGAATTTACTTCAAACAACTGGCGATTGTAAAACATATCCGCATAACGAACTTTATGCTGAAATATTCCCAACCAGTTACCATCTAAATTGAAAAATCCTAATGAATTTTCTCCTAAAGCTGCTAAAGCAAAGGATGCTGCTGATAAATGAATTGGATCGTAAGCAACAAAATTGGTTAAATGCTCTTCTAAAAGTTGATTTAAGTTTTCTTTTGTGGAACGAACTATCAAACGCGCGTTTTTATTCATTTGTCGTACTGCGATTGCAGTTTCGGCGTTGATCAATTCGTTACTGGTGACAATCAAGACAGCGCGACAAAGTTCGATTTTCGCACGTTCAAAAACCTTATTTTGACGACAGTCACCAATAATTAATTCATCAAGTAAATTATCTATATTCGGAATTCTCCAACTGTTTGGTTGCACCAACTCAATTCCAACAACCTTCACTCCGAATTGTTTGAGTGCAACTACACATTGCTGCCCCAATCCTCCCAAACCACAAACTAAAAAACGTTCATTTGTAGACGATTTTTGTTCTCCCATATATCAAATCTCTCTTACTAAGATAATTCTCAGATTCCTCACGGCTGATGTAAAATGTCAAAATATATGATTATTTTCGGTTAAAACAGTGATGTTTTAATCCTTTACATAGAAAATAATCATTGGATTTGTTGGTATATATAAAATATAGATACATTCTCGCTCTAAGTGTTTCCCGAAAATTTGACTAATTTTAAGAGAAACCCCATTACACCAATTGTGACAACGGCTGTTTTAAAGAGCAACGCACTGTCTCCCTAACTCCAGAGGGGTAAGCAGAGATGGCGATCGCATTACAAGTATGCAAAAAGTAAGACTTAGAGAGCCAGAGAATATAAACAAAAGAAATAAACAGGTATCGGTAATTTTAGAGCGGAAATAGAATAATAGAAAAGTTAGGAAAAGTAGGAAAGGTAGGAAAGGTAGGAAAAGTAAAAAGATGGAATTTGCCAGTTAATTACCATTAGGCATTACTAATGATTTCTTAATTTCTCCCCACCGGGCGATCGCCTCCTATCAAAAATAAACTTTTATATTTATTTAATAAATAAATATTGACCGTCAAAGCTGAATTTATCCATAATAGCCATATCAAATAATATCGCTTTATTGCTGTTATTTCAAGCTTTTAATGCTTTATACGAGTAATAAAAAAAGATTTATATCTATGAGATTAAAAACTATTTTTTCGTGTGATTTAACTCATCATCTATGTTATTTTGTATTTGAGAGAACTTAGAGTAAAAGAATATATAAAGGAGTATATTGTGAGCGATTCCATTATTGAGTTACTCGACGAATTACCATCTGATAGTTTGACGGTAAAGACGCTAAATGCCCTAGATTATATTGTGCCTGGAGAATGGGATAACACTGTGGGTTGTGACAAAACCATTTCAGTCATAACCGGAGCAGATGATGCAGATACAGTTATGCATATCCGCAATCGGATGATTGAGTTGTATAACGACAGGGATAACGGCTACCAAGGAGCCATGTGGTATTACAACTTGGTCGAAAATGCTGATAGAGCCCTGGGTGCGGCGGCGATGGCGAACAAAGTTGGTGAAAAAATTGGCTTTATGAGCTTTTTAAACAAAATAACGCCCAAGGCTGATACCGTTCAATCCATTGACTTGTGCCTGAAAATTGTTGCCGAGTTAATCGCTTATTCTAAACTTAATGGCCTGCCAATTCTCAATCCTGGAGAATTTGTTTCCAATCTAAGCGAGGAATATCAGGGGGCTTCTTTGATGCGGATGGCTGCCTTAGTTGCTATCGATGGCTTACTTCCTTTAGGGCCAGATTTCCTCCAAAAAGTCCAAGATACCCTTGATGGCAATGCAGAAAGTGCCCTTGCACAGACTCCCGCCTTTGGAGCAATTGCAGACTCTATTCCTAGCGATGATAAAGTTGGCTTCATTAGTAACACCTTCGGTGCGGTTTCTGGATGGATGGATAATCTAGTTAGCTCTGTGGGCTTAACCCCGCAAGGAATTTTTGATAGCATCGGTGGTTTTATCGAGTTTTCCGACGATAGCTTAGACTTTGTGGCAGCTTTTCTCGATCAGAGTACCAATTACTTTGTGCATACCGGCACCCAAAGTGTGGCTCGGAAATTGATTTTGCGTGCTGCTGAAGATGTATAGTCAGAGCATCGATCAATAGTTACAGCGTTTTGCAAGTAGATGAGGTACATTCCCCCTGCCCCCTGCCCCCTGCTCCCTGCCTTATAAAGAATATATGTGTACCTCATTTATATGAAATCTGCTGTATTTGCTTGTATTAAGCTCTCTTAATTAAAGATCGAAAAAGCGTTACTTGTAATAGTGCTGCCTTCACCAAAGATAGTATGGAGGTGAAGACGGCACTACTTGCTTTCGGTTTTTTTAACGATTCCTTCTATTCCTATTCATCACATATTTGGATTCCTCCCACAACCCCAATCCTCTTTGTTTGGCATTAGCTTCTGCGACTAAATACTGGGTTCTATTTTCATAACAATCTTCTTCCACAGCTAGTTTATCTACAAAAGCTTTCCCTTCCTTCACCATTTGCAAATTTATGGATTGATTATCTAAAAATACTTCTCCAATAATTTGGTCATTTCTATAGGTATCTGCAAACCGAATAACCACGGGAGTCTCTTTCGGTAAAAACTTTTTCAAGCTTTGGGTTGCTGCATCTTGATGATATTTTCCATTGGGTATATCAATACAAGCAAGCTTTATTGTTGCTGCTTCTCCGTTTATATTTTGAGCGCGAATCGTTTCTCCGTCTACCACACCCGCTACTGTTGCCAGTATCAACATCAATTGAGTTAAATCCATGATCTTAAAAATACTATTTTATCAGTATTAACATGTTATTTACAATACTGCGTATATAAGGTAAACAAGATACAAGCTGTGTTACTTTGGATTTGAGACAGCTTGAAGTAGAAGAATATATATAAAGTAGAGAATATACATAAGGAGTGCATTTTGAGCGATTCCATAATTGAACTACTCGACGAATTACCAGCGAACAACCTGACGGTGAAGACGCTAAACGCCTTGAATTTTGTCCTCCCTGATAAATGGGAAAACGTCGTGGGTTGCGACAAAACCATTTCAGTCATAACTGGAGCAAACGATGCCAACACAGTTATGCAAATCCGCAATCGAATGATCGAGTTGTATAACGACAAAGATAACGGCTACCAAGGAGCCATCAAGTTTTATCGACTTGTCGATAATGCTGACAGAGCACTGGGTACGGCAGCTATGGCTAACAAAATCGGTGAAAAAATCGGCTTCCTTAGCTTTTTAAATAAGTTAACACCCAAGGCAGATACCACTCAATCCATTGACTTGTGCCTAAAAATTGTTGCCGAGTTAATCGCTTACTCCAAACTCAATGGCATTCAACTCGATCCTATCGATTTTGTGTCTAAGCTACGCGAGAATTATACAGGGGCTGCTTTGATGCGCATGGTTGCTTTAGTTTGCATCGATGGGCTGATTCCTTTAGGGCCAGATTTCCTTCAAAAAGCCCAAGATACCATTGATAACAAAGGGGAAAGGACTTTTGAAAACAACCCCGTTTTTGGAGCAATTCAAGGCTCTATTCCCAGCGATGATAAAGTTGGTTTTATTGCTTCAACCTTCAGCTCGGTTTCCGGCTGGATGGACAATTTAGTTAGCTCTACTGGCTTAACACCGAAATCTGTTTTCAACAAAATCGGTGGCTTTATCGAGTTTTCTGATGATAAATTAGACTTTGTCGCAGCTTTTCTCGATCAGAGTACCAATTACTTTGAACATACCGGTATCCAATCCGTGGCTCGAAAATTGATATTGCATGCTGCTCAAGATGTATAGGAAGAGCATTGATTGGTAGTTATTTTCTGATATTACTCTCAACGCATTCTAAAAGGATGTAAGAGTGCCTATTATGTTTAATATCAACATCCTAAAAACCTAACCCCTAACCCCTTCCCAAAAGCGGGAAGGGGAACAGGAAAACAGGGGTTTCAAAGTCTCTCTCCTAGTAGCAGAGAGATTTAGAGAGAGGTTATTAGTGAGTAGCTTGAGTTAGACACCACAATTAATTTGATTAAAAACGATAAACTTTAATCCTGTCGTAACCCAACATCCATACTTGAAACGATCGCAGATAATTTTGGGTTAACAATTTTAAATTGTAGAATGGTGCGTTATGGCATCCTCAAAATAACTCAACAAAAATCAAAATTTTTCGAGCCATAACACACCCTACATCACTACCGGAGTTAATATTCATTCTTCATTGATCATTGATCATTGTTCACTGTTAACTGTTTAAATTTCTCTTCTTGTGCAATGCCTTCAAAATCTGGATCGTTTACAGCATCTTGTTTATACTGCGACTTTAAATTAATCGCTTTTTGCAAAGTCTCCACCGCTTCATTAACTTTACCTTGATAGCTGTAACAAATCGCCTTGTTATAATAAGCGCTGGCGTAATCTTGATCCATTTCTAAGGCTTTATCGAAGCTAATATGGGCTTCTTCATCTTTTTCCAATTCAATCAAAACATAACCCCGTTTATCCCAAGCTTTGGGTGTAGGATTAAATTCAATAGCTTTATCAAAGGAAGTAACTGCGTCTTCATAACGTTCGAGCATTTCTAAAGCCATACCACGATTCATCCAAGCTGTTGCATTAGTTGGTTCTACTTCTACGGCTTTATCAAAGGATTGGAAAGCATCTTCATGACGCTGTAATTTACCTAAGATTACACCGCGATCGACCCAAGCTTGATAATAATCTGGTTTAATTTTCAAGGCTCTATCAAAGCCAGCGATGGCATCTTCATAACGCTTGATTCTTCCCAAGCTCATTCCTAAGACAAACCACAGCTTTTCGTTATCTGGCTGCTTTTTCACAACTTTACCAAAAGCGGAAATTGCAGCTTCATAACGCTTTAGTTCCATTAATGCTAAACCGCGATGGTACCAGCTATCGGCATCGTGAGGTTTAATTTCTAATACTTTATCAAATGTGGCGATCGCCTCTTCGTATCGTTTCAATTCCCACAATGCTAAAGCCTTTTGATACCAAAGTTTCTCGTTATCTGGCTGTAATTCTAAGGCTTGATTATAAACGTCAATAGCTTGTTCGTAATTCCCTGCTGTGAATAACTCATTACCCTGAGTTACAAATTTATCCAAATCTACAAACAATTGGGGATGATTCGATTTTAGTGTTTCAATTGGTTCGATTACTTTTTGTAGCTTTTGCAGGATTTCACCAACGGCAGAGCTAGCTATTTCACTAGGTGTAATTTCTGATAATTTCTGTAGTATCTGTTGCTTCTCTACTTCCGCGTCCGATTGAACTAACGCCAATTGTTCGCTTAAGGTAGATTCTAATTTATCCAACTTATCTAAACTAGAATCTTTACGAGCTGTAATTTCCGCTTGTAAAGCAGTAAGTTGCTCGCGAGCAGTATTTTCTAACTTTTGTAAACTTTCCAAGGTTTGATTTTGTTGAGATTCAATGCCCGAAGTAGAATTTGATATTTTGTGATTCGCTTCTGCTTCCAGATTTTGCAACAACTGCCAAGTGGAATCTTTACGATTTTGTACCTCAGATTGTAAAACAGCAAACTGCGATCGCAATTCTGTTTCAAGTTGGGATAAGTTTTGTAAAGTTTGCTGCCTTTGCTCTTGAATTCCCGATTGGGATTCTGCGAGTTTGGCAGCGACAGAAGTTTCGAGATTAACTACATTATTTTGAGTAGACTTAACTTGCTCTTGAATCAAGTTTGTAGCTTGCTGCAATTCGGCATTAATTTCCGAGCGTAATTTTTCGAGATTTTGCAGGGCTATATCTTTTTCCTGGGAAGCTTTTTCTCTAGCATCTGCTTCAATATCATCTAACTGCGGTGTAAAATCGGCTGATAATTGATTTAATTGCTCAAGAAGTGTATTTCGTTGTTGTTGAGCATCTTGTTGAAGTTGAGAAAGTTGATTAGCGAAATCGGATTCCGTACCGGCAAACCTTTGTAAAGTTCCGTCTTTTTGAGTTTGTAGCTCGCTATGCAATTGAGAAATATGAGATGCAAATTGATTTTCGGAAAGTTTCAAATTCTCGATAATTGCATCTTTTTGAGATTGTACGTGAGTGAGAATCGCTGACAATTGGGGAGCAAAACTTGATTCTAACTGCTGTAAATTCTGTAAAGTTTGCTGTTGCTGTGCTTGTGTTGCCGATTGAAGCTGTTGTAACTCGGTTGAAAAATCGATTTGCGACTGCTTGATATTTTGTACGGTTAAATCTTTATGTTGTTGTAAATCCGCTTGCAGCACATCTAACTTGGGTTTAAATTCGGCAGAAAGACTTTGCAAAGAAACCAAAATCAAATCTCGTTGCTGCTCTGCCGCCGATTGAAGTTCCTTTAATTCGCTAACAAAATCAATTTGCGACTGCTTGAGATTTTCTACCACATCATCCTTCTGTTGCAGCACATCGGATTGCAACCCCTTCATCTGAGGTAGGAATTCGGCACTCAAACGTTCTAGATTTTGAATAATCGAATTACCTTGCTGCTGTGCGTTGGCTTGTACTTCTGCCAGCTTACCGGTAAATTCCGTATCTAATTTATTCAAAGCTTGCTTAAAAACATCTATTTGCGATTCAATCTCCGATAAAGCCTGTTGCTTCGACGAAGATAAATCCGCAACCAACACCGATAAACCTTCTTGCTTAGCGCCAATATCTTCGCTTAAGATTTTGGCTTCATTATTCAACTCATTAACGGTATCTTGGGCTTCTTCAATGAGTTTTTCTACCCTTTTATTAGCGCTAGCGATTCTTGCTTCTAAATCACCCAACTCCTTAAGACGCGCCGTTACTAAATTCGTTACCTCACGAAAAACCGCTCGTCTTAATAGGAATATGGCAATAATCACCCCTATCATTAATAAAACTAAAGTAGCGAGCAGCGCATTAAATAAAGCAGTAGTTTGACTGAAAGCCCGATTCGCTTGCGCTTGTACCTGCTCCTGTACTCGCTGCTGTTGTCGCAATTGTTCCAACTCCTGTTGCGGAGTCGTAGCTTGAGCAACAATATAATTAGAAGATTGAGAAATGACAGGTTTAGCACCAGCAACCCCAACAGACAATAAAAGGGTTGAAAGCGTTATATTGCCGAACGAAACCAAAGCAAATATTTTTGAATTAAAGCCTTTCACAACTTCCTTCCCTTGTCTGTTGGTAAAAATGGTCATCGCCTATATAATAGCGGGTTTTTGGGGAGGAGTGGTAGAGGGGGAGATGGGGAGGTGGGGAGATGGGGGGGATGGGGAGACAAGTTGTAGGGTGTGTGACGGGAACCCATTAAAATTTTTTTTAGAAGAAAAATTTTAATGGGAACCCTGTGACGCTTTGATAATTTCGTTAGTGGTTACAAAGTAGATAATAGCGTCACGCACCGTCAGCGGATTTTGGGGATTTTTGTAAGGGCTTGTTTGGAGCGCGTTATGCTCATGCTCAAGGGATACAGCCCATCGCAAATTAAATTATTCTTTTCTAAAAGCACATTGATAAGCGATGGAGATTTATTCTGGTGTATGAGGCTTTGAAAGATATGTAAGGTGGTTATATAGAAGCCTCATGGGTGCCCGTCACTCACCAAAAGTAGATTATTGAGGGTGAGATTTTTTATATCTACTTCATAACGTCACAAAATATAAGTGATTATCACTAATTATTAAAGCTCAACATCATTGGATTAGTTAAAATGCTTCAAATCTTTAACTTGTTCCTGGAAAAAATTGGCAACATAAAAGAGCAGAAACATGAAGGGATAGCAGCAGTAGTTGCTTATTTAATGTTTGCTTCTTATTGCCTAACGCTGATAGCACTAATCGCAATCATGGCTATATAGTTCATAAAACTAACTGATAGAGCGCAATCTCTAAACGCTCTATCAATCACGAAATTGTTTTCTCGAATAATTTCAGGAAGTAATCTTATCAGGCTCTTGTTTAAATAATAAATACTCACGTAAATTTGCTTGACAATTCTTACATTCATTATCATCAATGATATTAAACTTATGACCAATAAAATGGTCTGCTTCAGCAATGAGAAAATCAATTACTTCATCTGCGATCGCAATTTCGAGTATTTCAGACATTTGCTCGCTCTGCTCTTCAGATAAAGATTTTAGAGTAGCTAAATAGCAATATTCTTGGATAATTTGTTTTTGCTCGCGAGTTAAAGGTATTTTTTGACTATTCATTACATTTAAATTCAATAAATCTATCATTTTTTTAGTTCCTTACCAAATTCTGTTCAGACTTACACCGTTTGATAAGTAACGACTTATTTTCAAAGTGCAGTATCTTAGTTGGAGAAAAATAGAACATATTTGGTTGTATTTAGCCTCCTAATAACAGTGAATATATAAGGCTTTTGTGACTACCTCTATTTAGTGAATAATTACTAGTTTTTGTGACTCTAATTAAGTAAATGTCACAAAAACTTCATTTTTACACTAAAAGGTATAGTTAATTAACGCAGTATGAATAAAAGCTCAATTGTGCCTTATTTACTCAACTGGAGGATGGGATGCTAGCCTATAATTCTCGCACAGCATTTGATGCAGAGTTTGAGACGCTGCTATTTCCTGGTAGTTCTTCTGCTCATTCGATGCAGGCTTTCATTCTACGTAGACTTGCTCAGTTTAACTTATCACGTCATCTTAATGTGACTGAAATTCTAATTGAAGCATATGTACGTGGCGTAAGACAAATTGAGAAAGGAGAATACATTGAAAACCCTGTTCCCTGGATCAGATCCACATCTTACAACATAATTCGAGAATATAGCAGAGAACGTAATAGAAATTACCAAATTGAATCAGATAAGTTAGAGTCTCCAGTAGATTGTAGTCTAATTGATTCCCAAGACAGTAACGAAAATTCAGAAAGGGTACTATTGGCATTTGAAAAATTGGACGAAGAGGAAAAAGAAATTCTCAGACTAAAAATAGTAGAAAAATTAAAATGGAAAGAAATTATTCAAGTTTTAGAAAAAAGGGGCATTATATTCAAAAATGAAGCAGCATTGAGAAAGCGTAAGGAAAGAGCTTTAAAACATCTTCGACAAATTTACCATTCACTCTATCCTCAAAATGTTTAACTTTATTTCACTCATTCCTGACAAGTTAATGTCATATATTTACAGTCTTAACTCGTCACGAATGCTCGTGTTGACTTGCTCAAAATAATTTTGCACTACATTCTCATTTCAGAAGACGTAAAAAAAGCTCTAAGGCTCACACTCCGGGTTATCGTCATGCCTTTATAAATATAATTACAGCAATAAAATTCACTTTGACTTCGCTTGATGATTGGCTCCCAAGTGGTGTAAGCGATTCAGATAAATACTAAACTTGATTGAAATGCTCCATTTAGGTGCAAGTCAAACATCTATTAAATTACAGTTACTTCTATTGAGTACATTGATAAATGTGTTGAAAATCTGCGAAGATCTAACTAAAATCCCCTTAATCAAAAATCTAAAATGACTGAAAACTGGTTCGACAACATATATCTCAAAGCCAAAGGAGACTCAAATCAAGTTCCTTGGGCAAATATGACTGCAAGTGCTTATCTCAAAGATTGGTTAAATCAAAATCCACAATTTGGTAAAGGTTTAAAAATAAAAGCTTTAGTTGTCGGTTGCGGATTAGGAGACGATGCCGAAGCTTTAGCCGAAAAAGGATTTGATGTTACCGCTTTTGATATTTCTCCTACGGCAATAGATTGGTGTAAACAAAGGTTTCCTGGTTCGTCGGTAAACTATGTTGTTGCCGATTTATTTGATGTAAATGACGAATGGCAAGGAAATTTTGATTTCGTTTTTGAAGCGAGAACAATTCAATCTTTACCTTTAAAAGTGCGATGGCAAGTAATGGAAGCTGTTGCCCAATTAGTCGCTGAAGGAGGAACATTACTAGTTGTAGCTGTTACTCGCGATACTCCAGAAGAACCGAATGGGCCACCTTATCCTTTATCATTAGAAGAAATAGATAATTTTCAAAAGTTGGGATTACAGGAGATTCGCCGCGATGCTTTCTCTGAGAAAAACAGTAGATTTCCTAAACGTATCAGAATTGAATATCGTTTCAAGTAAATGTAATTTTAAATTCGTAGTAGCGCTGTCTTCACCAAATATACTCTTGGCTCTACTACGAACATATTTTTTATCCTCTTCAATCAAATTTTGTTGACTTTTTTTATTCACAAATTAGTTGAATTGTCAACATCAGTACTTTAAAGCCCCAAAATCAGTATTTAAAATCACAACAAGTTTTACATCCCTTCATATTTACTCAACGCATTATTCCACCTTGTTGAGGTGTTGTAGTACGTAAACAATATAAATATCAAGTTAATTGCTGCTTATTAAAGTGTTGTTCAATAAAATGCTTAAAAACTAAAGAAACTGCTCCCCTCAGAATAACAATAGCATATTACAGCGCAACGCCTTGTAATCTCCTATGTTAATTGAGAATCTTCTCAATAAAAAATTTTGTGTAAACTTCAGTAACGAGTTTGTAACAGAGTATGAATACAGAATTTTAATTAATTAGGATTTTTCAAGCAGTTTTATTTATCATATGATGATTTCACTTGACTTTCTTCACAAAAACCCATTGTTAAAAAACATTCCGATAAATTAAAAGCGGTAAGCTGCTAGCTTGGGTTAAACGATTCATATTATAGAGAGCATTCTCGAAATTGATGTTGGGTTATGTCAATGGAGTACACTCACAAATCGAAGTTCCCGTTCTACGAGGGAACGTTTTTTATTTTAAGGCTAGCTTTTAATTATCTTTGTAATAAAGAGAAATTATCCAGTTATTAAGGTTTATTTTACTCATTGATAATCTCATGAATATTTTTTAAATTCTTAATATTAGGGAACATACCCAATATTTCAATATATATTTTGTCATTTCTTAATTCCACTGTAATAAATATCCTTAGGTAAGACTACATCAACGCAATTATAACTAATTTTTTGGTGATTTTTAAAAATTAGGATATTCTCACATATTATATTTTTTTAGCTGTATTTTATGTTTTATTTCATAATAATACCTAAGTATTTTTATATATAAAATATCCGTTAAAAATTTAATTAACATTTTTTTAATAAGCTAAAATACATTTTTATTTAAAATCGTTAAATGAAATATTTAAATGTAATAAAAAGGCATGTAAACAATTGTAAAAAATAGTATTTTAAAAATACAAGTAAGTAAAATATGTAGAAAAAATGCCTAGATACAATGCTGAAGAGCAGGGTAAAAAATTACTAGAGCAAGTAACAGAAACTCTAAGAACGCAGAAATTGACTAATCAAATGCAAAAAGAGCTTGCTCTCTTATTACTTTTGAGGTCTATCTTAGAAGAAGAAAACAGCCATAGAGATACTCAAAAAATAAAAATTGTAGATTTAGCTATTTCAAGCTTACTGCAACATCAAGAGGTTGATGAAAAAAATAAAATTTTTATCCAACAAATACGAAAAAAATTAGATTATGAGTCGGCAGAACCGAATCCGTTATGGGCTGTACTTAAAGGTCATGGAGGTGCTTATAATCGCTTGATTTCTGGTTTGACTTGGTATTTTATCCTATTTGTATTTCTCCCCTGTCTAGCTGCTGGGGGAATATTTTTTGTCGGTCCATATTTTCTAAATATAACAGGAGAAAAAGCTGATTATCAAAGAGTTAACAATCAAGAAAATAAACTGAAAAATGCCAATGAGATTAATAGTATTCTTCGAGTTACACTTGATAAAGTCAATTTACAAGTAGATTCATTGAGTGAAAATAAAGGAATACAAGGAGAATCAAATCCAGAAAAAAAAGATGATATTAAGAGAATCGAACAAATAAATAATGATATCAAAAAAGAATTAAAATCTACCAATAAGTTAATAGAAAAAACGGTCAATAAAGAACCAGAGGCAGGAAAAATTAGTGATGATGATTTATTCAAAAGATGGTTTATAAGCCAGGATATATTCTTTATTTATCTAGCAGTATCAATGGGCGCATTAGGAAGTATAACCAGTCTAGTTGTACGTTCTAAAAAATATATTGAACAATCTGAGGAAGAGGAAAAAGACTTATTTTTTGTGGGATTTCTCCATCCATTTGTCGGAATGTCCTTTGCTCTTTTTACTGTAGCATTAATAGAATCAGGTATATTTTTAAGTTTGTCTGGTATTACCAATAACTCTACTAAAGAAACTGAAAATAGAGAACGTACTAGCAGTCAAATTTATTATTATATGGCGATCGCATTCATCGCTGGATTTAGCGAAAGACTTGTACAAGATTTGGTATCAAAAGTTGAAAAATCAAATGATGAACCTCAACAATCAGAGGATGATGATTCTAGAAAACAAGAAAGAAAATTGAGATTCGATGATGAAGAAATAAACTAATTGCAATAAATTTATGAGTTTGAGGTTTTAACCTCTGAAATGTAAGAAGCTTCCATAAATTATATGCCAGGAGAAAAACTTCTCATTTCTCCGACATATCAAACCCCAACATACAGATAAATAAAATAACTAATATTAATTTATAAATTCATAATCTGTCTTATCTAGATTTTTCTAATTTATATTTATTCCTCATATAAAATGCACATTTTTAATCCCTATACAGTAAAGCTTTTAAAAAGCGAATAAAAATGTGTCGTTCGCATTTGCGATTAGTGCTTTTCGGCAGCAGTCGAAAGCTAATATCTTTTACCTTATTGGAGAAATTACAATGTCAAGCATTTACGAATTCTTTGAATCTGGGGAAAAATACGACCTAACGCAAATTGCTGCTGACAAAGAATTAGCAGAAGATATCCAAATAATTTTGATTTGGCTAAGACTGCTCGATCCTCCTGTTGATGGCAAATTTGGTCCAATTAGTTCAGAAGCTTTTAAAAAGTTTCAAAGATACATGGATTGTCCCTCAGAAGGGATTTTAGATACTGAAACAGCTAAGAAATTAATTGAAACTGACCCCAACGAACTATCTGAAGCCGAGTCTAAATATTTTGAAGATAAATCTAAACTTCGTCTGTCGAATAGTTTAGCAAGTCGAATCGTTAGCTATATGCTCCTCAAAGATTACGACATTTACACTAGACCAGGAGAATACAACATTGTTTATGTCGAAGGTATGAATGCTGATGGAACTGAGAATAGCGATGCGCCTAACCGATTTAACGATCGACGCATGGTAATTGAGATTTGCGATGGTGTTCCAGTTATTGTCGGTAACTGGGAAGCAACAACAGAACCGGGTACTTATTACACAAGGTATCCAATGCGTCGTGAAGGAGCCGCAAGAATTCAATTTAATCAATTCAAAGCTTGGCAAGTTGGCCGCCATGGCCGGCGATACCCACAATACCCAGCTCTACGGCAAGTTAGACCTATAACTGTACATCGAGATTTTAACCGCGACGGAACCCGCACAAACGATAAACTACATACTGGGTGGTTTGGAATTAATCAGCATCACGCTAATAATGCACCGCGTCATGATATTGGTCGTTGGAGTGCTGGCTGTCTTGTGGGACGTACAGTAGCATCTCACAATGAATTTATGAAGATAGTGATGCAGGATAGACGTTACAAACTCAATAATAAATACATCTTCTCGACAACCATCATTCCAGGGGATGACTTGTTGGATAAATTTCCCATGATTTAGGTGTTACTAGCTTAAAATTTTCTGAGAAAACCAATTTTAGAGTCTTGAAAAGGCTTTATCCCGCCCGGAAATTTGAATTTAATCTAAGGAGATGTTTTGATGTCTGTCAAGATTCAAAGTCCAGAGTCTCTATCTCTAGAGAGTATTAATGAGGCTGTGAAATTCCAAGGTAGTGCTGTTGATGATGTTGTTTATATACAAATATTTGCAGATAAGTATTTACTAGGAACTGTTCCCGTTATCAATCAAAGTTGGTCAGTTTTCTATTCCTTTAATCAGGCAGGGAAAAGGAAGATTACTGTTAAGGGATTTGATGCTAACGATAGACAAATAGCTACTCATTCCATTGATATTTTGTTAATCAACTCCGACGACGATAAACCCGTTAAAGGAATTGATATTTCTAACAATAATCCTCCGATCAATTGGCACACTGTGAAGCGTAGTGGAATATCATTTGCCTTTGCAAAAGCAACAGAAGGTGGTACTTGGATAGATCGGACCTTTGCTTCTCATTGGTCTAGAATGAAAGCTGCTGGTATCATTCGCGGTGCTTATCACTACTGTCGTCCCAATAAAACTGCTCAACAACAAGCAGAAAACTTCCTCCGAGTTGTTGAAAATGTTTTTGAGCCAGGAGATTTACCTCCTGTGTTGGATGTGGAACAATGGCCTCCCAAGGTTGGACGTGAATGGAATGCGATTAATCTTCAGCAACGGATTAACCTTATCGGAGATTGGCTAGAAAAAGTCGGAGACGCTTTAGGGGAAAGACCGATTATTTATACCAGTCCATCTTTCTGGAGGGAGTACATGAATGATACTCTGGATTTCACTGACTATCCTTTGTGGCTTGCACATTATACATCTAGAAATCAACCTACTGTTCCTGCCAATAATTGGGGAGGGAATAGTTATACTTTCTGGCAATACACCGAAAGGGGAAGAGTATCTGGAGTTCGTGGGGATGTAGATATAAATCTATATAGGGGAAACTTTAGTAATTTAGTTGCTTTAGCTAATAATTCTTTCATGGCATAATACTTGATTTATTTAGTACAGGACTTACCCAAGAGCATTTTGCCCTTAGCGAAGCGTGTCTGAAAGACATATAGGTCGCCATCATTGGTAATGAGGCAATCACGTAGATTTCGCCTAAGTCCTATAGTAAATTCTCTTTCAGAATTATCACCGGCAAGGGATTAAATAATTAACACAAGCGCAGGCTTTGTCTGCGCTTTTCTGTGGATAAATACGTTACCGAGAAAACGAACCAGTCAAAACTAATGCAATCGACTACTAGTACTCCACCACATTAATTTTGCGGGGTAAAGCGCGTACATAAAAAATTATTCTACCCCCTC